>Ga0268263_1002187_pt1 | contig 13398 bp, 24 predicted proteins | sample Biomet5_FD_190358 | JGI IMG/M metagenome (GOLD analysis project Ga0268263, IMG submission 190358) | Microbial communities from bioreactor (seeded with sewage sludge) at LBNL, California, USA - Biofuel metagenome 5 (SPAdes) (version 4) | ecosystem: Engineered > Bioreactor > Anaerobic >... | reverse complement strand
CTGGGTATAGAAAAACGCAAACGCTATGATCAGCAGGGTGTAGATGATCAGATAGGGGGCTCCCTGCGGATTAAGCCAATTGGCAAATCTGGCAAGCCAGCGGACCTGAGGTCCAAGGGATGTCGCGATCTGCAACGGGAAGGAAAGCAACGCGCTGGCAAAGATGACAGGAATGACGTTCGACGGGTTGACCTTGAGCGGGATGTAGGTGTTCTGTCCACCATACATCTTGCGGCCGACCACACGTTTCGCATAGTTCACTGGAATCTTTCTTACGCCCTGCTCTTCATACACGACAAGCGCTACAACGATGATGAACATCAGCAAGACGACAAGTACGACGATGGGGTTCAAAGTACCTGCGGAGATACTCTTGAACAGCGTGACGAGCGCATCAGGGATACGCGCCACGATACCGGCGTAAATCAACAAGCTGATACCGTTACCGACACCCCACTGCGTGATCTTGTCACCAAGCCACACCAGCAACATGGAACCTGTCGTAACGGTCAACATCGCGATAAGGGTAAACGGAACAATGCCCATGGTCATCACGTTCGGAATCGACTTCGCGTAAATAGTGACCACATAGGACTGGATAAGACACACAACAATCGTACCATATCTGGTATACTGCTGGATCTTCTTCTGTCCCGACGGATCTTCCGCCAACTTCTTGAGGGATGGAATAATCAACAACAGCAACTGCAGAATGATCTGCGTGCTGATGTAAGGCATAACACCCAACATGAAGAGGGAGAAGTTCGAGAATGCGCCGCCTGAGAAGAAGTTCAGATATTCGGTAAGCCCGAAGTTTGAACTGTTGCTCTGCGACAGAAAATAGTTTTTCAAGACTTGGGGATCAACGCCAGGAATAGGAATGACCGCCCCAATCCTGCTGATAATCAGCAGGCCCAGGGTGATCAAAATCTTCTTGCGGAGATCCTTAATCCGAAACATCTCAACCAAGGAGTTTGCCATAAAGCCCTTCTTTGTTATCGAATCTCGCCACCCGCAGCTTTGATCTTTTCACCAGCAGCTACGGAAACCTTTAAACCTTCGATGACCAGCTTCTTCTTCAGATCCCCATCACTGAGAATCTTCACCTGATTCTGCTGACCACGAACGAGTCCCTTTGCCTTCAAAGCATCGAGATTGACGGTTTCCCCGTCTTCAAAGTTGGCAGACAAGACATCCAAAGAAATCGGCAAGTAGACTACCTTGAATTCGTAGTTGGAGAAACCTCTGCGCGCCAAACGGCGGAACAACGGCATCTGACCACCTTCGAACCCAGGAGATACTCCACCACCGGAGCGGGAATTCTGGCCTTTATTGCCTCTTCCGCAGGTACGGCCTTTGCTGCCAATACCACGGCCGACAATCGTCTTCTTTTTATTCGCACCTTCAGGTGCATGAATCTGTGCCATGTTACATCTCCTCGACTTTCACAAGGTGCTCAATCACTCGAACCATACCACGAATCGAGGGATTGTCCTCATGTACGACGGAACTGTCAATCTTTCCAAGCCCAAGGCCTTTTGCGGTCTTTCGTTGCACGGGAAGAGTGCGATTGAGGCTTCTCACCAAGGTAATTTTAATCTTTTTTGCTTCTTCTGCCATAGAATTACCCCCACATCTCTTCCAGAGACTTCTTGCCTCTGTTCTTCGCAACGGTCTTTCCGTCGAACAGGTGCTCCAGAGCATCAAAAGTCGCTTTGACCGAGTTGATCGGGTTTCTGGACCCCAGGGACTTGCTCAACACATCCTTGATGCCAGCGGCATCACAGATGTACCGTACAGGTCCGCCAGCGATGATTCCCGTACCAGGAACAGCCGGACGAAGCAGGACATTGGCACTCTTATAATTTCCAATAATCTCATGAGGGATCATCGGAACTTCATTCTTTACCGGAACGGTAATCAAATGGGCACGAGCACGAGTCGTAGCCTTGTGGATGGCCTCAGTCACGTCGTTTGACTTACCAAAGCCATACCCGACATGTCCCTTCTGGTCACCAACAACAACCAAGGCGGCGAAAGAGGGGTGCTTACCACCTTTGACAACCTTACTGACACGGTTCAGTCTGACAAGATGTTCGATAAACCCATCATTCTTATCCCGGTCTCTCTCTTTTTCCCTAGAATTTTCCACAATATCCCCCTAGAACTGGACACCGCTCTTGCGAGCGCCATCCGCGATGCTCTTCACGATACCATGGTACATGTACCCGTTTCGATCGAACACCACCGTCTTGATATTCTTCTCAAGCATTCGCTTGCCGGCAATTTCCCCGAGCTTGGCCGCATCCTCAACATTGTTCTTCAAACCTTCCAGCTCCTTCTCAACGGTGCTGGCAGCAACAAGCGTGTTGCCCGCTTCGTCGTCAATGACCTGGACGTACATGTGTTGATTACTGCGGAACACAGTCATACGAGGACGCAAAGCAGTTCCCTTCAAATACTTTCTGATGTGGAGTTTGCGGCGTTCATGCTTTCTCTTTTTATCGATAACTCTGTTCATTTCTTAGCCTACCCATTACTTCTTTGCGGCAGCCGTCTTACCAGCCTTGCGGCGGATAACTTCGGTCTCATACTTGATACCCTTGCCCTTATAAGGCTCAGGTCCACGAAGACTTCTGATTTCCGCAGCCGTCTGTCCGATGCGCTGCTTGTCGATACCGGTAATCGTCACCTTGGTCGGAGTGTCACATTTCGCTGTGATGCCCTCTGGCAACATGAACTCAATCTGCGTTGCGTACCCCAAGGTGAAAAGAATTGACTTCCCCTTGGCTTCCGCACGATAACCGACACCATTGATGACCAAGGTCTTCGAATACCCTTTGGTAACACCGACGATCATGTTGTTGATCAGCTGGCGGTACAACCCATGGTATCCGCGAATCTTCAAGTCATCGCTGGAACGGCTCAACTCGACTTTTCCGTCTTTGATCTCGACGGTAATGGTCGGCTGGACATCACAAGACAACTTTCCCTTCGGTCCTTCCACGCTCACTTTGTTCTGCTCGTCAACGGAAATCTTGACTCCTTGGGGAATCTCAATAGGCAATCTTCCAATTCTGGACATTCTTTCCCCCTTACCAAACCTTGCAGATCAGCTCGCCGCCGATCTTGGTCTCAGAAGCCTTCTTCCCGGTGATGACACCAGAGGAGGTAGAAACCACCACGATGCCATAGCCATTGTACACACGCGGCATCTCACGATACCCGGTATACACACGGCGACCTGGAGTGCTCAAACGCTCGATGCCATGAATGACTGGAGCCTGGGCCTCATCATATTTCAAGTAGACACGCACATACGGAAATCCGTCTTTGGTGACTTTCTTGAAATTCTTCACATATCCTTCGTTCTTCAAGATCTTGATGATCTGAACCTTCATCTTTGAAGTGGAAATGTCTACTTTTTCGTGCTTTGCCAGACTAGCATTCCTAATCTTGGTCAGCATATCTGCAACTGGATCACTAACAGCCATAGTTCTCTCCTACCAACTTGATTTGGTAACGCCAGGAATCTGGCCTTCACTAGCCAGCTTGCGGAAGCAGATTCTGCACATGTCAAACTGACGCATATACCCACGGGGTCTCCCGCAGATCCTGCAGCGGTTGTATTTTCGTGTGCTGAATTTTGGCTCTCTCTTCGATTTGATAATCAATGATTTTTTCGCCATGATACACCCTTATTTGCTTGCGAAAGGCATTCCGAGTTTCTTCAACAGGTCATACCCTTCTTCGTCAGTTTTCGCAGTCGTTACGATTGCTACATTCAAGCCACTGATCCGTTCGATCTTGTCGAAGTCGATCTCCGGGAAAATAATCTGCTCGGTGATACCGAGAGAATAGTTTCCTCTTCCATCGAATGCGTTCGGCTTGACTCCCCTGAAATCCTTCACACGGGGAAGCGCGATGCAAATCAGCCTCTCCAGGAAGAACCACATGTTGTCGCCACGAAGCGTGACCATAGCGCCAATCTCCTGCCCCTCACGAAGCTTGAAGTTAGCGATGGACTTTCTCGCCTTGGTCTTCACGACATGCTGCCCGGTAATCTGCTCCAATTCCTTGACTGCAGTGTCAAGCAACTTTTTATTCTCAACGGCATCACCGCAACCAATGCTCACCACGACCTTCTCAAGGCGGGGGATCTGCATAGGAGACGAATAACCATGCTCCTTCATAAGAGCGGGAGCGACAGTCTCTAGATACTTTCTCTTGAAGTTCGGAATGAACTTCTCAACAGGAGCAGCATCCTTTTTAGCTTTTTCGACCTTTGCGGCTTTTTCAGCCTTTACCGGCTTCTCAGCTTTATTGGGTTCTGCTGGTGCTACTTGTTTCTTCTCATTATCCATCAGAGTACTTCCCCGGTCTTTTTGGCATAGCGGACTTTCTTGCCGTTATCGTCAAACTTATATCCAATGCGAGTCGTCTTGCCATCTTTCAAGACATAAGCGACATTAGCAACAGCAATGGGGGCTTCGATCTCAACAATCCCACCCTTGTCCTGCTGATTTTTCTTCTTCATGGTCTTCTTGACCATGTTGACACCTTGGACAATCAATCTCTCTGACTCATGGTCAATGGAAACGACTCTGCCAGTCTTGCCTTTGTCTTTTCCAGAGATGACCTTTACAGTGTCTTCTTTCTTCAGTCTCATAGCTGATCTCCTACAACACTTCCGGCGCGAGGGAAACAATCTTCATGTACTTATTGCGAAGCTCTCTCGCAACCGGTCCAAAGATACGCTTGCCGCGCGGGTTATTGTTGGCATCAATGACAACGCATGCGTTATCATCGAACCTGATATAGGTACCGTCAGGTCTCCGGTATTCCTTTCTCGTACGAACAATGACGGCCTTCAAGACATCACCGCGCTTAATGGCACCATTGGGAAGCGCATCCTTCACGGCTACCACGATAATATCACCGACACCGGCAACGTATCTATGGCTTCCACCGAGAACCTTGATGCACTGGACCCTTTTGGCTCCACTGTTGTCCGCAACATTCAAATAGCTCTGCATCTGGATCATAATGTCTCTCCTGTCCTTTTACCGGGCACGCTCGACAATCTGAACGAGACGCCAGCACTTGTCCTTGCTCAAATGGCGGCACTCTTCTACACGAACGGTGTCTCCAACTTTAGCTTCGTTGTTCTCATCGTGAGCCTTTACCTTTTTGGTAGTACTCACGTACTTCTTGTACAGGGGGTGCAGCGTCTTCTTGGTGATGGCGACAGTAATCGTCTTATCCATCTTGTCACTGATCACCTGACCTGTCATAGTCTTTTTCCAAGCTTTCTCCATATCTCCACTCCCTATTTGGTAGCTTTACGAATACCAAGCTCGTATTCTGTGATCAGGGTGTTGACACGTGCGATGCTCCTGCGAGTCGTTCGCAGTGCAAGAGGATTATCCACATGACCAAGCACTTTTCCCATTCGCAGGTCCAAGTACTGCTTATGCAACTCTTCCTTCTTCGCCTTCAACTCATCCAAGGTCAGATCTTTATACGAATTCTTCATCTCTTACTCCATATCCCGTCTCATGACGAATTTGGTGTGGATTGGAAGCTTTGAAGCCGCAAGAGTCAATGCCTCTTGAGCAACTGCCTTATCAATACCACCCATCTCGAACATGATGGCTCCGGTCTTCACAACCGCGACCCAACCTTCCGGATTGCCCTTTCCGTTACCTTGTCTGGTTTCGGCAGGCTTCTTGGTGTATGGCATATCGGGATAAATTCTGATCCAGATCTTGCCGCCACGCTTGATGTGACGAGCCAAGGCAACACGTGCCGCCTCAATCTGGCGGTTTGTGATCCACATCGGCTCAGTTGCCATCAAGCCATATTCTCCGAACGCAAGCTGGTTGCCACTATGGGCTACAGCATGGCACTCACCACGCTGTCTCTTTCTATACTTTACTCTCTTCGGACTAAGCATGGCCTAACTCCTTGCCTCATTTGCTGCGGCAGTCGTCGCTCCGTCACCCTTCACAGGTTTCTTCGCAACGGCAGAACCAGCATCATTCTTCTGGACATGATCGTAAATCTCACCATTGAACACCCAAACCTTGACGCCGATGCATCCGAAGGAGGTATTCGCAGTCGTATAGCCATAATCGATGTCACTGCGGAGTGTATGAAGAGGCACACGACCTTCCTTCATCCATTCACTTCTGTGAATTTCCGCACCACCGATACGACCAGACAACCTGATCTTCACGCCCTGTGCCCCACTCTGCATTGCCTTGGCAATCGCCGTCTTCATCGCTCTGCGGAACGAACCACGAGCAACAAGCTGACGAGCGACATTTGCGGAAATCAACTGGGCATCAGCCTCAGGCTTCTTGATTTCCTTGATCTTGATCTGGACTTTCTGCTGGGACAACTTCTGCAACCGGACACCAAGTTTCTCAACGTTGGCTCCCTTGCTGCCGATGATGATTCCAGGCCTACTCGTCGTAATCACGACCGTTACACGCTGCGGTTTCCGAATAATCTCTACATCAGAAATCTCTGCGCCTTGCACTTCAGGGCACTCCAGAAGAGCTTCACGAAGCTTCAAATCTTCATGGAGCGTATCTGCATAGTCCTTACGATCCATATACCACTTGGACTTCCAAGTCTTGTTGATTCCCAACCTGAGTCCAATAGGATTAACTTTCTGGCCCATTTATTTCCTCACACTTGCTTTTTCGTCGACAGTGACGGTGATGTGCGACATCCTCCGGAGAAGAATATCTCTTCTTCCATGGGATCTGGGCCAAACTCTCTTGAGCCTCGGTCCTTCGTCAATGTACAACTCTGAAACGTACAAGTTCTCTTCATCGATCTTCTTGTTGCGATCCAGGGCATTTGCACAAGCACTCTTCAATACCTTCAGAATGAGGCGTGAACCTTTCTGCGGCATTGCTTCGAGAATGGCGACGGCTTCGGGATACGGTTTCAGCCGAACAAGGTCTGCGACAGGGCGGACTTTTGTCGGAGAAACCAGAAGATATTTCGCTGTAGCAGAATAACCTTTTTTCTCTTCCATCTTTTTACCCTACTTCGATGCCGCAGGTACGGCTTTGTCGGCAAGCGAGTGACCACGGAATATTCTTGTCGGAGAGAACTCGCCGAGTTTATGTCCAACAAGGTTCTCGGTCACATACACTGGAATCCACGTTTTTCCGTTATAGACGGAAACCGTAAGTCCCACCATCTCAGGGATGATCGTTGAAGCTCTGGAGTACGTCTTGATCATCGTCTTCTGATTCGTCTTTTTTGACTCTTGAACTCTTTTATAGAGTTTCTTCTCAATAAAAGGTCCTTTCTTGATTGATCTAGCCACGATTTACTCCTATTTCCTCTTCTTCACAATGAAAGCATTGGAAGGCTTCTTCTTCGATCTGGTCTTGCCACCCTTGGCTGGCTTGCCCCACGGAGAAACTGGGTTGCGTCCGCATCCAGTCTTACCTTCACCACCACCATGTGGGTGATCGATTGGGTTCATCGCGATACCACGTACAGCTGGTCTCTTGCCCAAGTGTCTGCTGACACCTGCCTTACCAAGATTGACGTTCATGTGATCAAAATTGCCAAGCTGACCGATGGTCGCATAGCATTCGTCGAACACCATACGCATCTCGCCGGAAGGCAATCTCAGGGTCACATAGTCACCCTCTTTGGCAACAATCGTTGCGCCCAGACCGGCAGCACGGACAAGCTGTCCGCCTCTGCCAAGCGTCAACTCAACATTATGGACAGTCAACCCAAGCGGAATGTTCTTCAAAGGAAGCGCATTTCCAGTCTCAAGTGGAGCTTCAGGTCCGCTGACAATTGTCTGGCCAACCTTCAGTCCCTGCGGTGCGATGATGTACCGCTTCTCTCCGTCAACATAGAAGATCAACGCGATGTTCACCGTTCTGTTCGGATCATACTCAATAGTATGAACTTTGCCAGGAACTCCATGCTTGTCACGCTTGAAATCGATGATTCGATACTTGCGCTTGCATCCACCGCCACGCCTGCGGACACTGATATGCCCGTATGTATCACGGCCAGCTGGTCTGTGCAGATAACTGGTGAGCGATTTTTCGGGTTTCTTCGCGGTCAACTCGTCGAAGACCAATGTGGTCCTTTGGCGAAGGCCTGGAGTATTTGGCTTGTAACTTTTAAGAGCCATATTCCTACTTCTCCTTATACGCCTTCGATGGCCTGGATGGATTCACCCTTGGCCAGGGTCACGACAGCCTTTTTCCAGTCACCAGTGTTTCCGAGGACGGATCCACTTTTGCCTCTGGTATACTTAGGCTTTCCTTTTACGATCATGGTGTTGCACGACACCGGGGTCACGCCGAACAGCTCTTTCACTGCCTGCTTGATCATCGGCTTGTTCGCATCCATATGCACTTTGAACGTGTACTTCTTGGTTTCCCCTTCACGCTCAAGGTTGCTTTTCTCACTGAGAATAGGGGCGATGATTACTTGGTCAGATCTCATTTTGCGGCCTCTTTCTTGTCGTCATAGAACTCATTCAAGTTCTTTACGGCTGTCTCAAGGACCAGGATCTTTCGACCATACAGAAGCTCATGCGCGCTCAACCTATTGTAGGACTGGACGTAGACATTTGGAAGGTTCCTCGCAGCGCGGCGCAGCATTGCGTCATCGCCTTTCAGAACGATCAAGGTCCTTGTCTCATCCGGGTTGAACTGCTTGATAATCTTGACGATATCCTTGGTCTTCCCGTTTTCCGAAGTGAAATCCTCTACAACGATCAGCCTGTTTTCCTTGACACTGAGTGTCAAGAGACTTTTCATTGCAAGACGCTTCATCTTTTTCGGAAGCACCCAACCATACTCCCTCGGCCTCGGTCCAAAAATAACACCACCGCCGACAAGTACCGGGGACTTCTTATCGCCCTGACGAGCGTTTCCTGTTCCCTTCTGCTTGTACGGTTTGTTATTACTGAAGTTGACCTCAGCTCTGGTCTTTGTGCATGCAGTACCGACACGGCGGTTTGCAAGCTCGTTATTGATGGCATAATAGATGGTGCCGTCACTGACTTCGTGGTTGAACACTTCTTCGTTCAGTTCGACATCCCTCAACTCTTTACCATCAGTAGAAAAGACTTTCGTTTCCATATCTCGCCCCTACTTCTTTACCGCTTTTTTCACGATGACGACGCTCTGGGCGGGACCTGGAATCGCTCCCTTCACCATAAGGACCTGGAGGTTCTCATCTACGCGGACGACCTTCAAGTTCTGTACCGTGACACTATCCACACCCATGTGACCAGCCATATGATGGCCTTTGAATGTCCTTGCAGGAGTGGATGACATGGCAGTACCACCGATATCTCGATGGAATTTTGAACCATGTGTAGCACGACCGCCACTGAATCCCCAGCGTCTCATACCGCCAGCGAATCCTTTACCTTTCGAAGTTCCAGAAACATCAACATACCGTGTATCTTTGAAAACATCGACACCAATAACTTCACCGATCTTTACTTCTTTTTCATAATCACGGAACTCTGCAACAACTTGCTTCGGTTCGCAAATATCTTTGAATTGACCAGCGTACGGCTTGGTGACGGTACTTTTCTTTTTGTCAATGGAACCGAGGACTGCAGCATTGTAGCCATTTTTCGCATCGGTGCGTTCGCCTACAACGACATTTCCCTCAATTTTTATCACAGTCACGGGTGTGAGCCTGCCTTGCGCGTCAAACACCTGCGTCATTCCAACTTTTTTGCCGATAAGCCCTAACATCTCTTACCTCAACTCTTACTGTTTAATCTCTACATCTACACCGGCAGGGAGCTCAAGCTTCATGAGGGCATCCATGACTTTTGATGTGGGATCCAAAATGTCAATCAACCTTTTGTGGGTTCTCATCTCAAACTGTTCACGAGACTTTTTGTTTACAAAGGGTGATCTCAGGACTGTATACTTGTTGATACGTGTCGGAAGTGGAACAGGTCCGGAAACAGTAGCACCGGCCTTCACTACGGTATCGACAATCGCTTTGGAACTCTGTTCAACGAGTTCTACATCAAAGCCTCTTAGCCGTACCCGAATTCTTTCTTTAGCCATTATTCCTCCAAAAATCAGGTCTTGCCGACACTATCATGAATGCCGGCAAGACATTCGATTGAACGATCAGTCGTCGAGCTCTGTAACCTGTCCGGAAGCAACGGTCTTGCCGCCTTCACGAATAGCAAAGCGAAGACCTTTGTCCATAGCGATCTTGTGGATCAGCTCAACCTTGATGGAGCAGTGATCACCCGGCTTCACCATCTGGACACCATCCGGCAGAATTACCGTACCAGTAATATCGGTGGTGCGGAAATAGAACTGCGGGCGATAGCCAGTGAAGAACGGAGAGTGTCTGCCACCCTCATCGGTGGTGAGTACATACAGGGCACCAATGAACTTGGAGTGCGGAGTGATTGAACCCGGCTTGGCAAGGACCTGTCCACGGACAACGTCCTTCTTGTCAATGCCACGGAGCAAAGCGCCGATATTGTCTCCGGCTTCGCCGAAGTCCAACGTCTTGTTGAACATCTCAACGCCAGTAACAACAGAAGACTTCGTCTCCTTGATTCCAACCAGTTCGACCGGATCATTGATCTTGACGGTTCCGCGCTCGACACGACCGGTAACAACAGTTCCACGACCACTGATCGTGAAGATGTCTTCGATCGGCATCAAGAACGGCTTGTCCATATCACGGACAGGAAGCGGGATGTAGGTATCCATGGCTTCCAGCAGTTCGTCAATGCACTTTGTCTTGGCGGGATCATCCGGATGCATCATTGCTTCGTATGCGGAACCACGAATGACAGGGGCATGAGCTCCATCAAAGCCATTCTTGGTCAGCAAATCTCTCATATCCTCTTCGACAAGATCAATCAGCTCAGGATCATCGACCTGATCGCACTTGTTGATGAATACGATGATGCAGGGGACACCGACCTGATGGGCGAGCAGCAAGTGCTCACGAGTCTGAGCCATAGGTCCATCAGTAGCAGCAACAACGACAATAGCGCAGTCCATCTGGGCAGCACCAGTGATCATGTTCTTGATGTAGTCTGCGTGGCCCGGGCAATCGACATGTGCGTAGTGACGGTTCTTTGACTGATACTCGACGTGTCTGGTGTTGATCGTGATACCGCGTTCCTTTTCTTCTGGCGCGTTATCAATTGCATCGTAGTCCAACGCTTTGTCACCAAAGAGCCTGGCGCAATGCAAGGTAATTGCGGAAGTGAGGGTGGTTTTACCATGGTCGACGTGGCCAATGGTTCCGACGTTTACGTGCGGCTTATTCCTCACAAATTTCTCTTTTGCCATCATTTCCTCCTTGTGGCGCATCTTTCCGACCGCCGCAAATCTATTAAAATGTACCATAAAGGCAAGGCCTTTACCTAGTCCAAAGAGTTCAACAGATTTTGGTGTACACAACAAGAAGGATCCAGAGGTCGGTCACATATTGCATGGTGCAATAGAGCCGACATAGTAAAGTTTAAAAAAACTTTTCATTCTGGAACCACCTTATTATCGCACGCGCAATAATCGGTTTGGCTCTGGCGCACAAAGACTTCCGTCCATTTGGGCGCACGCAAGTTAATGTACAGGAAAGCTAAAAACATGTCAATACAGAAATGAATTTTTTTCCTGATAACGAATTGCGTCATTTCACGAACTTCGGAATTGGAGATTCATATGAACTAATGAACTCACAGGAGCTGATCGATCCAGATCTGAAAAGTAAATTATTAGCAGTTACATATATTGTTTAATCTCATATATTGTGTTTTATAGCTTTTATAATATACTGTTGTTGGAGGTTTCTATGAAAGTTTATTCGTATTATCAGAAAGGCGACAAGAAGAAACGTGTCAAGAAGGGTTTTTCCTGGACGATGTTCTTCTTCGGTTGGTTTGTGCCCTTGTTCAGAGGAGACTTCAGCTTTCTCATTCTTCTCGGGATCCTCGACATAGGGCTGTTCGCACTGGGATTCGTCAGCGGTGGAATCGGAGACGCCGGAATGTTCATCATCAACCTTATCTTCGCTTTCAACTACAACCAGCATTATTGCCTGAAGCTTGAGAGAAAAGGATACAAGGCAATCGACAAGGCCACGTTTGAAACGACTGCCGCCCCTTCTGCGCCACCAGCACAACCAGAGACGAAAGAGGCACCGGCAAAATAACAAAACCGGGAACGATAAAAAAAAAGGCCGCAAGGAGCAATCCCTGCGGTCTCTGCTATTCCAAGTATGGAAACTACCAGCGATAGTGGCTGAACGCCTTGTTGGCTTCTGCCATTCTGTGGGTATCTTCCTTCTTCTTGAATGCGGCACCGGTGCTGTTGAGAGCATCCTGCAATTCCGCGGCGAGCTTCTCGCTCATGTTGCGGCCATTGCGGGCACGGGCTGCATTGATGATCCAACGCATCGCAAGCGCTTCCTTACGGGCATCCCTGATTTCCACAGGAACCTGATAGGTGGCACCACCGACACGGCGGCTCTTGACCTCAACAAGCGGCTTCACGTTGTCGACAGCCTTGAGGAACTGGTCGAGCGGCTTCTCACCGGTCTTCTCCCCGACGGCATTCATCGCATCGTACAAGATCGCGCTGCTGGTTGATTTCTTTCCATCAAGCATCATGCGGCAGATGAATTTCTCCACCACTGTGCTTTTGTAAAGGGGATCAGGCAACACTTCCCTGACATGAGCAGTTGTTCTTCTTGACATGTTCTACCTCCCCCTCAAGCCTTTGGCTTCTTGGCACCGTACTTACTGCGGCCTCTCTTGCGATCGGCGACGCCCTGAGTATCCTTGGCACCACGAATAATGTGATAACGAACACCAGGAAGGTCCTTGACCCTTCCACCCCTCATAAGCACAACAGAGTGCTCCTGGAGGTTATGTCCGATACCTGGAATGTAAGCGGTAACTTCAATGCCGTTCGAAAGGCGCACACGTGCAACCTTTCTCAAAGCGGAGTTCGGCTTCTTCGGGGTCATCGTCATGACACGGGTGCAAACACCACGTTTCTGAGGGCAACCTTGCAGAGCTGGAGCCTTGGTCTTCTTCGAGGCCATGGTCCTGCCCTTTCTGATCAGCTGATTAATAGTAGGCATCTTTCGACACACTCCCTTTCAATATTCGACCCACCACCTCACCATGGGGGCCTGCGCCATCAAACTGATGGCACTTCGTCAAGAAAACCGCACTCAGCATGGAGACAGAGCGGTGTTCACGACTTGCCGTCGAAATGAGGCGGCCGACGCCGACAGGCGCCGGTTATTCCTCATCCTCAGGCTCGTCCACCTGCTCCGTATCACTTACGGCTTTCATATCTGCAATATCTTTCACGTCAAAGTCGTTGTCGT
>Ga0268263_1002184_pt1 | contig 13422 bp, 10 predicted proteins | sample Biomet5_FD_190358 | JGI IMG/M metagenome (GOLD analysis project Ga0268263, IMG submission 190358) | Microbial communities from bioreactor (seeded with sewage sludge) at LBNL, California, USA - Biofuel metagenome 5 (SPAdes) (version 4) | ecosystem: Engineered > Bioreactor > Anaerobic >... | reverse complement strand
AGGTCAGCGACAGTAACGGCACGCCGGTGTCGGCGACCCTGGTGGTCACCGTCGGGGCGCTGCCGGTCGCCACCGACAACAGCGCCACCACCGTGCGCAACCAGCCGGTGACCTTCGACGTCATCTCCGACGACAGCGCCGGTGACGACGGTGCCGGCGCTAGCGGAACCCTGGTCGCCGGCAGCGTGGTGTTCACCTCTGACCAGGCCACCGATCTCGGCCGCACCCTGGTGGTCGCGGGGGAGGGCACGTGGAGCGTGGACACCGATGGGCGGATCACCTTCACCCCGCTGGCCGACTTCGTCGGCGCGGCAACCGCCGTCGGCTACCGGGTCAGCGACAGCTTCGGCAATCCAGCCCAGGCCCGGGCATCGGTGGTGGTGGCCGAGGTCACCCCGTCGGCAGCCGATGACTCTGCCGTCAGCGCCCTCGGCCATCCGGTCACCCTCGATGTCGTGGCCAACGATGTGGCCGGCGACCCGAGCGCGCCGCTGAATGCGTCCTCGGTCCGGTTCACTTCGGCGGCAGCCACCGATAGCGGCACTCGGCTCGAGATCGCCGGCGAGGGGGTGTGGACGGTTGGCACCGACGGACGGGTCACTTTCACTCCGGAGCCCGTGTTCACCGGCACAACCACCGGGGTCGGCTATCAGGTGCAGGACCGTAACGGAGCGCTGGCCTCTGCGACGATCACGGTGGTGATCGGTGCCGGTCCGGCGGCTGCAGCTGATCAGGTCCAGGTGTGGCAGTACGGCGGAGTCGCCGTGCCGGTCCTCGACAACGACACGGGTGGCCAGGGATGCACTCTGGACCCGGGCAGCGTCGGCCTCATCGGATTCAGCATCTCGGCGAATGTGCAGCGGGGCATCAACGAGCTGATCGTGCCGAGCGAGGGGATCTGGTCGGTCAGCGGCGATGGCAGCCTGGCCTTCACTCCGAACCCCGGTTTCGGCGGCTGGAGCAGCTGGGTCACCTATTCGGTCTACGACAGCTGTGGCAACGGAGCACAGGCGCAGGCCCGGGTCTACATGCCGGCAGCCAGCACCACGGTTGAGCCTACCGAGGATCCCGGGCCCGGCCCGGACCCCGCCGGCCCCAACAACCCCGGCGGTGGCAGTGGTGGACATCTGGCCTACACCGGCGCCGAAGTCGGCGGCCTGCTGGTCGTCGCAATCGCCCTGGTTCTCGGCGGCGGACTGCTTCTGGTACTCCCGAGGCGCCGCCGACGTGAGGAGGATTCACCTGCTGCCTGAGCGGCATCCCCCGAGCAATGTGAATCCCCCAAGCGATGGATGATTGCCAAATCCCCCCAGGCAATCTCCATCCGCTAATGAAAACACAACTGAATATTGGGCTCGAGCCTTATTGCCAAGAGCGTCACCCGAAGTCGGAAGCTGTGTCCCCCGTGCGAGTGATTCCCCCGGTCACCCCCGGGGGGACTATCTGATCCAGGTGATTTCTCTAGGATTGTTAGGCAATAAGGATTAACTCGAGTGGAGCAGTGTCGGTTCGGTGCTTGGCCCCAAGCACAGCCATCGGACCGCATCTGCTCAGGCAAGCTGGCTGAGGAGGCCTAGATCGTGGTCCCCTATCCCAACCTGGTGAGCACGTCGCTCACTTCTCGATCAGCGCCTCAGTCGCCCCAGCTAACCGGCCTTGCGTCGGCCACCTGCACCCCGGTGGCCGACGCAGTGCCACGTCCCCAGCCGGATGGCGAACCCGGCTCCATCGCAACTGCTTGACTCACCTCAGACGGCGCGGCGGTCGCTCTGGCTCCCGATCGCAACGTCGTCCGAGGCCGACCCGGTCCTTCGAAGCCTCTACTCGAGGGGGCTTCTGGGGCCGCCGGGTTTCGGCGGGCTCCCAGCGCCTGGGGGATCACGTTGGTGAGCCCGTCGAAACTCTTCAGCGTTCGGCTCGGTCCGATCGTGGCTGGGCTGTCAGGGGAGCCGAGTAGGGTTGCCCGGTGAGTTTGAGTGGGCTGATCGGCTATATCGGCAGCGAGCCGGTGCTGTCCCAGGTGATCACGGATTGCCGCAGCGGCCGGTTACCTACCCTTGATCTGACGGTGACGGCTCCGGTGCGCCCCTTCCTGGTGGCGGCGCTGGCTGCGCAAACCGAACGTCCGCTGCTGGTGGTGGCCTCCACCTTCCGTGAGGCCGAAGCCATTGCCGCCACCCTCTCCTCGCTGCTCGGCGCGGACGATGTCGCCTACTACCCGGCCTGGGAGACGCTGCCGCACGAGCGGCTCAGCCCGCGCTCGGACACCGTCGGACGACGCCTGGCCGTGCTGCGCCGGTTGGCCGGCAACGATCCGCTGCCGGCGCCACGGGTGGTGGTGGCCCCGATCCGTTCGCTGCTGCAGCCGCAGGTCACCGGCCTGGGCGACCTGCTGCCGGTGCAGCTGGTGGCCGGCCAGAACTATGAACTGCACGATGTCGCTGAGCGGCTGGTGGCAGCGGCCTATCTGCGGGTCGACCTGGTGGAGCGGCGTGGCGAGTTCTGTGTGCGCGGCGGCATCATCGACATCTTCCCGCCGACTCTTGAGCATCCGGTCCGGGTCGACTTCTTCGGCGACACCGTCGAGGAGATCCGGCCGTTCTCGGTCGCCGATCAGCGCTCCTTCGAGGAGACGTTGCCCGAGGTGACCGCATCGCCGTGCCGTGAGCTGCTGATCACCGATGCCGTGCGAGCCCGGGCCGCCGAGTTGGCCGCCCAGCAGGCCAACGAACCCGGCAACCTGGGTGAGTTGTTCGAGCGGATCGCCGCAGGCCACGCCGTCGACGGGATGGAGTCGCTGGCCCCGGTCCTGGTGGACGGCCTGGAACTGCTGATCGATGTGATGCCGGCCAATACCCAGATCCTGATCGAGGATCCCGAGCGGATTCGGTCCCGGGCCAAGGAACTGGTAGCCACCAGCGAGGAGTTCCTGCACGCGTCCTGGGCTGCGGCTGCGGCCGGGGGAGCGGCTCCGATCGACCTGGGTGCCTCCGCCTACCGCAGCCTGGCCGACGTCCGGGCGCATGCGCTCGAACTCGGCCAGTCCTGGTGGAGCCTGTCCCCGTTCGGTACCGACGATGCCGGCCCGGTGATGGCCGCCGACGCCAGCGCCGTGCCTAGCCGAGCGCTGACGGCCGGCGAGGCACCGGTGTGGCGCGGCGACACCGAGGCTGCGGTGGCGGCGATCCGGGAGGCTGCCGGGGCGGGGCATCGGGTGGTCCTGGTTGCCGACTCGCCGGGCCTGGTGGCCCGGATGGCCGAGGTCCTGGGTGGTGCCGACCTTCCGGTGAGCCGCCCCGGTGATCTCATCGAGGCACCGCCGGCCGGACTGGTCAGCGTGGTGGGTGCCGACCTGCGCCACGGTTTCAGCATTCCCGGCATCGACCTGGACGTGTTCACCGCCGGCGACCTGTCCGGCCAACGCGAGCCGGACAAGGCGTCTCGCAAGATGCCGGCCCGCCGCAAGAACCAGATCGATCCGCTCGAACTTGCCGCCGGCGACCCGGTCGTCCACGAGACCCACGGGGTGGGTCGTTACGTCGAGATGGTGCAGCGGACGGTGGCCGGGGCCACCCGTGAGTACTTGGTCTTGGACTACGCGCCCAGCAAGCGCGGTCAGCCTGGCGACCGGCTCTACGTTCCGATGGACCAGCTGCACCTGGTCACTCGCTATGTCGGCGGCGAGGCTCCCACGCTGGACAAGCTCGGCGGCGGCGACTGGGCCAAGCGCAAGTCGCGGGCACGTAAGGCCGTCCGCGAGATCGCCTCCGAGCTGATCAAGCTGTACGCGGCCCGGCAGGCCTCCCGTGGCCATGCGTTCAGCCAGGACTCGCCCTGGCAGAACGAGCTCGAAGACGCCTTCGTCTACGTCGAAACCCCTGATCAGCTGGCTGCGATCGGTGAGGTCAAGCACGACATGGAGCAGGTCGTCCCGATGGATCGGCTGATCTGCGGCGATGTGGGCTACGGCAAGACCGAGATCGCAGTCCGGGCTGCCTTCAAGGCAGTGATGGACGGCAAGCAGGTGGCTGTCCTGGTACCCACCACGCTGCTGGTCCAGCAGCACCACGCCACCTTCGCCGACCGCTACGCCGGCTTCCCGGTCACGGTCGCATCGATGAGCCGTTTCTCCACCGACGCGGACAAGAAGAAGGTCCTGGCCGGGCTGGCCGACGGCAGTATCGATGTGGTGGTCGGCACGCACGGCTTGCTGGCTGGCGCGGTGACCTTCAAGGATCTCGGTCTGGTCGTCATCGATGAGGAGCAACGCTTCGGCGTCGAGCACAAGGAGGCACTGAAGAAGCTGCGCCTGAACGTCGACGTGCTGGCCATGAGCGCGACCCCGATCCCGCGCACCCTGGAGATGGCGATCACCGGCATCCGTGAGATGAGTGTCATCGCCACCCCGCCGGAGGAGCGGCACCCGGTGCTGACCTTCGCCGGGCCCTACGACGAGAACCAGGTCCGAGCCGCGATCCGGCGTGAGCTGGCTCGCGAGGGTCAGGCCTTCTTCATTCACAACCGGGTGCAGACCATCGAGAAGGCTGCCGCCCAGATCGCCGAACTGGTGCCCGAGGCCCGGGTGGCCGTTGCTCACGGCCAGATGAGCGAGCGGGCCCTCGAGCAGGTGATGGTGGACTTCTGGGAGCGGCGCTTCGATGTCCTGGTCTGCACCACGATCGTGGAGGCCGGACTGGACATCTCGACCGCCAACACCTTGATGATCGAACGGGCCGACCTGCTCGGGCTGTCCCAGCTGCACCAGCTGCGCGGACGGGTCGGGCGCGGCCGCGACCGTGGCTACGCCTACTTCTTCTATCCCGGGGAGCGCACCCTCACCGACACCGCCCACGACCGGCTGGCCACCATGGCCGCTCACACGGATCTGGGTGCGGGCATGGCCATCGCACTGAAGGATCTGGAGATCCGCGGTGCCGGCAATCTGCTCGGTGGTGAACAGTCCGGGCACATCGCCGAGGTCGGCTTCGACCTGTACATCCGGCTGGTCGGCGAGGCTGTGGCCGAGTATCGCGGCGAGGACTCCGAGCCGGAACCGGAGATGAAGATCGAGCTTCCCGTGGACGCTCATCTGCCCGCCGACTACGTCGAGTCCGAGCGGCTGCGGCTGGAGATGTACAAGCGGCTGGCCGCAGTGGCCACCGAGGCCGATATCGACGCCGTCCGCGAAGAGCTGCTGGATCGCTACGGCCCGCTGCCGCAGCCAGTTGCGGCGCTGCTCTCGGTGGCCGCCTTCCGCCTGCAGGCGAAGCGGTGCGGGGTTCAGGAGGTGGTGGCCCAGGGCAACTTCGTCCGGTTCGCCCCGGCCGACCTGCCTGACTCGGCGCAGCTGCGGCTAGCCAGGCTGTACCCCGGTTCGCAGGTGCGCAAGGCGTCCGGCTTCATCCTGGTACCGCGGCCGATGACTCGTCCGATCACGGGCCAACCACTGGTGGATGCCGAGTTGCTGGCTTGGGCCGGAAAGGTGCTGAGTGATCTCTTCACCCCGTCCAGCTCGGCGCCGACCGCGACCGGCAGCAGGTAGGATCGCGACGGCGAACGTTCCCGAGAAGGTGGCAGACGACAGATGAGCAAGATCACGGCGAAGTTGGTGGCGCTGTTCTGCGCCGGACTGCTGGCACTGACCGGTTGCGCGCAGAGCCCGCAGCTGGCGGCACAGGTCGGTGAGCGCCGGATTACCGCCGCAGAGGTCGCCCCGATCGCCGAGGCGATTGCGAGCATCGAGGCCGGCAAGGAGAATGCGGCCGGGATGACGCCGACGGTTGTTACCCTGATGGTCCGCTCCGAGGTCGCTCGCGTCGCCATGGCCACGAGCGGGAAGACCTTCTCCGATGCTGACCGCAAGCCGCTCTATCAGAGCAACCCGGGCCTGGGTGACCTGGCCACCCAGCCGGCCACCAAGGAGTTCATCGAGCGCTACGCCGACTTCTTCCTGCTGACCTCCACCGACGCCGGGGTGGCCGACTTCACCAAGGCTCTCAACGACACCAAGGTCACGGTCAATCCGCGCTACGGCACCTGGGATTCGGCCAAGGCCATGGTGACTGAGGGTACTGGCTCGCTTTCGGAGCTGGCTCCGACCAAGTCCTAGAGCCATGAGCGACCACCTGGCAGAACTCGACCGGTTGGTGGCCGTGATGCACCGGCTGCGGTCGGGGTGCCCCTGGGATGCCCAGCAGACCCACAAGTCGCTGACTCACTACCTCGTCGAGGAGACGATGGAGGTCGTCGAAGCGATCGAGGCCGGGGCGGACGACCAGCTGGTCGAGGAGCTCGGTGATCTGCTGCTGCAGGTGATCTTCCATGCCGAGATCGCCGCCGAGACTGGGCGGTTCACTCTCGCCGAAGTGGCCCGCGGGATCGCCGACAAGCTGATTGCCCGGCATCCCTATGTCTTCTCCGAGGCGGAGATCCCTGAGGACCTGATGAGCTCCTGGGAGCGGGCCAAAGCAGCCGAGAAGCACCGCTCGTCGGCGCTGGACGGAATCCCGCAGAAGCTGTCGGCGCTCAGCCGGGCGCAGAAGGTGATCGGACGGGCGGCCAGTCACGGGATCACGCTGCCACCGAGTTCGCCGAGTCTGGCCGAGCTGGATGCCGCCGAGCTCGGGCCGGCTTTCGTCCAGTTGGCGCAACGTGCTGTCGCTCTCGGTCTGGACCCCGAGCAGCTGGCGCGCGGCGCTGTCCGCGAGGTCGAAGCCCGGATTCAGGCTGTGGAACGAGACTCCTCAACGCTCTGAGCCAGGCCTGCGACACGATTGCGGGCGAGCTGATCACACCGTCCAGTGAAACTCGCCGGGTGGTGGTCAGGGTAGGCTGACCCCGACGTGAATTCCGCTTGAAAGGCACTCATCGTGGCAAGTATCGATTTCGTTGACGCCCGGCAGATCTTCGACTCCCGCGGCAACCCGACCGTGGAAGTCCAGGTCGTCCTGGACGATGGCGCCGAGGGCCGCGCTGCGGTTCCGTCCGGTGCGTCGACCGGTGCGTTCGAGGCCGTGGAACTGCGCGACGGTGATGCCGCGCACTACGGCGGCAAGGGTGTGCAGAAGGCTGTCGAGAATGTGATCGAGCAGCTCGCTCCCGAGGTGATCGGCATGGAGGCTGACGAGCAGCGTCTGCTCGACCAGGCCATGATCGAGCTGGACGGCACCGACAACAAGGCCAAGCTCGGCGCCAACGCGATCCTGGGTGTGTCCCTGGCCGTCGCGCACGCCGCCGCCGATTCGGCCGGCCTGCCGCTCTACCGCTACATCGGCGGCCCGACCGCGAACCTGCTGCCGGTCCCGATGATGAACATCCTCAACGGCGGCTCGCACGCCGACTCCAACGTCGACATCCAGGAGTTCATGATCGCTCCGATCGGTGCCGGCACCTTCGCCGAGGCGATGGAGATGGGCACCGGCGTGTACCACTCCCTCAAGGCAGTGCTGAAGAGCCGTGGCCTGGCCACCGGCCTGGGCGATGAGGGCGGCTTCGCCCCCAACCTGGAGAGCAATGCCGCAGCGCTCGACCTGATCCTCGAGGCGATCACCAAGGCCGGCTACACCCCGGGCAAGGACGTCGCGCTGGCTCTGGACGTGGCTGCCTCTGAGTTCTACAACGAGGACGGCACCTACAACTTCGAGGGTGGCAAGAAGACCGCCGCCGAGATGAGCGCCTACTACGCAGAGCTGGTCGCCAAGTACCCGCTGGTCTCGATCGAGGACCCGCTGAACGAGGACGACTGGGAAGGCTGGAAGACCATCACCGAGCTGCTCGGCGAGAAGGTCCAGCTGGTCGGCGACGACCTGTTCGTCACCAATGTGACCCGGCTGCAGAAGGGCATCGACAACAAGACCGCCAACTCGCTGCTGGTCAAGGTGAACCAGATCGGTTCGCTCACCGAGACCATCGACGCGGTCACCCTGGCCCACCGCAGCGGCTACACCACCATGATGAGCCACCGCTCCGGTGAGACCGAGGACACCACCATCGCCGACCTCGCGGTCGCTCTGGGCTGTGGCCAGATCAAGACCGGTGCTCCGGCTCGTACCGAGCGGGTTGCCAAGTACAACCAGCTGCTGCGCATCGAGGAGGACCTCGACGACGCGGCTCGCTACGCAGGCGCCGCCGCATTCCCGCGGTTCACGGCCTGAGTTCGTAGTACTCCATCAGCGCCGGACGGTTCGCCGTCCGGCGCTGATGCGTTCTTCAGCTCTCGCTAGTTGCTGCCAGGGCCGAGGCTCCGGCCGGCTTGTCGGAACAGTTCGCTCCGGCAACGCCTCGGCGAGGTGCGACACCCCGGACGGGTGGCCGTTGCCAGTGCATTTCGTCCCGGTGAGCCGCGGGGCCGGGCTGCCCACGGTCGGTGTGGGCTCATTTGCCCGCGTGGCGGGCAGGTCTCCGGCGTGTCGCCGGGCTGTTCGGGGTCCCCGGTGCAGATCGGCTCAGCGGGCCATCACTGCCAGTCGGCGCTGGGCCAGCCGTTCCTGCTCGCCGAGCAACTCGGTGTTTCGTCGGCCCAGCTCGGTGCGCGCAGCACCGACAGCCTCCAGTGCCCGGCGGCTGCTGGCTGCAGCCTCTCTGATCCGATCGCGCACCGACAGGTCGCTGAAGAAGTTGTCGAACCAGACATCGAAGGTGTGGGTGAGTTCGGGAATGTCGAGTCCGGGCGTGGCTGGAATCCGGACGTCTGCGAGTTCGGAGGACAGCGCCTTCAGTGCCTGACCAGCTGCCCGGAGCTGGGCGACTGCCCTGTCGACGCGGTCATACTTGGCGGCATCGACGAGCAGACCGCCGCCGAGGAATACGTCGAAATCGGCGAGATCCCCGGCGTGGGAGAGCTCGCTGATCGCCGCTCGGAGCCGGGCATCCGCCTGGTCGGCGGCTCGCTGGGCTTCGCCGACCTCGCGAGAATCGGCTTGGCTCGCAGCGAGCTGGGTGGCGATGTCAATGAGCTCCTCAGCAGCCGGTCCGCCGGTGCGGCGCAGCTCCGCCTCGGTGGCGTCCAGAGCACGACGGCGACGCTCGTCGACGTCCCCCAAGGCGGCCAGAGCTGTACGGAGCTGCCGCACCAGCGAAGACGCCTCACTGAGAGCCCCCTCGGCGATACGGGCCTGATAGACCGCAGCCGCCAGTTCGGCCTGTTCGCGTTCGAGATCGGTGCTGTGGGTGCCGCGCAGCTTGGCCCACAACTGGGTCGGGCTGAAGTCCTCCAGCGCTTTCAGTTCGACGGTCTCCCTGCTGACCTGAGAACTGGCTCGGTCCGCCGCCCGCTGAGCTCTGGCCTCGTTGGTGGTGGCTGCAGCCAGCCGGGTCAGCAGGCGATCCCGCTCGGCGCACGCGTCCAGGGCGGCAAACAACTCCTCTGTGCTCACCTGACTGAGCCTAACTTGGCCTGCCCGCTCGTGCTGGCGAGTCGGCACGCCGGTCGCGGACGGCCGCCGCCTATCCTGGAACGCGATTGGAGGTGGCCGATGGCAGGCGCTCCCCGTGGATCGCGCAGCGGAAATACCGGGCCCGGACGTCCGCAGCAGCGGCGTACCCGGACGGCGTCGCGACCCACCGTCGCACCGGCGAGGCCGTCTGAGTCGACCACCAGCACTCCGGCAGCCTGGATGCGTGGCCTGCGGGTCACCCGGCGAGCGATGGTCTTGGGCTTGGTGGTTGTGGTGCTGGCGCTGTCTTATGGCGGGTCATTGCAGATCTACCTGGGACAGCAGCACGAACTCGCGGTAGCCGAGCAGCAGATCCGGGAGCGCACCGCGCAGGTGGCTGACCTCGAAGCCGAGTTGGACCGCTGGAACGACCCTGACTACGTCCGGGCGCAAGCGCGGGCGCGGCTGGGCTGGGTGATGCCCGGGGAGACCGGCTATCGGGTGGTCGGAGCCGACGGGCAGCCGATCGGTGGGGGAGTGACCCTGGAGTCCGAGCGCGGCTTGGCGCAGGGTGATCGCGCGCCGGTCTGGTGGGATCGGATGCTCGGCTCGATCGAGACGGCGGACGCCCCGGCCCGCAAGGTCACTCGCCGCTGAGCCCGCAGCCGCCATGGGAGAATGGCGGACATGCCTGAGCTGGAACCGATGACCCACGCCGACCAGGAAGCGATTCACGCCCAGCTCGGACGTCAACCCCGTGGTGCGGTCGGCGTCGCCTGGCGGTGCCCCTGCGGCAAGCCGGGGGTGGTCGCCACCAGCCCGCGGCTGCCGGACGGCACCCCGTTCCCGACCACCTACTATCTGACCTGTCAGCGAGCCACCTCGGGCTGCTCGACACTGGAGGCCAGTGGGCTGATGGCCGAGATGTCGGAGCGGCTGCTGGCCGATCCGGAGCTGGCTGTGGCTTATCGTGCCGCGCACGAGGCCTACCTCGAAGATCGCGGACGGCTGGGCGAGGTCCCCGAGATCGCCGGGATCAGTGCCGGCGGGATGCCCGAACGGGTCAAGTGCCTGCACGTGCTGGTTGCCCATTCGCTGGCTGCCGGACCGGGGGTGAACCCGCTGGGCGATGAGGCGTTGGAGCTGCTCGGCGAGTTCTGGACGCGTCCCTGCCGCGGCGAGAGCGCTGATGCGTCGGCGCCGGGTCGGGCCGCTGAATAGACTCCCTCAGTCAGGCCCCCATGGCCCAACCGGCAGAGGCAGGCGGCTTAAACCCGCCCAAGTATGGGTTCGAATCCCATTGGGGGCACCCAAGTGGTGAGGTTCGAGCTGTGCCCGGCATCGACAAAGGGCATTGTTCGAACCTCGCGTCCTCCTGCGGCCCAGTTCAGCGCGTTGGCGCTGACCTCGGGATCGAGCGGCACTTCGTGGGAGAGTTCGTTCTCGACGGCGGCCGTCCGGAGTGCTTGCGCTGTGTTGTCAGCGCCGGTCTCTTCGTGGTTGTTGTTCGGCGATGGAGGCCCAATCGTCGTCGCCGTGTCCGTCGCGTATGGCTTGGTCGAAGATCGTGCGCAGCAGTTCGCCGGTGGGGAGGGCGAGACTGTGCTCGGCTGCGGCGTCGAGGGCGAGGTGAAGGTCTTTGCGTCCGAGAGCCGTGGTGAATCCGGCGGGCTGGTAGCGGCGCTCGGCGACCAGCGCGCCGTACGCGGAGTACACCGGGCCGGGGAACAGCGTCGCGGTCAGGAGCTCGATGAGTTGGGATGCGTTGACGTCGGACTGCTCGGCCAGGCTCGTGGCCTCGCTGAGGGACTGAATCACCGTGGCGATGAGGTAGTTGCCGAGGATCTTCACGATGTTCGCCTGCTCCGGCCGTTCGCCGAGTTGCCAGGTGCGTGAGCCGATCACGTCGAGGAAGGGCTGCACTCGTCGGATCAGTGCCGGGTCGCCTGCGGCTAGGACGTTCAGGTTCCCGGCCTCGGCGACCGGCACCCGTCCGAACACGGGCGCAGCAACATAGCCGACCTTGTGCGCATCGTGGACATGGGCGGCGCGACGCGCGAGCGCCGTACTGACGGTCGCCAGGTTGACGTGCACGGTACCTGGCGGGGCAGCAGCGAGCACACCCGTGTCGAGGAACGTCTCGGCGACGGCATCGTCATTCGACAATATCGAGAACACGACGCCCGCTTGCAGCGCATCCGCCACGGTGGTCGCACGCCGGGCGCCCATGGCTGCAAGTTCTTCAACCGGCCCGGACGAGCGGTTCCAGACGATGACCTCGTGGCCTGCGAAAAGAAGATTGCGGGCGATGGGGCGTCCCATCGCCCCGAGGCCGACGACGGCGATGCGGCTCATGGTTGTGCTCCTTCTTCGAGGTGGATCGGGCCCGGTACCAGAACGGGATGCTCGGTCTGTCCGGGCTGGGGCCAGTTGCCGAAGATTTCGGCGTAGGAGGCGGATACGACCTCCCACACGACGCCCCAAGGATCAGCCATGTACGCAAGCAACCACGGTCGCCCCGGGATGAACGGCGCCGGTTCGGCCAGCACCACTCCACCACGAGTGACGACTCTGGTGGCGACTTCGGCAGGATCGGGATGGGTCAGACAGATGTGCCATGCTGCCCCGGCGCGTGAACGGAACACCCTCATCGGCGGGCTCGGGTGCGGGGTCGATGAACTGGAAGACCTCAATGCCGACGCCGCCTGCCGTGAGGAGATGCGCCTGCCACGCTCGGCGGAACCTCGGCCCCAGGGCGGTGGCCGCTTCACCATGGAGGGCCGGCTGCAACTCGCGAGGCGGGAGCAGCACCGTCATCCCGAACACGTCCTGATACCAGTCGATCGCCGCGAACACGTCCGGCACCGTGATCCCGACATGATTGACCGCCAGCGGTGCGCTCACCCGCATCACCACCATTTCGACACTGTCGAACTGCTTACGATGGTTCAGAGGAGCGATGAGGGGCTGGGATGGCAGAGCGCGCGGAGCAGGTGTTTCGCCTTGACAACGAGGTGCTCGCCTTCCGGTTCGCCGCGACCCTGAGCCACCGCGCAGGGGCGGAGCCGTTCGAGCGCCTCACGACGCCGGAGCGGCTGCATCTCTGGCTGGACGCTGCCGACCTGCCACCCGCGCAACCCGTCGACGACTTCCAGCTCGCGGCCGCATTGACACTTCGCGAGGCCATCTACCTCCTCGGCGCAGCTATAGCGAGCGGCATCACACGGCCCACGGAAGCGGTCACCGTGCTCAACGCGGCAACGAGGCACGGACTCCCCGCCGCCGTCCTCACCGATGAGGGTTGGCGCTGGAACCTATCGAGAAACCGCCCTGTAGAGGATGCGCTCGCGGTCATCGCCGCCGATGCCATCACCGCATTCGGGGCAAGCGACTCGAACCGGATCAAGACCTGCGAGGGCACCGACTGCTCAGGCCTGTACCTCGACACCAGTCGCGGCAACAACCGTCGTTGGTGCTCCATGAACACCTGCGGCAACAAGGCCAAGAAATCCCGTATGAACCCACACTGAGCCGCTCCGCACCACAGGCCGGCATCCACGCCTCCCGACTCGTAATGCCAAGGTCGTTCGCATCCGCTCTTTCGCGCTCCCTCTCCTCCCGGAGGGGACGGACGCTGCCAGTCGTATCCGCATGCCGTCGACCAGCACCTCCTTGGTGTGACGGTCTCGATGCGAGTGCTGAGCGTCGGCTTCGGCTCGGCCCGGCCTGTGCCCGTTCGGCGGCGAATGACCCGGCGTGCGGCGCGTCGGCGCACACCGCGAGCCGGCTGTGTTCGGGCCTGGGTAGGGGATGACGTAGGGGGCTGGTCAGGGATGGAACACAGCCGGGCCTGTGCAGCGTTGTCTACCATGGGTGTCGACGACGGCATGCCGCCGCCAACCCAAGGAGGAAGAAGACGATGGCCCGCAGCAGCAATCCGGTCCTGTCCAAGCCGGACGCCTGGCAGACCGTGCCGGTACAGAGCTACCCGCAGTACGACTCCTACGGGGCTGGCGCCGGTGCGGGGTACCCCAATGACGTCAATACC
>Ga0268263_1002182_pt1 | contig 13429 bp, 13 predicted proteins | sample Biomet5_FD_190358 | JGI IMG/M metagenome (GOLD analysis project Ga0268263, IMG submission 190358) | Microbial communities from bioreactor (seeded with sewage sludge) at LBNL, California, USA - Biofuel metagenome 5 (SPAdes) (version 4) | ecosystem: Engineered > Bioreactor > Anaerobic >... | reverse complement strand
CGCGGTGGGTGCGTCGGTGGCCCTGATCAGCGTCGGCGCGAACAACGACTACGGCCACCCCGCGGCCCGCACCCTGGACGCTGTCAGTGCCACCGGGGCCCGGATCTTCCGCACCGACCGCAACGGCGCGATCGCCATCTCCGCCGGCCCGGACGGCCTGCTGGTCACCACCCAGCGATCCCCCTAGGCCCGAGCTCGAAGCGCGAACTGGCAGTCGGGACTGGCATGCTTGGCCCGTGGAGCAGGCACGAGCGTTCGGACATACGTTGTTGGTCACCGGCCCGGAGGCCCTGCTGGCTGAGCGGGCGGCCAGTGACTACGTCGAACGTGCGCTTGCCGAGCGTCCTGACGCGGCGGTGAACAGGCTGGAGGCCGCTGAGCTGGACGCCGGAGCCTTGGCCGAAGCCACCGGCGGATCGCTGTTCGCCTCGGCGAGCATCGTCGTGATCAACGATCTGGCTTCGTTGTCCGACCAGCTCAATGACCAACTGTTGGCCCAGGCTGCCGACCCGGGGCCGGATCTGGCCTTGGTGATCGTCCATCGCGGGGGAGTGAAGGGCAAGGGCTTGCTCGATCGGCTGAAGAAGCTGCGTCCCGAAATCGTCGACTGTCAGAGCCTCAAGCCCTGGCACCTGCCGCAGTTCGTGAGCGCAGAGGTCCGCCGCGCGAAGGGACGCGCTGATTCGGCGGCCTGCGAGGCGATGGTGGACGCCGTCGGCACCGACCTGCGGGCGTTGGCCGCTGCCGTCCGTCAGTTGCTGGACGACGCGGCCGAGGCGACGATCACCGAGGCCGCCGTCCGCCGCTACTTCGGCGGACGAGCCGAGGTCACCGGATTCGCCGTGGCCGACGACACCATGGCCGGCAACAGCGAGGGCGCACTGGGCAAGTTGCGCTGGGCATTGGCCACCGGAGTGGCTCCGGTGCAGGTGACCAGCGCCTTGTCATCCAGCCTGCGTGGGCTGGGCAAGTATCTCGACGGTCGTGATCTGCGGCTCTCCGACCCCGATCTGGCCAAGCTGGCCGGGGTCCCGCCGTGGAAGCTCAAGGATCTGTCCCGGCTCTCCCGGGATTGGAAGCCAGGCGGGGTGGCGCAGGCGATTCAGGCTGTCGCCGTGGCCGATGCGCAGATCAAGGGCGCGGCCAGCGACCCCGGTTTCGCGCTGGAGCAGACGGTGCTGAAGGTGATCTCCTACCGCGGACGCCGCTGAGGCACCTTCGCCGTCGAGGCGCGTCCGGGAACGCCGAACGCCGCCCGGTCACCCGAGCGGCGTTCGAGGGAAAGTCAGAGTGCGGCAGCCTTGGAGGCGATCGCCGACTTGCGGTTCGCGGCCTGGTTGGCGTGGATGACGCCCTTGCTCACGGCCTTGTCCAGGGCGCGGGTCGCGACCTTGGCCAGCTCTTGGGCCTTGGCGGTGTCGCCGGCCTCAAGAGCCTCGTTGAACTTGCGGACCTGGGTACGCAGGCCCGACTTCACGGCCTTGTTCCGCAGCCTGGCCTTCTCGTTGGTCAGGATCCGCTTCTTCTGAGACTTGATGTTCGCCACGCCGGTGAGCTCTCTTCGCTGGTGTTGTTGCAAATGCGCCGCGCGGACGCGACTGCAAACACTACCAGTCACCGGCTCGCCGCCTCAAATCGTCGTGGCAGGGTCGGCCGTCCGTCCGCGCATTGCGCCTGTTGTGACTGATTGTGCCAAAGAACGGCGACCCGGTGGGTCCGGTATCGTGTGGTGGCTGCCCACGTAGACGAGAAAGTGCATGTCGAAACCCGTACCCGGCAAGACCCCACCCGCGCTGATCCGCAACTTCTGCATCATCGCGCACATCGACCACGGCAAATCCACCCTGGCCGATCGGATGCTGCAGCTCACCGGTGTGGTCGACGCGCGCTCGATGCGGGCCCAGTACCTGGATCGGATGGATATCGAGCGCGAGCGCGGCATCACCATCAAGTCGCAGGCAGTCCGACTGCCGTGGCGGGTGGACGGCGCTGACTACGTGCTGAACATGATCGACACCCCCGGACACGTCGACTTCACCTACGAGGTCTCCCGTTCGCTGGCCGCCTGCGAGGGTGCGATCCTGCTGATCGACGCCGCCCAGGGCATCGAGGCGCAGACGCTGGCCAATCTCTATCTCGCGCTCGAGGCAGATCTGCACATCATTCCGGTGCTGAACAAGATCGATCTGCCCAGCGCCCAGCCGGACAAGTACGCCGCCGAGATCGCTCATCTGGTCGGCTGTGACCCGTCCGACGTGCTGCGGGTTTCGGCGAAGACCGGTGACGGGGTCAAGGAGTTGCTCGACCTGGTGGTTGCCGACGTTCCGGCGCCGGTCGGCGATCCGGACGCGCCGGCTCGGGCCCTGATCTTCGACTCCGTCTACGACACCTACCGCGGCGTGGTCACCTACGTCCGGGTGGTCGACGGTGAACTCAGCCACCGTGAGCGGGTGCTGATGATGTCGACCAAGGCCACCCACGAGACCCTCGAAGTGGGAGTGATCTCTCCGGATCCGATCAAGTCGCCGGCGCTCGGCGTGGGCGAGGTCGGCTACTTGATCACCGGTGTGAAAGAGGTGCGGCAGTCCCGAGTCGGCGACACGGTGACGATCGCGTCGCGTCCGGCCAGCAAGGATCTGGGTGGGTACCGTCCGCCGCATCCGATGGTCTACGCCGGCCTGTACCCGATCGACGGCGCCGACTTCCCCGAGCTGCGCGAGGCGCTGGACAAGCTCCAGCTCAACGATGCCGCCCTGGTCTATGAGCCGGAGACCTCCGGCGCGCTGGGCTTCGGCTTCCGGGTCGGCTTCCTCGGGTTGCTGCACATGGAGATCGTCCGGGAGCGGCTCGAGCGGGAGTTCAACCTCGATCTGATCTCGACCGCCCCGAACGTCGTCTACCGGGTGGTGATGGAGGACGGGTCGGAGCACATCGTGACCAACCCGTCGGAGTACCCCGACGGCAAGATCGCCGAGGTGCACGAGCCGATCGTCCGGGCCACGATCCTGGCCCCGGCCGAGTTCATCGGGGCGATCCTGGAGCTCTGCCAGGCCCGCCGCGGCGAGCAGCTCGGCATGGACTATCTCTCGGAGGATCGGGTCGAGATCCGCTACCTGCTGCCGCTGGCCGAGATCGTCTTCGACTTCTTCGACGCCTTGAAGTCGCGCACCAAGGGCTTCGCCTCACTCGACTACGACGAAGCCGGTGAGCAGATCTCCAAGCTGGTCAAGGTGGACGTCCTGCTGCACGGTGAGCCGGTCGACGCGTTCAGCTCGATCGTCCACGCCGATGCGGCCTACACCTATGGCGTCGCGATGGCCAAGAAGCTGAAGGAACTGATTCCGCGCCAGCAGTTCGAGGTGCCGATCCAGGCCGCCATCGGCTCCCGGGTGATCGCGCGGGAGTCCGTCCGGGCATTGCGCAAGGACGTTCTGGCCAAGTGCTACGGCGGCGACATCACCCGCAAGCGCAAGCTGCTGGAGAAGCAGAAAGAGGGCAAGAAGCGGATGAAGATGGTCGGCCGGGTGGAGATCCCGCAGGAGGCCTTCGTCGCCGCTCTGTCCACTGGCGAGTCCCCGGACAAGAAGAAGTAGCCCCACCGAGCGCCGGCAACCAGGCATTGGGTATCGGTCGGGCGACGCAATAGGCTCGATGCCATGGACGCAGAGATCGGCATCATCGGTGGCAGCGGCTTCTACGAGTTCCTGGAGAACCCGCGGACGATCGAGGTCGACACCCCCTTCGGAGCCCCCAGCGCAGCCCCCGCAGTCGGCGAGGTCGGCGGACGCACGGTGGCCTTCCTGCCCCGGCACGGCGCCCAGCACCAGTTTCCGCCGCATCGGGTGAACTACCGGGCCAACCTGTGGGCGCTGCGCAGCGTCGGGGTGCGCCAGGTGATCGCTCCAGCGGCCGTCGGCTCGCTGGTCCCCGGACTCGGCCCGGGCGCCTTTGTGGTCCCTGACCAGGTGATCGACCGCACCTGGGGGCGCGCCCACACCGTCTACGACGGCGTCGGCGAGGTCATTCACACAGCCTTCGCCGACCCCTACTGCCCGCGCGGACGGGCCACCGTCCTGGCCGCCGCGGACGCAGAAACCCCGCTGGTGGACGGCGGCACTCTCGTGGTGATCAATGGGCCGCGGTTCTCCACCCGGGCGGAGTCGCGTTGGCACGCCGCCGCCGGTGGCACCGTCGTCGGAATGACCGGTGTGCCGGAGGCGTCCGTGGCTCGCGAACTGGCCATGTGCTACACGACCGTCTGCATGGTCACCGATCACGACGCCGGGGTCGAAGCCGGTGAGGAGGTCACCCACGCCGAAGTGATGCGGGTCTTCGCCAACAACATCGAGCGGTTGAAGTCGTTGCTGCTGCGGGTGATCGCCGAGCTGCCCGCAGCCGAGCCGGACGAGTCGGCGCTCTGCTCCTGTCGGCGGGTCCACGACGGCCAGAAGCTGCCGTTCCTGCTGCCCTGATGCCGTCCACGCCACCGCCGGGTGATCCGGCACCAGCCGACGGCGGCCTGCCTGCTGACCGGCTGGCCGGTGCCGAGGCGCGTCGGCTGAGCGCCTACGTCCACGTTCCATACTGCAGTTCGCGCTGCGGCTACTGCGACTTCAACACCTACACCGCCGCCGAACTCGGCGCCGAACCGGGATCGGGCCAGGACGCATACCTGGCCGCCACCCGGGCCGAGTTTGCGCTCGCTGGACGGGTCCTGGGCCCGCGGACGCCACTGCAGACGGTCTTCTTCGGCGGCGGCACCCCCACCCTGCTCCCTGCACCCGAGCTCGCCGGGCTGCTCAGCGGCCTCCGTGACACCTTCGGGCTGGCCGAGGACTGCGAGATCACCACCGAGGCCAACCCGGAGAGCATCGACCAGACCTATCTGGAGACGCTGCGCGCCGCCGGCTTCACCCGGCTTTCGCTGGGCATGCAGTCGGCGGTACCGAGTGTTCTGCAGGTGCTGGAGCGTCGGCACACCCCGGGGCGGGTGGCTCAGGTGGTCGACTGGGCGCGGGCGGCCGGCTTCACCTCGATCAGCCTCGATCTGATCTACGCCAATCCGCATGAGACCCTCGACCAGTGGCGGACCAGCATCGAGGCCGCCCTTGCCCTGGAGCCTGACCACCTCAGTGCCTACTCGCTGATCGTCGAGCCGGGGACCCGACTGGCCGCCCGGATCGGGCGCGGCGAGTTGCCGCTGCCGGATTCCGATCAGCAGGCCGACTGTTACCTGATCGCCGATGAGGCCTTCGCTGCGGCTGGACTCACCAACTACGAAGTCAGCAACTGGGCGCGTCCCGGGCATGAGGCCCGGCACAACCTCGCCTACTGGCGCAGCGACGATTGGTGGGGCTTCGGTCCGGGTGCTCACTCCCATGTCAACGGCGTGCGTTGGTGGAACCTGCGGCACCCGGCCGCCTACACCGCCAAGCTTTCCGCCGGTACCTCGCCGGCTCAGGCGCGCGAAATCCTCACTGACGACGAGCGTCGCGTCGAACGAGTGCTCTTGGAGTTGCGGTTGGCCGAAGGCGTGCCGCGGGAGGTTCTCACCGCCTCGGAGGCGGGACGGCTTGCCGAGTTGTCCGCCGCCGGATTCATTGATTCGACCGAACGATTCATCCGGTTCACCAGGTCCGGCCGATTGCTCGCTGATGGAGTAATCCGCAATCTTCTTGATTGAGCTGTTCTGCAACAATCCGGTAACGGCGTCGATGATGTCATCGGCTGTAACAGCAGTGAGACAAAGGGATGCTCGAATTCCTAGCGCGCTCGTACCCTTGCCCACCCTGGCAGGGCCGGGTTGCACATTGCTCACGAGGAGGAAAAGTGAACAAGAGCATGTTCAATTTGGCCGGCGTCGCCGTTGTGGTGGGCGCTTTGGCCCTCACTGGGTGTGGAACCCGCGGCGGAGCGTCCGCTAGCGGTTCCACCTCTACAGGCGCCCCCGCGGCAACCAAGATCGCCAAGATCGGTGTGATCGCTCCGCTTTCCGGCGATCTGTCCGCTTTGGGTCTCGGTATCAAGAACTCGGTCGATCTGGCGATCAAGCAGGCCAATGAGTCCAAGGCCATCCCGGGATGGACCCTGGAACTCGCCGCTGAGGACGACCAGGCGACCCCGGATGTCGGCAAGAACGCCGCCACCAAGCTCGCCTCTGATGACGCCGTCGTTGGTGTGGTCGGCACCCTGAACTCGTCGGTCGCGCAGAGCGTGATCCCGGTCCTGTCGGCGGCCAGTATCGCTCAGGTCTCTCCGGCGAATACCAACCCGAGCTTGACCAAGGGCGAGGATCTGGCCAACGCCAAGCGTCCCTACGCCAACTACTTCCGTACCTGCACCACAGATGCGGTTCAGGGCCCGTTCGCGGCTCAGTACCTGCTGGAGACGGGCATCAAGAAGGTTGCGACCATCCATGACAAGAAGACTTACGGTCAGGGTCTGGTCGACAACTTCACGACGGCGTTCAAGGCCGGCGGTGGCGAGATTGTTGCAGCTGAGACCATCAACCCCGATGACAAGGACTTCTCCGCAGTGATCACCAAGGTGAAGGCAGCTTCGCCCGAGGCGATCTACTACGGCGGCGAATACCCGCAGGCTGGTCCGTTGTCGAAGCAGGCCAAGGCCGCCGGTCTCAACGTCCCGCTGATGGGTGGCGACGGCATCTACGACGGCAACTTCATCAAGCTCGGCGGCGCTGCCGGCGACCTGGCTACCTCGGTCGGCGCTCCGGTGGACACGCTGCCGTCGGCGAAGGCTTTCGTGGAGGCCTACAAGGCTGGCGGCTACTCCGAGCCGTACGCCGCCTACGGTGCCTACTCCTACGATGCCGCCAATGCGATCATCGACGCGCTGAAGGTCAGCCTCGCCTCGGCGACCGACGCCAAGTCGGCCCGGCAGGCCACGATCGATGCGTTCGCCAAGGTCGGCTTCGATGGCGCCACCGGCAAGGTCGGCTTCGACGAGTTCGGCGATTCGGTCTCCCGGGTGCTCACCGTCTACAAGGTGGACGGCACCGAGTGGAAGCCCGAAAAGACCGGCTCACTGAAGTGATCTAGAGCCCGCTGGGGTCCGACTCTATCCGAGATGGACCCCAGTGGGCCCGCGCATTCTCAAAGGGGTGCTACGAAAGTGGACCTGTTCTTTCAGCAACTAATCAATGGCCTCTCACTAGGGGCCCTATATGCCCTCATCGCTGTCGGCTACACCGTTGTGTACGGCATCGTCCAGTTGATCAACTTCGCCCACGGCGAGATCTTCATGGTCGGAGCATTCGGTGCTTATGCCACCTGGATGGTGATGGGTCAGCCTGCCAATCTCAGCGTCGGAATGGCTTTGGGGGTTGTCCTCCCGTTGATGCTGGTCGGCGGCGTGGTGGCTTCGGTGGTCGTGGCTCTGCTCACCGAGCGAGTCGCCTATCGGCCACTGCGCAATGCGCCACGACTGGCCCCACTGATCTCGGCGATCGGTGTCTCGGTCTTTCTGCAGGAATTCGTCCGGCTGTTCTACGGGACGATCCCGTTCGTGGCACGGATCCCGGGTTGGCCCGATGCCAAGAGCGCGGTGCCGTTCCCGTCGATCTCGGGGATCAGCGACGCCTCGGTCCAGATCGGAGGCGTGCTGGTGCAGGCTTCGGCGTTGTTCACCCTGCTGGCCCTGGTGGTCTGCACGGTCTTCTTGTGGTTCTTCGTGAACCGCACCAAAACCGGACGCGCCATGGTGGCCACGTCGCAGGATCCCGACACCGCCCGGCTGATGGGCATCAACGTCGATCGGGTGATCGTGGCAGCATTCGCGGTGGGAGCCGCTCTGGCCGCCATCGCCGGTGTGGCACACGGCCTGCGCTACGGCAACATCGACTTCCGGATGGGCTTCCTGGCGGGACTCAAGGCCTTCACTGCCGCTGTGCTGGGCGGTATCGGCAACATCAACGGCGCCGTTGTCGGTGGCTTGGTGCTCGGTGTGGTTGAGGCGCTGGCCAGCAACTACCTCGGGACGACCGCGTGGAAGGACGTCTGGGCGTTCGCGCTGCTGATCCTGGTGTTGGTCTTCCGGCCGCAAGGGCTGCTCGGCGCCAAGGTGGTGGACCGCGCATGAACACCGTCATCCCTGACCGGATCAAGATCGCCTACCGCTACCCGGCTCGCGCCGTCGGCGCAGCCGGCGCAGTGCTGATGCTGGTGTCGATCTTCCTGCCGTGGGCCTATGGCACCAAGGCGCTGGACGATATGTCCTACTACGGTGCCCCCTCGCCGCTGCAACTCTGCTTCGGTGTGCTGGCGCTGATGGTGCTGGCTCTGCTCACCGTCCCATTGGTCGGCAAGCAGCGGCTGGGCAAATGGGCCAAGGTGCTGGCTTGGAACACGACAGCCAAGACCGGATCGATCACGGCCTTGATCACTGCGGCTATCGCAGTCACCTCGGTGGCAGTCGAGCTCGGCGGTCTGCTCAATGTCGAGATCGGCGGCTGGCTGGCCGTCTTCGGTGGGGTCGCTGCCGTGGCGTCCACCCTTTTCCTCCCGGACTCGCCAGAGCCGACACTCGATGCGGTGAAGAGCCCCAAATGGCTACAGATCCTCGCCATCGTGGTGCTGATGGCGGCAGCTCTGTTTGCCGCAGCGTTCGCGCTGGGGCAGGTGGATGCGGGTGCTTTCCTCACTCTCGGCTCGTTTCTGGTGGCGGTGGTGATGGTCCTTCGTCAGTTCGGCGTGTTCGGTTGGCTGGGCATGGCTGCGGCGGCGAACAACCGGGTGCTGGTGGTCGCGGCATTCGCCGTGGCGTTCTTGTTCCCGTTTACTCAGAACGGGTCGAACGCGAACATGTCGATCGCCGCCCAGGTGCTGATCTTTGCCGCCACGGCGCTCGGCCTGAACATCGTGGTTGGCCTGGTCGGGCTGCTCGACCTGGGCTACATCGCCTTCCTCGGTGCCGGAGCGTTCACCGCGGCCGTGTTGTCGGAGTCGGCCTACAGCCACTTCAACTTCCACCCGCCGTTCATCGTCACGGTGCTCATCTCGGGTCTGGTGGCGTCGCTCCTCGGTCTGATCATCGGTGCCCCCACGCTGCGGGTCTCCGGGGACTACCTGGCGATCGTGACCCTGGCCTTCGGTGAGATCTTCCGGATCACGATGAACAATCTGGATGGCAACGACGGCCCGGACATCACCAACGGCTCCAACGGCATCCCTGACATCCCGGATCTGGACTTCCTCGGCTTCAACTTCGGTCAGCCGCATGTGATCCTCGGAATCGATATCGGACGCTTCGCCAATTACTACTGGCTGATGCTGCTGGTGATCGCCCTGATCATCGTGGTGTTCACCAACCTGAACCACTCCCGGATCGGGCGTGGCTGGGTGGCGATCCGCGAGGACGAGCTGGCTGCCGAGGCGATGGGCGTCAACACCTTCGCCCTGAAGCTGCTCGCCTTCGCCGGGGGCGCGTTCCTGGCCGGCGTGGCCGGTGCAGTCAAGGCGCACCACGACGTCTCGGTCACTCCCGACCAGTTCATCTTCTTGGAGTCGGCGTTCCTGCTGGCCGCGGTGGTGCTGGGCGGCATGGGCACGGTGATGGGTGTGCTGATCGGCGCCACCATCTTGAAGCTGTTGCCCGAGAAGCTGCGCTTCTTCTCCGACTACCGGCTGTTGCTGTTCGGTTTGCTGATGGTGGTGATGATGCGGTTCCGCCCGGAGGGCATCGTCGCTGACGAGCGGCGTCAACTGGAGTTCCATGCCGAGAACGAGGAACTGGCCGAGGAGATCGAAGAAGAGCTGATCACCCACAAGGCTCACCTCAACCCCGAACGGGAGGTGTTCGAGCTGTGAGCATCGCAATCGAGCGTCCGGAAGGGGGCAACTGATGGGGATCCCTGTCGAGGAAGCCATGAAGCAGGTGCAGACCATGGACCGAAATGTCCTGCTCGATGCCCGCAACGTGACGATGCAGTTCGGCGGCCTGATCGCGGTCAACGACGTCAGCCTGCAAGTCCGCAGTGGCGAGATCGTCGGGCTGATCGGTCCCAACGGGGCCGGCAAGACCACCTTCTTCAACTGCCTGACCGGCCTGTACAAGCCGACCTTCGGGACGGTGACCTTCGATGGCAAGCCGTTGCCACCGAAGCCGCGAATGGTGGTGCGCGAGGGGATGGCCCGGACATTCCAGAACATCCGCCTGTTCCACAACATGACGGCGATCGAGAACGTGATGGTCGGGATGTACACCCGGACCCACACCAACGCGATCGACGCCGTGTTCCGACTGCCCCGGCACCGTCATGAGGAGGTCGCCTCTACCCGGCGGGCGCAGGAGCTGCTGGAGTTCGTCGGGCTGACCGGGGTGGGCGACACGCTCTCTCGGAACCTGCCCTACGGCGATCAGCGACGCCTCGAGATCGCCCGAGCGCTGGCCACCGAGCCGAAGCTGCTGTTGCTGGACGAGCCGACCGCCGGCATGAACCCGCAGGAGACCCGACAGGCAGAGGAGTTGATCTTCAAGATCCGCGACCTGGGCCTGGCGGTGCTGGTGATCGAGCACGACATGCGGTTCATCTTCAACCTATGTGACCGGGTGTCCTGCCTGGTCCGTGGAGCGGTGCTGGTCGAAGGCTCCGGCGAGGTCGTCCAGAACGACCCGCGGGTGATCGAGGCCTATATCGGTTCGCCGACCACAGCCCCGGCGCCGTCGACCGATTCCGCCGTCGGAGGTGCGGCAGATGCTTGAGGTCAAGGACATGATGGTCGCCTACGGCCGCGTCAACGCCGTCAAGGGGATCAGCTTCGAGGTGAAGCAGGGTCAGATCGTGACCCTGCTCGGCACCAACGGAGCCGGCAAGTCCACCACACTGAGGGCGATCTCGGGGCTGCTGAAGCTGACCGCGGGAGAGATCTGGTTCGAGGGCGAGCGGCTGGACGGCCTGGCCGCCCACAAGATCGTCGAACGGGGTATCGCCCAGTCACCGGAAGGCCGTCGGCTGTTCCGGCAGATGTCGGTCGAGGACAACCTGAAGCTGGGAGCCTTCTCCCGCAAAGACACCTCGGAGGTCCGTTCCGATATGGACCGGATCTTCGATCTGTTTCCAGTGCTCGGTGAGCGTCGGTCGGAGGCGGCTGGACTGTTCTCCGGCGGCGAGCAGCAGATGCTGGCCATCGGACGAGCCATGATGAGTCGGCCGAAGCTGCTGATGCTGGACGAGCCGTCGATGGGTCTGAGCCCGATCATGACCCAGACGATCATGCGGACTATCGCCGAGCTCCAGGCTGACGGGGTGACCATCCTGCTCGTCGAGCAGAACGCTCAGGCGGCGCTGTCGCTGGCCGACCGCGGCTACGTGCTCGAAGTCGGACACATCATGTTCAGTGACTCCGGACGGGCCCTGCTCGGCGACGATCGGGTGCGCAAGGCGTACCTGGGTGCTGACTAGGCGCTGCGATCGGACGCGCCGGACCGGGCTGACCGGCCGGCGTGCCCGTGCGTCCTAGGGTGGTGCGGTGCGCTACTCCGACGATGTCCTCTCCCCGGGCTGGCAGCATGCCGACAAGCCCAAGACCGTCGATGTGACCGTCAGCGTCGGCATGGTGGTCGAGGAGCCGACCTCGGGCTTCTGCGGCGCGGTCGTCCGCTGGGAGAACGGCCTGGTGGTCCTGGAGGACCGCAGGGGTGCCCGGCGCAGCTTCGAGTTCGGTCCCGGCTTCTGGCTCGACGGACGTCCGGTCGCGCTACGTCAGCCGGTGGCCACCCGTCCCAGCGCACCGACGCATACCGCATCGGGTTCGCGGATCGGTCCGACCGGGCCGGCGAAGGTGGCGGCAGCCTCTCGGATCTATGTTGAGGGGCGCCACGATGCCGAACTGGTCGAGAAGATCTGGGGCGATGACCTGCGCCACGTCGGAGTGGTCGTCGAGCCGCTTGGCGGCATCAATGACTTGCCGGCGATCGTCGCAGAGTTTGCGCCGAGCCCTGGGCGTCGGCTCGGCATCTTGGTCGATCACCTGGTCACCGGGTCGAAGGAGTCCCGGATCGTCGCCGACATCTCCAGCGATTTCGTGCTGGTCACCGGCCATCCATTCGTGGACATCTGGGCGGCGATACGTCCGCAACGGCTGGGTCTGGAGCGCTGGCCGGAGATCCCTCGCGATGTCGAATGGAAGGCCGGAGCCAGCGTGGCTCTGCGCCGAACCGCGAGAAACCCCGCCGAGATCGCTGCGACGTGGGCCTGGATCCTGGGACGGGTCCGTGACTGGCGCGATCTGGATCCGGCCTTGCCACGCGAAGTTGAGCGGCTGATCGACTTCGTCACCACAACTGAGGGCTGACTTTCGACCACAATGGAAAAACGGACGCCGGACCGGGACAGGCCGAGGCGTCACTAGCCTGGCTGTCGTTCTCGAGATCCAGGAGCCCGCTGTGCAAACCGACCAGGTGTCCGACCTCCTTTATGAGGTGGCCGACCAACTGATCATGCCGCGATTCGGCGCTCTGGACAGCTCCGACATCTCCGAGAAGCAGCCCGGTGACCTGGTCACGGTGGCCGATCGGGAGGCGGAGGTCGAGCTCGGCCGCCGCCTGTGCGAGGGTGACTCCGACGCGCTGATCGTCGGAGAAGAGGGCGTCTTCAGCGACCCGCGCTGTCTGGATCTGCTCTCCCGGGTCGCCCACGCCTGGGTGATCGACCCCATCGACGGCACCCGCAACTTCGCTCGCGGCAAGCCCGACTTCGCCGTGATGCTGGCCGAGACCCGGTTCGGTGAGACCGTCCGCGGTTGGATCTGGCAGCCGGTGCACCAGAAGCTCTACATCGCCGAACTTGGTGCCGGCGTCACCTGCAACGGCGTGCCGATTCCGGCGATCCCGGCATCGCCGCGGACGGTTCCGCTCGGCGCCACCTACCTTCCGGTGCCCGGCGAGGAGTGGGCCGAAGTGAAAGTGATCCGCTCGTGGGGATCGTGCGGGATCGACTACCCGAAGCTGATCACCGGCGATGTCGACTTCCTCAGCTACCGCTCGATGTTCCCGTGGGATCACCTGGCCGGCGCCTTGATGCTCACCGAGTTGGGTGGACGGATCGCCACCGACACCGGCGAGGAGTACGGCGCTGGGGTGATCGGGCGACGACTGCTGGCCGCAGCCACGCCGCAACTGTGGATCGCCACCAGGGACGGGCTGTTCGGCGAGTGAACCGGCCCAGGCTGGCCAAAGACGTTGTGGTTGTCGATACTGGAAGCGAACATCGACGGGAGAGCCCATGACCGAGCAAGGCAATGAGGACCTGAAGGCCCAGATGCTGGCCGCGTTGGCTCGCAAGCAGGGCGGCGGTGACGGGGCCCACGGCCAGCGGCACCAGAAGGAGAAGGGCCCGGCCGAGCGCGGTCGCCAAGGCGGCGGCGGCATGTTCCGGCGCAAGGCTGGCGGCGGGGGTTAACCCAGCGGCTTA
>Ga0268263_1002180_pt1 | contig 13434 bp, 11 predicted proteins | sample Biomet5_FD_190358 | JGI IMG/M metagenome (GOLD analysis project Ga0268263, IMG submission 190358) | Microbial communities from bioreactor (seeded with sewage sludge) at LBNL, California, USA - Biofuel metagenome 5 (SPAdes) (version 4) | ecosystem: Engineered > Bioreactor > Anaerobic >... | reverse complement strand
AAAGGTACTTGTAAGCGGCGGTGATGTCGGCTATCCAGTCGTTGTAGGAGCCTTTTCCATACTCGAGGTCGGAGCGGTCTTTGTCCATCTCGCTCAGGCCGGTGGCAAGGATGCCGGGCAGCTCGTCAGGCGTGAAGGCGAAAGCCATGACCTGGAGCTGATACACGGCGAGCTGCTCCTCAACGTCGAAGATGGAGCAGGTGTTGTCGAAGTCGAACACGACGTAAGGATGTTTCTCACTGTCGTAGTTGGCGCTGAATTTGCCGTAGGTGGCGGTGAAGTCGTTGATCGCCTGTTTGACGGTCTCGTCCCAGCCATCGGCGGTGGCGGTGTACTTGCGGGTCTTGTAGCCGTTGTACTCCTTAAGGCATCCGAACTTCAGAGCGATCGGGTTGCCCTCGGCGTCGGCAGCGGTCTTGACCGCGAACGTGTCGAGGAAATCCTTTATGGTCAGCTTGTTTTCCTTGACGTAGTTGTAAAGGGTGACGACGTCGTCGTTGGCGAAGAGCTTCGGCGCGTCGGCTCCGTAACGCATCGTCTCACGGGTCCCGGAGAGGGTGCGCAGGCCGGTCTCGTCGCGGCCCTGCAGCACGAACATGATGTCGCCGGCCGCGTCCGCTTTCGCGAAGTCGTAGCCGAGGTCATCGCTCTCGTACACAGCGGCAATGGCAACGAGCCCGCCGCCGTCGGTGATCTTACGGCTGGCGCGGTTGAAGCAGAGCACCAGTTTCAGGCTGTCGAACTCGGTGCAGAAGTTGAAGTCGCCGGTGGAATCCATAAATCCGGCGATCGGGCCGTAACCGTATTTGGTCACGAGCACGTTCTCAACGGCGGTGACTTTTCCGGCGCCCTGAGTCTGGGCCTTGGTGGCGACGTCGCCTTTGACCCACTCGCCGTTCTCGACGAGCCAGGCATAGCCGGTGTCATAATCGTAAGAGTTGGTGTATTTGCCGTCGACCAGCGTGTTGGTCATGGCCATCATGCCGGTGAGGTAATCGCGAAGGCCCCAGACGTCGACAGCGGCGCGGATCGGGTCGGTCGCGGAGGCGGAGCAGACCCACACGTCGAAGCCGTTGGCCTGCAGGTCGGCCCAGAGCTCTTTAAGGTTCTCTGTGACCTGCGTGCCGGAGGTCCAGGTGTACTCGACCTGGCCGACCTTGGACTCTATGTCCGCGGGGGAGGTCCAGGTAACTTCGCTGGTCTCAACTTCTTTGTACTTGCTGTGGGAACCGGTGGCAAGGGCGTAAACTTCGTCCTCGGTCATGCCGGTGAACCAGTACAGCACCCACGGGTAAGCGACGGAAGCGGACTCCGCGTCGTATACGAGGTCGTACATGGTGCGCATCTTGGTGGCGAACTCGGACCACTCCGGGTCGGCCTGGACGGTGGCCTGTTTGGCTTCGTCAAGTCCGGCGGCGGTGAAGGGGCCGTATGTCTCGTAAAGGTACTTGTAAGCGGCGGTGATGTCGGCTATCCAGTCGTTGTAGGAGCCTTTTCCATACTCGAGGTCGGAGCGGTCTTTGTCCATCTCGCTCAGGCCGGTGGCAAGGATGCCGGGCAGCTCGTCGGGCGTGAAGGCGAAAGCCATGACCTGGAGCTGATATACGGCGAGCTGCTCCTCAACGTCGAAGATGGAGCAGGTGTTGTCGAAGTCGAACACGACGTAGGGCTTCGCGTTTTCATCGTAACCCTCGCTGTATTTGCCGTACGCGTCAAACATGTCGTTCACGGCAGTTTTGACGGTCTCATCCCAGCCGTCGAGAGCCAGATGCGTGGCCTGACTTTCGGGCGTGGCAGCTTCCGACTCGGAGGCTGATTCGGAACCGGACTCAGCCGTCCCGGACTCTGACGCGGTAGGCGTCGTGCCGCAAGCAGCGAGTGAGAGGACCATGATCAGCGCGAGCAACAGGGCAAGCAGTTTTTTCATAGTGACACTCCTTACAATTTTTAGTGCATGTTCACACTCTCTTCGGACAAATACGGCATCCTGAGAAAAATAAAAATGTCAAGTTAAATCAAAAAGCCTGACATTTTATTTTCACAACAACGCCATATTTCCGATTAGATAATACACTCAATATAGGCATTTGTCAACAATCGTGACAACCTTGTAACCACAGCGGGGCCCGTTTTTCGTCAAATTGTATAATCACTTTGCATAATAAAATGCAACATGGCTCCCGAAGGGAGAGTAATTAAGTCCTTTTATATCTTTTGAGCACGCGAAATAGGACTCCTCAAAAAACACCGGCATCATCGGCATGTCCTGCAGCACCATCTGTTCCGCCGTGGCGTAGGCGGAGACGCTCTCGTCCAAAGTCTGCGCGTCGGCGGCGGCCTGTACGGCCGCGGTCAGCGCGGAGCTGCTGTAGCCGGTCACGTTGTCGCCGGAGGAGAGGGAGCTGAAGAAAGCCGCGGGCGTGTCGTATTTGACGGTCACCGGGATGAGCGCGAGCTGGTAATCCCCAGAGGAGACGGCTTTTTCCAGCTCGTCCGCTGACAGGGGCTTCACGTTCACGAAAGTGGCTAGATCCTCCTGTAAGGAGCGCTGGATCAGGCCCATGAGGGCGAGGTACTCCGCCGGACAGATGATGGTCAGCGTGTCGAGCTTGTTTTTGCCCAGCTTCTCCAGCCCGTCGGAGAGCAGGTTGCCGGCCATATCAGGGTCGTAGTCGAAGCCGGAGAACCGCGAGCCGGCCAGAGAGCGGTAGCTCTGCCCCGAAAGGGTGACGGCGGGCGGCACGTATGTCCAGGCGAGCGAAAGGTTGTCGGGCAGCCTGTTCAGCAGCGAAGCGCGGTCGGAGGCGTAATATACGGCGCGGCGGATGCTCTGGTTGGACAGATATTCGTCGCGGGTGTTGAAGGCGAGCACCCAGACGGTGTCCTGGTACCCCTCGGTGGTGAAGCCGCCGTCGGAAAGCGCCTGGACGTCGGTGTACTCCACGGGGGCCGCGTCTATGGAGCCGGAGAGCAGCCGGGCGCTGGCGCTGTAGCCGTCGGCCGCCTGTATATACAGATACACGTTGGCATACCCGGCGGCGGCGCCTGAATAATATGCGTTGCGGGAGAGGCGGTAGTAGACGTCTTCCTTGATCCTCGCCACGGAGAAGGGCCCGTTGAACATGATGTAATCCGTGGTGCTGCCGTAGCGCCCCCGCGTGGAGAGAAAGAACGCCTCGTTGCAGGGGGAGGCGGCCGGCGTGGCCAACAGGTCGGGAAAGAAGGGGTCGGGAGACTCCAGCGAAATGACGAGCGTCAGGTCGTCCGGAGCAGAGACGCCGATGTTCTCCGCGGACAGCCCACCCGAGGCCACCGCCGCCGCGTTCCTGACCGCCATGAAGTCGCTCCTGAAAGGCGCGTCCGTCGCGGGGTCGAACAGGCGGCGAAAACCGAACACAAAGTCGGAGGCCGTCAGGGCCGTCTTGCCGTCGCTCCAGAGCATGCCGCTTTTCAATTTAAAGGTATATGTCAGCCCGTCGTCGGAGACGCTCCAGCTCTCGGCGGCGGCAGGTTCGAGCTCGCCGTCGGCCCCGTGCCGCAGCAGCCCCTCAAAGCAGTTTCCCGCTATCAGCAGGGCGGAGCCGTCGCTCGCCATCTGCGGGTCATAAGAGGATACTTTCGATGTGATGTCGTAAAATATGCTGTCCGGCACGGAGGAGGAACAGCCGGAAAATATCAGCGCAAGCGCCAACAGGACGGCTGCGGGCCGCAATATCTTCAAACCGGCCGCCTCCTTTCCGAAAACGTTTCATTATAACTTAATTCTATCATTTGACACGCCCGGACGCAATAAGCGCCGCATCATTTAACATTTTATTAATGCACTTGCCTTTTATCGTCCGCATTGATATAGTATAATCGCAACAAGGAAACAAGATTGCCGTAAAGGAGATATCGATATGAAATGTGCTAAATGCGGAGCCGAGATGCCGGACGGAGCGTCCTTCTGCGGAGTTTGCGGTGCGCCGACAGGCGATGGCGACAAGACGGAAAAGGTGGAGGCCGAGGTGGTGGAGAATGCGGCGCCGCGCGGGAACGGTGCTGCCGACTCATGCCGTCCGCCGCGCCGGGAGGCTTCGCCGCGTCCCGCCGGGAACATCGATTCGGCGACCTATATCATTTTCGCCATACTGGTGACGCTGTTCTGCTTCATGCCCACCGGCATACCGGCCATAGTTTACGCCGCGAAGATAGACAGCGCGCAGCAGCGCGGGGATGCGGACGGTGCGGCTGAGGCCGCGCGCAAGGCGAAGATGTGGTGCATAATCTCCGCGGTGGTGGCGGCGGCCGCCCTGATAATCTGCGTCGTGGTCTGGCTGCTCATATTCGTGGGCGTGCTCGGCATCGCCGCGGCGGCCGGAACGGGCGCTTCGATGTTCGTGCACTGAACCTAAAGACGATATAAAAATTCGCGGCGGGGATTGTGCGGCGCGGGTTTTGCTGGTATAATCAGGCATATAAAAGCGAAAGATGGGGGGCCGGCCGATGATATGTCCGAAATGCGGCGCCAATGTCAGCGACGGGGCTTCCTTCTGCGGCCATTGCGGGGCCAGGCTGGGGGTGCCTCAGGGCGCTGAGGTCTACGGCGCGGGCGGGGCCGACAAACCGGTCAACGGCGTACCGTACATAGTCATCTCCGTGCTGGAGCTGATACTCTGCTGCTGGCCCGCGGCCATACCGGCCATAGTCTATTCGATAAAGATATTGAAATGCGGCGAAAGCGGCGACGAGACGGGCGCGCGGAAAAACGCCGGCAAGGCCAAAACGTGGATGATCGTTTCAGCAGTGCTCGGCGTGGTCTTTACGGCGATATATTTCGCGGCTTTCGTTTATCTGTACAGGAACGGTATGTTGGATAGCAGCCTGGAGGGGCTGATGAGCGTGTGATACAGAAGGAGGAAAAAGCATGTTTTGTCCGAATTGTGGTACTCAGGTTCCCGAGGGCTCCGCTTTTTGCCCCAGTTGCGGGACAAAGGTGGAGGTAAAAGCCGCGCCTGCCGCTCCCGAAGCGGAAAAGGCGGGCGCACAGCCGGAGCAGGCGCCATACGAGCAACCGAAATACGAGCAGCCGCAGTATGAGCAGCCGAAATACGAACAGCCGCAGTATGAACAGCCTCAGCAGCCTCAACAGCCTCAACAGCCTCAACAGCCTCAGCAGCAGTATTATCAGGCGGAGGTCGAGGGAGCCATAGACAAGGGCCCATATCTGACGTGGTCCATCGTCGTCACGGTGCTCTCTTTCCTGTGCTTCTGCAACCTCGTTTCGGGCGTGCTCGGCATCATCGCCATAGTCAACGCCGCGAAGATAGAGAAGCTGCAGGGCGAGGGCGACATGGCCGGCGCGGCGAACGCGGCAAAGAACGCCAAGACGCTGACGATAATCGCCGGCGTGGTGGCTGTCGTGTGGATGATCATCGGCATCATCATCTCCGTGACGAACGGCTATTGGGAAGACCTCACGTACGCCATGTCCTGACAGATGAAAAGTATCTGGAAACGCGCCGCGCTCATTTCGGTGGGCGCGGTATTTCTGACGGCGGCGGGCGTGGCCTATCTGCGTCTAACGGAGCTGGTGCCGGGCTTCGGTCTGCCGTGCATCTGGAACATGTGCACCGGGCTGTACTGTCCGGGCTGCGGCGGGACGCGGGCCGCGCGGGCGCTGCTGCATCTCGACATTGCGAAGGCCTTTCATTACAACGCGGCTTTCGTCGTGCTGCTGCCGGGGATAGCGGCATATTTCGGCGCGCTCGCGTACAGTTACATCAGGTACGGCAGGGACGCGATCACGCGGAAGGTGCCCTCGCGGCTGCTTTGGTGCGTGCTCGCGGCGGTGCTGCTGTTCGGCGTGCTGCGCAACCTGCCGTGGTTCGCTTTTCTCGCGCCTCAGATATAAGCGCATAAAAAAACAGCCCCTCGTCCTTTTCAGGGCGGGGGCTGTTGGTTTCAGAGGCTCACTTCTTATCCACGGAGTCGATGTAGGCGCAGAGCTTCAGCACGTTGCCGGAATAGCCCCACTCGTTGTCGTACCAGGAGACGAGCTTCACGAACGTGTCGGTCAGCGCGATGCCGGCCTTCGCGTCGAAGATGGAGCCGCGCGGATCGCCGATGAAGTCGCTGGAGACGACGGCGTCCTCGGTGTAGCCCAGCAGGCCCTTCAGCTCGCCCTCGGAGGCCTTCTTGACGGCGGCGCAGATCTCGTCGTAGGAGGCGGGTTTCTCAAGGTTGACGGTCAGGTCGACGACGGAGACATCCAGCGTCGGCACACGGAACGCCATGCCGGTGAGTTTGCCGTTGAGGGACGGGATGACCTTGCCGACAGCCTTGGCGGCGCCGGTGGTGGAGGGGATGATGTTGCCCATGGAGGCACGGCCGCCGCGCCAATCCTTCTTGGACGGGCCGTCAACGGTCTTCTGGGTGGCGGTGACGGCGTGCACGGTGGTCATAAGGCCGTCCTTGATGCCGAAGTTGTCGTTTATGACCTTGGCCAGAGGGGCCAGGCAGTTGGTGGTGCAGGAGGCGTTGGACACGACGGTCATATCCGGGGTGTAAGTCGTGTTGTTCACGCCCATGACGAACATGGGGGCGTCCTTGGAGGGGGCGGTGATGATGACCTTGCGGGCGCCGGCCTTGATGTGGGCCTGGCAGTCCTCAATGCCCTTAAAGACACCGGTAGCCTCGATGACGTACTCGGCGCCGCAGGCTTTCCACGGGATCTCCGCCGGATCCTTGCAGGCATAAACTTCGATCGCGCGGCCGTTGGCATAGAGCTTGCCGTCTTTGGAGGCCAGCTCGGCGCCGAAAGTTCCGTGTACGGAGTCATACTTGGCCATGTAGACCATGTAGTCAACGTCGATGAACGGATCGTTGATGCCTACGACCTCGAACTTGTCGGGCTGGGATATGGCACAGCGGAAGACGAGTCTGCCGATGCGTCCGAAACCGTTGATACCTATTTTGATTGCCATATTGATTACCTCCTGCTTTATAGTCTGGGCTTATTTTATTACAGGAAAAGAAAAATCACAATAAGGAAATGACAAATTCCACCAACTGTTGAAAAAAGAAATGCCCGCCCGCGTTTTTTTGTTGATAATGGGATCGGACTTTTGCGCCTTTTGTAAAAAACAGGAGTTTTGGCTTTTCAAGTTGAAATCAATGGCGAATTTTGGTATAATGAACACATCGTTACACAGAGACGGAGGCGGCGGACGTGGCGGAGAAGCAGAAGCTCACGCTTGATGCGGTTGCGGCACTTTACAAGGACTCCGATATGCCCGTCATGCTGGTACGCACCGAAAAACGCATGGCCGTCTGGCAGAACAGGGCGATGGAGGAGAGGTTCCCGGCCATAAGGGAGACTTCGGATGTGGGCGCCGTGTTCGGAGAGGGCGGGGACGACGTCTGGAGAAGGGCCGCCGCCGGGGAGTACGCTGATATGCTGCTCACAGACATGCCGCCCGTGAAGCTGATATTCCTGCCCGTGGCGGACGGCATATCCTTGGTGCACGTCCAGACGGGGGAAAACGACGCGAACATCACGGCGCGCATGGCGCAGGCCGTCTCCAGCCAGATACGCACGCCGCTGGAGGAGGAGTTTTCACTGCTCGCCGCCGTGCGGGACATGGCCGACGACGATAGGCTGGACGAAGCCGTAGCCGGGATCGGCCGCTGCTGCTACAACATCCTGCGCGTGCAGAACGACATTTCTTATTTTTGCCGCTCTCTGGCGGGGACAGAGGCCTACGACATGAGGGTGCTGGATCTGGCCGCGTCCGTAAAACAGATATGCGGAGCGGTCGCCTTTGTCGCCATCGGGATACGGATCCCGTTCGACTACGACATACCGGACACACGCGCGCTCGTCAGGGCGGATCCGGAGAAGATGGAGACGGCGATCCTCAATATACTGCTCAACTCTTTCAAATACACCAAAGAGGGCAACTGCGTGAAGCTGGAGATGCTGATCTCCGAGAGCGAGGCGCGCATAATCATCAGCGACAAGGGCCTCGGAATGCCGCGGGACGTCCTTGAGCGCGCGTTCGAGCCGTTCTTTGCGTATACGCCGGGCATGGACTACCCGCAGTCGCTCGGCCTCGGGCTTTCGGTGGCGAGGGATTTCGCGCGCAGGTGCGGAGGAGACATACGTCTCCTGTCCATAGAGGGCGAGGGCACGGTCGCCATGCTCATACTGCCGCTGTATGAGGGCGGAGACGAGAAAGTCACCGTCTGCGAAAGCGCCGTGGACATGCTCTCCGACAGGTTCTCGCCGCTTTTCGCCATCATGGCGGACGTGGTGACGCCGCCCACCGGCCCGGCCAGAAGAAAGCCGCGCAGCTGACGGGAGACCGCCCGCAAAAAGCATAAAAAAACGCCGTCTGTTCCCGAAAGGGGACGGATGGCGTTTTTTGGCGCGGCGGAATATAAATAAAGATAAGCGCGGGTCACTCCCCGGCGGCGCGCGCGTTCATCGCGCACCAGACGGTCACGGCTGTGAGCACGACGGCGGCGCCGACGAGAGCGAAGACGCCGGGCGCCTCTCCGGTGAAGATAAGCACCCACACGGGGTTCAGCAGCGGCTCCACGAGCGCCAGCAGCGAACAGGCCAGCGGGGAACAGCCGCGCGTGGCGAGCCCGTACAGCACATACGGTATGCCGAGCTGAAACACGCCGAGCACCAGTATGCTCAAAACGGAGCGGGTGTCGAAAACGGTGCCGGTAAAGAAGGCGAAGGGTATTCCGGCGAGCGCCGTGAGCATGTTGCCGAAGAAGATGCCGGTCATGCAGGTGTCGGCATCGGCGCGCCCGGAGATCACCATCATGCCAGCGAAGCACATTCCGGCCCCTATGGCCAGCAAATTGCCGGCGAGATTTCCGGGCGAAAGGCTGTCGAAAAAGAAAAGCGACATGCCGGCTATCGTTACGAGCACGGCGAGCACGTCGATCCGGCGGAACTTCGCGTGAAAAAACAGCGACGAATATATGAGCACGAACACCGGAGCCGTGTATTGCAGGACGATGGCGTTCGCGGCCGTAGTCAGCTTGTTGGCGGAGACGAAAAGCAGCATCACCCCGCAGAGCATCACGCCGCTGAGCACGGAGCGCCTGTTCCAGCGCAGAGGCTGACCGCGCAGCCTCATATAGGCAAACACCACTCCGCCCGCCAGCAGGCTGCGGAATCCGGCGATGACGAGCGGGTTCCACGGGATGAGCTTAATGAACACCCCGCCTATGCTCCACAGCGCGGCGCAGCAGAGCATCATCAGAACGTATTTGTTTCCCGTTTTCTTCATCGCGTCACCCGAGCGTCTCTTCCGAGATGAGCTCCGCCGTCACGACGATGCGCTTCAGCGTGGTGCCTATCGGGTGGCAGGAGACGAGCGTCACTTTCGCCTTGTCGGTGCAGGGAACGATGGCCAGGTTGTTCGGCTTTATCACCGTGGTCCCGGTGTACTGGTAAGTATATTTGACGCCCTTGTACGTGAGATATATCAGGTCGCCGGTCGTTATCGTGTCTATGTAGTAAAACTCCTTGCCGTCGATGTCGCGGTGCGCGATTATCGAGACGTTCGCGTTGTCGGCCTCTCCGGGCAGACAGGAATAGTCGTAAAGCCCCGGCCCCTTGGCCATCGTGGCGAAGCTGTCGCCGGAGAGCACCGCCACGTCCTCGAGCCCGAGGCGCGGAACGGTCAGCGTCATCTCGCCGTCTTTATATTCCTCGCGCGCGGTCGTCAGTATCATCTTTCCCTCGGGGTAGAGCACGGGCTCCCCGTCGTCCTGAGACGCGGAGGACGCTTCCCCGGACGCGGATGCGCTCCCGGACGCGGACGTGCCGTCGTCCACCACCGGCTTTTTGGGCGGTATCGACATGATGCCATATATTATCAGACATATCGCGCCGGCGGCGACAAGCAGCTTCGACGCGAGCGAGCGCCCGCTTTTCTTTGGTTCGGGTCGGTTCATTTCATCCGGCATGCGCGTACCTCCAAGTCAGTAAACAGAACTTGATGTTCGGATCACGGTAATTATAATACAATATGTAAAAAAATAATAGCAAAAGTCAGAAAATTATACTTTCGGGTAGATTTTATTTTGCGAAACCCAAAAAATATTTTATTTTGTGACTGTCGTGTGACTGACAGGGTACATAATGGAGCCATAAAAAGGCAGGATTATATCCTGTGATCGAGGGAGAACACAAAATGAACGATAGATTTCAAGATACGCCGAAAAATGAGAAAGCGACATTCGTCGTAAGCGTGCAGTTCACGCAGAACGCCACCTGGCAGGGCAACATCACGTGGACGGAACAGAAGAAAACAGTGGCTTTCCGCAGCGCTCTTGAAATGCTGAAGCTTATGGACGACGCGGTCAGTGCGGCGCCGGATGCGGAGGCAAGAGCAAAATGGGATTGACAGCGCGGCGAGAAAGATCCTTACCGACAAGATTTGGAGGAGAAAAATTATGATGAAGAAATTTTTAAGCGTTCTGCTTGCGCTTATACTCGTCATGAGCCTCGCGCCCGTGACGGCGCTGGCTGCTGCGGGCGGCAGCATGACTCTGTCGAGCGACGGCACGACGTACGGCAGTCTTTCGTATAATAAGAGCACGCAGTCGGACGGAGCGGAGCTAAGCGTCTATCTGTATGTCGACGGTGACTACGTGGCTTATGCTTCGCGCACATTTATTGAGAGCAACAAAAACACGGTCAGCGGTACATTCACGCCGGCCAGCGGGTACACGGTAAAGTCCGTGTATGTTGAAGATACGCTCCAGAGCGGGAGCAGCTACAGTGTAAAAATGAACGACGACAGGTATGTGTCAATCTATTTGGCCACTGCGGCCGTTGCCAATACCTATACCGTAACTTTCAACGCGAACGGCGGCAGTGCCACGGCGCCCTCCGCGATAACAGTCACAAAGGGCGATGCGGTCACCATGCCGTCCTACACCGGTACGAAGAGCGGATACACGTTTATAGGCTGGAGCACGGATAGCAGCGCCAACGACAGCGGCAGCGACCATTATAAAAAGGCGGTTTATCCCGCCGGAGATGGCTCGTATATCCCCAGCGGCAACGTGACTTTCTATGCGATATGGGCCAGCAGTTCCGCCACGGACGCGCAGTTCTTCATCCGTTACGACGGGACCATTCCGACCGAGCCTCAGGGACACGCCGTGAACCAGTACACTTCGGCCATAAATATTTCCGGCGCGATAGCCGCGGGGTATGCGTATTTCTACACCGACTCCACGAACGGAGTGGTCGGCCATCTGACTACGACACCCACGGACGCGCAGATCACGGCGGTCTATCCGAGCTATGACCCGAACACGCAGTATGTGCTCTGGTACGTGATAAAGCATGAATCCACCTGGCACGTGGACGGCGTCCTGCTGTCCAAGTCCATGGTCAACCTCTCCTATAATGCGAACGCTCCGGCCGGAACGTGGAGCAACATGCCTGACGGCCAGCAGTACGCCGTGGGCGCGACCGCGACGGTCAGCAGCAAGGTGCCGGTACGCACGGGCTACACTTTCCTCGGCTGGAACACGGTGGCGGACGGCAGCGGCACGGCTTACGCCCCGAACGCGACGTTCACCATAAATGCCGACACCACGCTTTACGCCCAGTGGCAGCCGAACGACAGCACCGCTTATAAGGTGCAGTGGTACGACGAGGCGACCGGGAACCAGATAAAGACGGAGGTCACCCGCTATGCGAGGACAGACTCCACGGCGAACGTGACCGAGGCGGATAAGACCGTCGCCGGCTACACTTTCGATGCGGCGAGCACGAGCAACGTCCTGAGCGGGACCGTTGTGGGAGCCGGCACCCTCATCCTGAAGCTGTATTTCACGAAGAACAATTACACCATAAAATATTATCTTGACGGGACTCAGGTGGACACCACCGAGACCTATGCCTACGGCGCGGCCGTGACCGCGAAAGCGCTGCCGACCAGGACGGGCTATACCGTTACGGGCTGGTTCAGCGATGCCGCGTGCACAGTTCCCGCCACAGTGGTCAGCACCATGCCGGCGCAGGACCTCGTTTATTACGCCAAGAGCACGGCGAACAAGTATGCTTATACTGTTAACTATTATAAAGACAGCGTCTCCGCGGAGAACTTCCTTGATAAGGTCACCGGCACGGCGGACTTTGGCTCCAGCGTGGCCGTGGACAAAACGAAGTTCCTGCCGGACGGCTACACCGCGCCGGGCGCGGCGGACAAGGACAGCATCACGATAACCGTGGATGCGGCGAGCAACGTCGCCACAGTCATTTACTCCAAACGCACGGACCTCACCTATAAGGTGGATTATTACTATGACGGCGTGAAGGACGCCGCGAAGACCGATACCTTCGGCAGCCAGACTTTCGGCACGGTCATCAGCACCTATACCGACAAGGTGATCGACGGCTACGTACTTGATCACGCGACGGTCCCGATAACGATAGGCACCGGGACGAACGTCATCAGCGTGTACTACGTCAAGCGCGCGGACCTCAGCTACAAAGTCGAATATTACTACGACGGCGTGAAGGACGACACCAAGACCGATACTTTCGGCGGCCAGACTTTCGGCGCGGTCATCAGCACCTATACCGATAAGAATATCGCCGGCTACAAGCTGGAGAAGACCGAGAACCTGCCGCTGACGATAGGCACCGGGACGAACGTCATCAGCGTGTATTATATCAAAGACGTGTTCAACCTCACCATACATTATGTGTATGAGGGCGGCGCCACGGCAGCTCCCGATTACAGCCACGATTACAACTATCATGCCGATTACAGCATCACGAGCCCGGTCATCACCGGCTACACGGCGGACAAACTCACGGTGAACGACACCATGCCGAACCACAACGTGGTGGTCACCGTCACCTATAAGGCGAACGACTACAACGTCATCTACAAGGTGGACGGCGTGCAGGTGGGCGTCACCGAGACGTACAAATACGGCAACGAAGTCAGCGTCCGCGCCAAATATGAAAAGACCGGCTATACCGTCACCGATTGGTCTACCTCCGACGCCACCATTGCGGACGGCAAGTTCAGTATGCCGGCGAAGGACGTCGTCATCGAGGCCACGAGCAGCATCAACAGCTACACCGTGACGTATCTGGTGGACAGCGTGCAGGTCGGCGAGGTCGAGACTTACAATTACGACGCGCCGGTGACCATCCGCGACAAGTACGTCAAAGAGGGTTACACCGTCACCGACTGGAGCATCACCGAGGACTTTGACATGCCGGCCCATAATGTGACCATCGTGGCCACCACCGGTGTCAACAGCTACGTGGTGACATACTATGTGGACGGCGTGCAGGTGGGCGTCACCGAGACGTACAAATACGGCAACGAAGTCAGCGTCCGCGCCAAATATGAAAAGACCGGCTATACCGTCACCGATTGGTCTACCTCCGAC
>Ga0268263_1002178_pt1 | contig 13459 bp, 12 predicted proteins | sample Biomet5_FD_190358 | JGI IMG/M metagenome (GOLD analysis project Ga0268263, IMG submission 190358) | Microbial communities from bioreactor (seeded with sewage sludge) at LBNL, California, USA - Biofuel metagenome 5 (SPAdes) (version 4) | ecosystem: Engineered > Bioreactor > Anaerobic >... | reverse complement strand
CCCCCTTTCTTATTCACTAACCAAAATATACTTATCAAAACATTAATAAATGTATATTTGTGATTTGAATTTCCATTTTAACAATATTTCAAAGAACCCTTTTTAAAAACAATTTTTACACAAGCTCAATAAGTCCAATAGCATCAATAATTCCGATTAGAAACACCCCAAACTGCTTAACTTTAATTAATAATGGCAAAATTAGATACATCTGTATTATCACAATTATGAAATAATAAATAGAAAATCTACCTGTGAAAAGACTGACAATCTCAATCACTGGATTCTTTCCACAATACAAAGCTATCGCGAATAAAGGTAAAGACCACACGAGCATTGGTACGTAAACTCCAGGCACATATTTCTTAAGAAAGGCAAAGTGGCTTTTACCCATTTTCACCTCCTTTGTTGCCATGAAATATCCCGAAAGAGCAATAAAAATGGGAACAGCACAATTGAAAGTCTGACGAATTACCGCCACAACAATTCCGCGCGTGCTATCAAAATCCAGAGAGATAGAACTATGGATACAAATCACAAGTATGATTGACACACCCCGTAAAAAGTCAAAATATGTAATATGTCTCGTCGACATCATTCCCCCAAAATAGCGTTTATAATGTTCTGACTTGCACTCTGTCCATTGGGAGGCAAGAGATAATTATTGAAGAATTTATTTCTTTCCTCTTTTTGATAGTCAACTTCACCTATTACATTTTGAATAAACGTCTCGATATCAGCAGCAGAAGAACCATGATGATATTGGTTATAACACAGTTGAGTGAATTCATTAAATTCATGGTCCTGACCATTATCGATGTGTATACAATGTTTTTGCATATATAGATATTCTATGATGAAAGAAGCGCTGTCTTGTATAATGGCATCACTATACTTGAACAGTTCAACATAACGTCCTTCTTCCAACTGAGTATTTTCCATTATTGCCCACCTTGTGTAATAAGCATCAGCTTTTTCTTTGCCCCAAACCTCAGTAAGTTTGGCTAATAAAGCCGGATGCGGTTTGAAAGCAAACTGAACCTTTTCTTTATACTGTTCAGCAAACCGGACCATATCATCAGCAATGGAAAGAAACGATCCAAAATGAATTGTATCCGTATTTACTCCAATTGTATGGTGAGGAGCCCATATGATACGCTTTTTATTTTGTGACTGTTTTTTCCAAGGGTTAGGCATTAGCGATTTATCCGTCATTAATTCCTCAACTATTGGTAATCCAGTAACAACCATGTTTCGGGCTTTGTTATCCATCATTTGTTTCGCATAATCAACAAGCATCTGATTTTCAACAAAGTATTGCCAGCATACATTCTGATAAAGACTATTCAAAAAAGACTTTGTATTTGTCGTTTCGAAACAATAGCCAACGTAGCAGTAAAGCACTTTCTGATGTGAATTAAATAATGTATAATTTGCAAAATGTGCTTCATTAAAGAAAACGATATCTATTCCATTATCCGAAGCGAAAGGGTAGAAAAGGGAAATCTCAACGTAATGATAATTTTTCTGCTCAAGATATGCCTTAACTGATTTAAGTTTGTTTATAACTTCGGATGGATAATCTGACGGATTGATAGCCAATCCCACTATGGGTTCAAAACGAGGATGCTTCTGCATTGCAGCAAACAAAGCTTCTGTTTTCCACTTAGATATGGTATTTACGACAAACAGGACTTTAATTTTATCCTTATGACGCACTTCCTTTATTATCTGCGGCACACTCTTTAGATATGGTTTTAGAAGTGCATATTGCCGCCTACGCAGAAGAAAATGCCAAACCTCCTTTATTACGTTAATTATTTTCATCTCAATTACTTAATTTTTTGAAAAATCGATATAGTCTCTTTTTGATTTCACTAACCACGTATTCATTAAAGATTTCATCTTTCTTCAACTTGAGTATTCCCACATATAAACCGGTTGATACTAAAGCGCCGATAATTAATATTACTATGTAGGGTAATGACATAAAAGTGAGTAGAAAGGCAGGAATTACCGCAATTAGAGAAAGAAGAAAATAAACTCCGAAATCTTTCCATTGTTGAAAAAAACCATAGCTAAACATTTTTCCTGTATAATAAGTATTTATAACCATAGCAATCTGCTCATATATAACCTTTGATAAACAAATAGCCAACACACCAAAAGGAATTGCAACTATAAGTATTCCTATTGACATAACTCTTTTAATAAACTCCAACTTTAACACAATATCACTTCTTCCTTTTACATAGAATACATTCAGATTGAGTGCAGAAATATGATCGAACATCATGGAAAAAGCTATGACCTGAAGAAAAATGACAGCTCCAGCCCATTTAGTTGTATAAAGAAAAAGAATTATTGGCTTCGCGAGAGCAACTAAAAGAAGCATTAAAAAAAAAATGACTAAGGAGGTAAACTTAACATATCGGCGATATATATTGATTAGCCTCTCATCGTCGTCCTGAATGATAGAAAATATTGGAAAAGTTACAGTGCTTAATATTGTTGTAACATTGGAACTACATAGCAATGACATTTGAGTGCCCTTAGTATAAAGACCCAACTGTTCCGTTGAATAGAACTTTCCTATTGCCAATTTTTCCCCATGAACATAAACTATACTAAGTAGCGATGCTCCGAGAATTTTACTACCATACGAAAACATTTCCTTAAAGGACTTCCAAGAAAAAGCCCACATAGGCTTCCACTTCGAGAATATCCACAAGAAAACAGAAGTCACCACAGCAGTCACCAACTGTTGAAACACAAGAGCCCATACACCATAATTATTGTATGCCATCCAAATACCAACTGTCCCTGATAATAATGTAGCGACAATTCCTACAATTGCAATGGTTTTAAAATCAATTTTTTTTTTATAAAGCGCCTGCTGAACGGCAGTGAATGAATTGATGACAATGTTTAGAGCGGCGACACGAGTGACATCCGTCAAAATTTGCATATCAAAGAAAGCTGCTATCCATGGTGCACAAACAAAAAGAATTCCATAAAAGAGAAAGGCTACAACGATATTGAAATAAAACGCAGTGGAATTGTCTATATCTTTCAAATCTTGTTTTTGAATCAGTGCACTTGTGAAGCCACTATCCACAAAAGTGCTACCTATTGCTATGAAAATGGCAAGCATTCCAATAACACCATAATCTTCGGGTGTTAATAGGCGAGCTAATATAATACCTACTACAAATTGGATTCCTAAATTGGAAAATCTGCTAATAGTATTCCATGCTACTCCCTTAAAGGTTTGCTCCTTTATACTTTCCATAAATATGTAGTTTGACCTTCTTAATAGATATTTTTAATTATATAATCCTCCGCGTACTTCAAATCCTGTTCATCATCTATTTCATACCATTTTACCTTCTCGCTGTTAAGTACATAGACTGGTGATATATGATTCGACATATAGAGCAACTCATACTCGTAACCGAGCTTCAGATAATCATTCAGTTTGCCCTCATAATCCTTGCAGAGCTTATGGTAAAAAGCAGATGATAGCTTATGTATTCCTACAAGCTCGCCCTTTGCATCAATTTCATCCTTAATGGTCGAACAACGAGAAAGAGTTCCCTTATCATTATACTCCACATAATACTGATCCTGAAACTTAGTCACAGGAGTAATCAGCATAACATCAGGATGAGTGTCCTGCAACAGTACTTCAATTGCACTCTTGTTGAACACCAAATCACTTTCCAATAGCAAAAAATCATCATTACTTATAGACTCACGACAATTATATAATGTATAGAGGCTGTTTGTCTCTGCATAAAGAGGACTAAACACACACTTAATCTCTGGATATCGCTTAGCGAGGCTCTCATATGCTTCCTTGTGATAACCCGTACCAATAATAATTCTCTCAATACCACATGAAATGAGCGTTTTAACTGAACGCTCAATCATCGACATTCCTCCAATCTCAATAAAACCCTTTGGCATTGTCTGAGTCATATCACCGAAACGAGTACCTAACCCAGCTGCCATGATCACTGCAGTAGTAATCATGAGTTATAATGAATTGGAAGTTGAACACCAAACTTTACTAAAGCATCTTTCAGTACTACAAAGAAATTTTCAATGTCCTTTTTATCTATTTGACCAAGAGAACATAGTCGGAATGTATTTTTAGTTGATATTTTTCCTGGATATATAGTAAATCCATGACCATAACAATAATCATGTACTTTATCAAAACTCCAATTTTTGTCATCAGGATAAAGGATGGATGCTACCAAACCAGACTGTATCTCGGGTCGAATTATTTCTTTGAATCCAAGATCTTTCAAGCCTTTATGAATAGCATTCATGACATTCTGATGGCGTTTCCATTTAGGCTGCTCACCCTCTTCAAAATATTCTCTGAGTGCCTGTATTGCTGCATAAACAGTTTGAACAGGAGGAGTGAAATGCATCTGTCCTGTCCTCTCGAAGTAATCATACTGGAGATAAAGGTTGCAATAATAAGAACGTTTAGGATAATTCTTACTTTCCTTTATTAAGTTCTCTCGTCCAATTATGAATGATAGACCAGCCATTCCCTGAATACCCTTCTGGGCAGATGCCATACAGAAATCAACATTGTCACGCTTAACATCTATAGGTATCATTGCTAATGCAGACGTGGTATCCGCAACAAATATTGCATTATGATCATGGGCTAACTGACCAATCTCACATATAGGATTCAATACACCTGTACCTGTCTCATGGAATGTAGTATAAACCATCGCAATATCAGAATCCTCATCAAGAATTTTCTTCACTTCTACCATATCTGGCTGCTCAAACACGCTTGACTTTAAATCGATATAAGGCAAAACATAATACTGACAGACTTCCACGGCACGTGTACTATATTCGCCATTATTAATCACTAAGACTTTCTTTCCAGATGGTAATAATGAGTTAAGGCATATATCGATATTAATAGTACCTGAGCCACAGAACAAAACACATGTATATTCATCAGCCGGAGCATGAACAGTTTCAAGCAAATCTTTTCGAAGTTGTTTCATCTTATCTGCGAACTCAATTTCACGCGGACAAATATCTGGCACCACTTGTGCCATCTTTACTGTATAGGTAGTAGTTGCCGGTCCAGGATTAAGTAATACATTTCTTTTTATTGTCATATTGTTCATACTAATTTAAATAATCCATCAACGCTTCCTTGTTCTCTATCGGTGTAGTCGTAGGTCTACCAAGATCCTTGCGATTGCCCTTCTTTACGCACACCTGCAGAAATACAGGACCTTTGGCTTTTGCTATCTGCTTCAATGTTTCTACCAATTCATCCTTAGTCTCAACACTGAAAACTCCCTTATAACCTACTGCCTTAGCCACAGCTGGTAAATCAATACGAAGACCTACAGTAGGCTGACCTCCCACACTATCATGAGCACCATTATTGAACACCACATGAACATAGTTCTCTGGCTTCTGTTGAGCTACAATAGCCATTGAACCCATATGCATTATGCTTGCACCATCTCCATCAAAACAATAAACTCTTCGGTTTGGCTTCTCCAGTGCAATTCCAAGGGCAATCTGAGAAGCATGTCCCATAGAGCCAACAGTTAAGAAGTCTTTTTCATGACTTTCATTCATAACTGTACGATACTCGAAAAGCTCACGACTAATCATTCCTGTTGTGGAAACAATCGTAGCATCTTTCTCAATAGAGCCGGCAACAAGCTGAACTGCTTCTTCTCGTTCCAAAATAAGATTCATAACAGTCTCATCCTTCTTAAGTTCATAAGTTTCGAATATGTCCTTCTCAATAACTAGTGCAAAAATGTCACCTTTCTTAACTGCTTTAACTGCTTTAACAATTTGTGTCTTTGCTTCAGACTCATCCTTGCTCAGTACTTCGTATTTAACACCCATTGTTTCGAGCAGTGTCAGCGTAACCTTTCCCTGCTTTACGTGCTGCGGTTCATCATGAACACCAGGGCGACCACGCCAGCCGATTACAAGCAGAACAGGAATAGCATATACATCCTTATCCACAAGTGATGTAAGCGGATTGATGATGTTTCCCTCACCAGAGTTCTGCATGTAAACTACTCCTGGCCTACCTGTTGCCAAATAATGACCAGCTGCAAGGCCCATCGCACCACCTTCATTGGCAGCAATAATATTATGATGAATATCAAGGTTGTCTGTAATATAAGCACAAACCTGCTTCAGCAGAGAGTCAGGGACTCCTGTGAAGAAATCCAATCCTTCTCTTACTAATGTATCTACGAAAAACTTAGGTTGTATCATAACGACTGATTATTATTATTTTTTTGTTCCAGGAATAAGGGTCAAGATTTCATTGATAGGCATGCATATAGGATCAGCCTCTAACGAACGCTCATTCATAAGTATTGTCTTTGCACACTTCACCATCGCAGGATAAGCAGCTCTAAGCATATGATTTGCATAAATTACAATATTTACGCCCCAGTTATGCAATTCATCCTCATATATCTGATTATATGTGGTTGGAACAACTACTATTGGCACAGAAGAATGTTTTTCTCTGAACCTTATGCAGAATTCTTTTATATCCTCTCCACTTTCATCCTTACTGTGTATCATTATTCCATCCGCTCCCGCATTTACATATGCAAAGCAACGCTCAAGTGCATCTGTGATGGGTTTTCCAGCAATAATACTTTCACAACGAGCAATAATCATGAAGTCATTTGTAATTTGTGCGGCCTTGCCAACCTGAATCTTATGGCAAAAACCTTCAATTGTGTCTTGGGTCTGAACAGCTTCTGTACCGAAAAGAGAATTTTGTTTCAAGCCTATCTTATCTTCTATGATAACGGCGGAAATACCATTACGCTCTAGAGTACGAACCGTGAAAGCAAAATGCTCAGGTTTGCCGCCTGTATCTCCATCATAAATTATTGGCTTAGTAGTACATTCAAGTATATTCGTAATATCATTCATTCGAGTAGTGATATCTACAGCTTCAATATCAGGTTTACCTTTAGAAGTTGAATCTGTCAAAGATGAAGCCCACATACCATCAAAGGAATTAATCTTTGAACCATTTTCCACTTTAGAATGTTCAATAATAAGTCCACTAAGACCATCATGAGCCTCCATGATTCTGACTATTGGCTTAGCAGCAATTAATCTGCTTAATGATTTCAGTCGAATATCTGGTGTCGTTCCAATAGACTTCATTTCTTCAATCAAAGATGAAGTATTAATACCCTTGGTATAAGGTATTTCAATTACTTTACCTTCTATCTCATTCATGGTTTCAAAAACCTTCTGACGCAATTCTGCATCAGCACCATTCTTCCAGTCATCACCATGAATAATGAAATCTGGCTTATACTTTAATAGATTAGGTACATAGCTCCAATCATCCTGCGGTACTATTTCTCTTACGCCTTTAATATTCTCTACCACAGCCTTACGCTGATCATAAGTCATATATGGTAGTCTTCGATGAGATGCAATCGCCTTATCAGTGAATAGTCCTATCATCAAATCACCATACTTAGCTCCTTCATTGATTATATTAATCAAGCCTGGGTGCATGATGTCTGCCACCATGCCTAGATAAACTTTTTTCGACATAATATTAAAATTAATTATTTTATTTATATCAACTACTAAGCACCTTCTGATACCTATCCGGACTAATTAGCACTAGAAATCAATGCTATATTTCTGTTTATTGTAGTAAAAGGAACACTTTCCAACTTTCATAAACATAACAAGTGTTAAGACTTTGAACAATCTGTTTTGTCTGCAATATCTTCATTTATGCAGAATACATACATTCAAATATTTTGCAGAGAGTGCTAGACAGAATTTTTACATCTTTAACTTATGAGCAATAACTACCTCAAACGACTTATGGTCACGATAAATTGGAAGGACTGTCTCTAGCTGCAAGGTATTGAACATACGTCCTCTATAGTAATAGCCTGATTTTGTAGTTTTGTGATTGCCCAATTGTCTGCTATCACAAAAATCTTTTAGTTCTTTCTCCAAACCATCTTATTAACTATGCCAGTATAACTTTGGATAATTTTCACCACCTTGGTACTCACATTTTCATCTGAGTAAGCTGGTACGGTTAATCCATCATCACCATTTTTATACATGGAAACAGCAATATCTACTGCTTGAAGAACATAATCTGATGTAATGCTCCCAATAGTGAAAATGCCTTTATCCATTGCTTCAGGACGTTCTGTGCTTGTTCTAATAGAAACTGCAGGGAATTTGAAATATGAACATTCTTCAGGAATTGTACCACTATCTGATACTACACAAAAGGCATTTTGCTGCAACTTGTTATAATCGAAAAAGCCTAATGGTTGATGTTGAATAACCCGCTTATCAAATTTAAAATTACGTTTTTCTATATATTTTTTACTCCTTGGATGACACGAATATAAAATTGGCATATCATACTTTTCAGCCATCGCATTAACAGCATTCATTAATGAAAAAAAGTTTGCTTCGATGTCTATATTCTCTTCGCGATGAGCACTGAGAAGTAAATATTTTTGAGGCTCTAGTTCCAAATCTTTTAAAACTGTACTATTATTTATTTTTTCAATATTTGCACTAAGAACTTCTGCCATTGTTGATCCTACACAATATGTGTATTCCGGTTTTACACCTTGGTCAAGAATATAACGACGTGCATTTTCTGAATAGCATAAATTAACATCGCTAGTTACATCTACAATTCGACGAATCACCTCTTCTGGCAGATTTTCATCCTTACAACGATTTCCAGCTTCAAGATGGAAGATTGGAATTTTCAGACGTTTTGCGGAAATGACACATAAGCATGAATTAGTATCACCCAAGATAAGGATGGCATCAGGCTTTTCGGAGTCAAATAGTTCATAAGATTTTGCCAATACATTTCCCATTGTTTGACCGAGGTTTTCACCTACGACGCCCAAATAAAAATCAGGTTCTCGAAGTCCAAGCTCTTTGAAAAACAATTTATTCAAATTATAATCATAATTTTGCCCTGTGTGTACTAACTTAAGGTCAAAATATTTATCGCACTTCTTGATGATTTCAGACAATTTAATTATTTCTGGGCGCGTACCCATTACAATCATCAATTTTAATTTACTCATAACTATTAATTGATTTTATTAATACTTTGGATATAATTCTTTATGTTTTTCAATCCAATGCGACATCATTTGTATCATATCATCGTAACTTGGAATTTGAAGTCCATACGTTCCAATAGATTGAATTAGAGATTTATCAACTCGTTTATTCTCAATTTTATTTAACTTTCTATTATTAGGAAATTGTTTTTCAAATAATTCTAATAATTCAAATTTGCTGATAGCATAGCTTGGTACACAATGAAAAAGGCCATGTGCTCTTTTATTTATAAGATACTCAATTTCTCGTGCGAATTCATCTGTTGTCAATCCTGTCCAAATTGCATTTACATAACCGTTTAATTGTTCTTTTTGTAAACGGAACCAATTCAGTAAACCAATTCCATTATTGTCTTGTTCCGGTCCCACTAAAGACGTACGTATAGTAATATCCTTTTCATTCAATAACTCGCCAATGATCTTTGTCCTTGCATAAAAACTTATAGCATCAGGGATGTCATTTACAGCATATTGACCTCTATTTCCAGAAAAGATACAATCAGTACTTCTGTGTACTACAATTGTATTCGTCCCTCTTGTAACGTCTTCTAAAAAATGAGGGAAATAAGCATTTATGAATGCAGCTTCTGCTTTATCCTCTTCTGCAAATTGATTGACAATTGCCGTACAATTAATTACTGCATCAAAATTTCCATCATTAATTATTTTTCTTATTTGATATTCAGAATGAAAACTTCCGGTTAAAGAATTGATTATATTTGATTTAGTAATATCATAGCCTAAAACTTCATGACCTCGCTCTTTAAAATATAAAGCAATAACATGACCTACCATACCATTATAACCTAATATCAGTACTTTCATATTGGAAATTTATATTAACGATTTAATTATTATTTTTTATTCCGATCTGATTTCACGAGCTTTAGTTCGTTCTATCAAGCCTAAATCCTCTCTAATAAAGCGTAATCTCAGCAGAAGCTCTTTCATTTCTTTTACATCCAATTGGTGAGTATTATGACTGTGATAATCATCAATTTTTGAAATGCTTTCATCACCTATTGTAAAAAACTTATCATAATTTAAGTCGCGATTGTCACAGGGAATACGGTAACATTCTCCCATGTCAATGGCTTTCGCCATCTCCTCACGAGTCACAAGAGTCTCATAAAGTTTCTCTCCATGACGGGTGCCGATGACTTTCACTTCTGTCTCACCATATTTTTGATTAATTCTTGCATATATTTGCTTAAGTGCTTTTGCAAGAGTACTTAAAGTGGCTGCTGGTGCTTTTTGGACAAATAAATCTCCGTTGTGTCCATGAGTGAATGCATATATTACCAAATCGACTGCATCATTTAGGGTCATCATGAATCGTGTCATATCCGGGTCGGTGATAGTAATAGGATTTCCTTGTTCCATCTGTTCTACCCATAAAGGGATAACAGAACCTCTAGATGCCATTACATTCCCATAGCGAGTACAGCAAATAGTAGTTTCAGCACCTTCTCCAAGTTCCCGACCCTTAGCAATAGCAACCTTTTCCATCATGGCCTTCGAAATACCCATAGCATTGATTGGATATGCAGCTTTATCAGTAGAGAGAACTACAACGTTTTTAACGCCATGTTCTATAGCTGAAAGAAGAACATTATTAGTTCCTTCAACATTTGTGCGAACCGCTTCAATAGGAAAGAATTCGCAACTAGGAACTTGCTTCAATGCTGCAGCAGAAAAAACATAATCAACTCCTTTCATTGCAATATCTACGCTCTGTTTATTACGAACATCACCTATGTAGAATTTTACCTTTGGATTTTGAAGTTGATGGCGCATGTCATCTTGTTTTTTTTCATCACGCGAGAAAATACGAATTTCCTTGATATCGGAATCCAGGAACCGTCGTAATATGGCATTCCCGAAAGAACCAGTTCCACCGGTTATAAGTAAGGTTTTATCTTTGAAAATGGACATAGTTAAAACTCAAATTTGAATAAATATATTATTGTTTATCTTTTTCTGCATTACTATAAAAGTAGTACATATTTTTCAACGTATTACGATACAGATACATGCAGTCTCCAGTACTTTCCGTCATCGCGAACGCAGTGAAACGATATTCTAAATAAAATTATTTGATTTATACGATTTTAAATCATACATTCCACTGGGATCAGCACTAACCGGTTCTCAAATTATTTTGGGCAGCCCTTTTCAGGATTCTTTTACCTCAAAACCATTCAATGTTAGTCAATTTAGCAAGCAGTTCTTCTTTTGTCACGTTTCGGATTCTCTGGCATAGCGGGTTTAGGCCGTTTTAGAATCAGTTCTATTTTCGATGAAATACTTTATACGTTCCATATTCTCGGAGTCAAAGAAAAACGCTAGAATATTTCCACACCACCTTATTCACCACTCCCGTATAGCTCTGTATAATCTTAACAACCTTGGCGGAAACGTTTTTGTCTGTGTAGTCAGGTAGAGGTATGCCATAGTCGCCATTTAGATTGGTCTGTACGGCTGTTTCCACTGCTTGCAGAAGTAACTTTTCATCAATTCCGGCAAAGACAAAGCAGGCTTTATCCACTGCTTCAGTACGTTCTATACTAGTTCGTATACAAACTGCCGGAAAAGAATGCCCCACAGAAATAAAGAAGGACCCCTCTTCAGGTAAGGTGCCGCTATCAGATGCCACAGCGTATACATTTATCTTAAACTGCTATAATTATAGAAGCCAAGAAACTATTGCTGTATCACCCGCTTGCCTAATTTAAAACAGCTGGTTTCGAACCTATTTTACAGCATCGTAGTAAATATGTATATTAAAGTTCAATATTGCACTAATTTAAACCATTCTACAAACTTCCGTACTCCTTCATCGACTGTTGTTTGCGGTTCATAATCAATTACGCTTTTTAGCTTATTCGTATCGGCCCACGTTCGTTTTACATCACCGGGCTGCATAGGCATCATTTGCTTTTTTATTTTTGCCCCTATATTTTGTTCCATTATTTTAATAAATGCAAGAAGACTAACAGGAGAACCATTTCCAATATTGAATATCCTGTAGGGAAGCGTATTTTCTACTGTTTCTTTTAGAACCAGAATCATACTTTCAACAATATCATCAATATAAGTAAAATCGCGTTCCATGTCTCCATTATTAAACACTTTGATTGAAGTTCCTTTAATAATAGCGTCGGCAAAAAGCATTGGCGACATATCTGGTCGTCCCCAAGGACCGTAAACGGTAAAGAACCGTAACCCGGTAGTGGGAATCTGATATAAATGACTATAGGCATAAGCCATCAATTCATCACTTTTTTTTGTTGCTGCATAAAGGCTCACAGGGCAATCTGTCGCATCATCTTCAGAGAATGGCACTTTTAAATTTTCTCCATATATAGAAGATGAGGAAGCAAAAATGAAATGTTTTACGGGATAATGCCTGCAACCTTCCAGAATATTTAAGAAACCTACTATGTTACTTTGGATATAGGCATAAGGGTTTTCCAAACTATAACGTACACCAGGCTGGGCTGCAAGATTAATGACATAATCAAAATTCTTCATTTTAAAAAGGTGAAGAATGTTTTCATTATCCTCTAAATTCAGACGAATAAAACAATATTTTGGGAATATAACAGATTGAATTTCCTTATTATATTCTATGTTATGATATATCCTTTTCTCCCCATCGCTGTGGTCTGTTTGCTCCGGTGCATAGATACCCGTTTCAGCAAGGCGTGCATATTTAAGATTTACATTGTAATAACTATTTATATTATCAATACCGATAACTTCATTCCCTTCCTCGAGTAATCGTTTTGTAATATGAAATCCAATGAAGCCGGCACTACCGGTAACGAGGATGCGGGAGTTTTTTATTCGGGGATAAGTCATTGTTTTAATGATTTTAATAAATAAGAGAAGGAAGAGAAAAGAAGAAAAAAGTAAAAAGTAAAAAGAAAAAAGTAAAAGAAGGAAAAAGGATGAAGTGAGAGATACCTGGCTCTTTGCTCTTTTTACTTGGCTCTTTGCTCTTTTTACTTGGCTCTTTGCTCTTTTTACTTGGCTCTTTGCTCTTTTTACTTGGCTCTTTATTGTTTATTTGCTATTGCACCTAAGATTTTTTTTAGTTCGTGGCTTTCTTGTACTAAACGATCCAGCTCTGGATTTTCAAGATCGTCAATCTTTTGAATAACCCGTAACCAGTAGTTTGATTCTCTTGCTTCGCGTAAAGCGATTTTTACTTTATTTCTGAAGTCGGCTTTAGAAGAGCCAGCCTGTGATTCTTCGTAATTAGCACC
>Ga0268263_1002176_pt1 | contig 13466 bp, 8 predicted proteins | sample Biomet5_FD_190358 | JGI IMG/M metagenome (GOLD analysis project Ga0268263, IMG submission 190358) | Microbial communities from bioreactor (seeded with sewage sludge) at LBNL, California, USA - Biofuel metagenome 5 (SPAdes) (version 4) | ecosystem: Engineered > Bioreactor > Anaerobic >... | reverse complement strand
ACCAGCTTGCTATGGTATTATCCTCTTAACGTGGTTTTCGGGTTTCATTTTGTTGCACTTGTTTTTTCAATCCGCTTTTAATATAAAAGTGTGATAGATCAGCATTTCATTGACTTGAATGTTTTCTATATTTGCGATATGATTACAAATATTTATATTATATCAATAGCGGGGGATAAGCATGAGCAGACAGAATAATTATTCATTATTGCACATAACAGGTGCGCTTTTTGTTACGCTTGGACATAGTTTCGAATTAAGCTTGGGATGGACGCCACAATTTTGCGGTGATTCTATTCAAGGCTTTGGTTTGGCATTGTTGTTTTGCGTTAGCGGATTTCTTGTTACCAACAGTTGGCTAAGCGGAAAAGACGGTTATTTCAAATATTTAGTAAAGAGAATTACCAGATTATATCCGGCGTTGCTTTTTTGCCTGCTGTTTACTGTTATATGGTTCTATTTCTTGATGTCTGCAAGGGATAGTACCTATATTCAAAGTGCAATCCAATATGTAGTTACGAATGCTCGTTTGCAACCATACTACTATTTGAATGGAGTTTCAGAAAAGTTCCTTGTAAATTTCGGCGCTAACGGTTCATTATGGACTTTAGCACCGGAGCTGTTGTTATTCATTATTATGCCATTATTTGTGAACAGGAGAATAAACAAGAAGCTCATTCTTGCCATCTCGTTTCTGATATTTTCCACTTCAATAATCATTTACTCCTTGGCAAAAAAGGATTTTTATATATATGGAATCAATCCAGCTGAATTTTGCAGATTGGGATGTTTCTTTTTCAGTGGATCAATATGTGCGCAGTTGCAAAGGTTTGATAACGTCGAATCGTTTCTCGAAACTGATTTATTCAAGCTGATTACAATCATTTTATTTGTTGCCTCGTCATGCATGCCGATAGTAATATTTGCCTGTATACCTTGCATCGTATTGTTATCAGGTCGGGTAAAACCGATTGCGTGTGATTTCTTCAATAAGCATGATTACGCATACGGGATCTATCTGTATTCTTTCCCATTTACTCAAACAATAGCATATTATTATGCAAAACGTATCAGCCCGGATGTCAATATAGGTGTTGTTTTCTTTGGAACTTTGCTCCTTGCAATAGGGATGGCGGTTATCAGTAAAAAGTCAATTGAAGATCCTGCCACGAAATTTATGAATAGAATGATGAAAAATAGTCGTCTTTGGCTATTTAAATAGAACAATCATACAGGGTTGACATATTTATAATAGTAAATAATATGCTAACAGATCGGCGACTACTTCTATTGTACGAAAAACCAAAAACATGCCAGATACTAATCGGATGTCGTCGTTCCGAGGGGCGCGCCCAGCTTTTGCCCCGCCAGCCAGACGGCCTGAAGGGACAGGTCCGCGCCGCAGAGCAGGCAGTCGGCGCGCTTTCCCACGGCGATCACACCCACGTCCTCTGCGCCAATCACCCGCGCGGGATTAGCTGTGGCGCAGCGCAGGGCGCTTTCCAGCGGAATCCCCATCGAGACAGCCTGCCGAACACAGCCAAACAGCGTGGCGACCGACCCGGCCAGCGTGCCGTCCGCAAGCGTGGCACGCCCGTCCCGGACCGTAACCGCCTGCCCGCCCAGCGTACATGCGCCGTCGCCAAGTCCTGTGGCGGAGATAGCGTCGCTGACCAGGCAGAGGCGTTCCGGGCCAAACAGCTTAAAAGCGGCGCGCACCGCGCTGGGGTGGATGTGGTACCCGTCGCAAATCAGCTCCGCCGTTACATCCGGGCGTTCCGATGCGGCGCCGATCACACCCGGCTCGCGGTGCAGCAGCGGCGGCATGGCGTTAAACAGGTGGGTCACATGCCGTGCGCCTGCGGCGAACCCGGCGGCTGCGGCGTCGTAATTGGCGGCGGTGTGGGCTTCGGACACCGTAACGCCCTCCTGCGTGACCGCGCGGATGTATTCCGCCGCGCCTTCCAGCTCCGGCGCGACGCAGGCGATACGGATCAGGCCGCCTGCGGCCTTTTGCAGGCGGCGGAACAGGGTGATATCCGGCAAGCGCAGATATTCCGCCGCCTGCGCGCCCTTCTTGGCAGCGTTAAAAAACGGGCCTTCCATGGTGACGCCGCGCAGCACGGCGGCATTGTCCGGGGCTTCATCCCGCAGGCGCGCCGCGGTGCGGCAGGCCTTTTCCAGCGTTGCTTCCGGCAGGGTCATGGAGGCGGGGCTGAAGCTGGTGACGCCGACGCTGGCCAGATACCGGGCCATTTTTACCAGCCCGTCGTAATCGCCGTCCGAAAAATCCGCGCCGCTGTTGCCGTGCAGATGGATATCCACCAACCCCGGCCAAAGCATGGGGCAATTCGCCGGCGCCTCTTCGGCTGCGGGTTCCAGCCGCGTGAACAGACCGTTTTCCACGGTTACGGAACCATAATGAAAGGCGAAATCTTCGCCGTAATATCGTACTCCGGCTATTTTCATAGGGATGTTCCTTTCTGCGGGTCCGGCGATCCGTTGCGATGGATTTGGTTACAGGTACGGTTGTAATTCCCTGGTCACAGCCGGGACGCTGCGGCACGATCCAGCAGGAAAATGACGTTGGGATGCGTGCGTAAAATGCTGGCCTGTGTGCCGGGGTCAATATCCTCCAGAATCGACTTGCGCACCGCTGTGGCTTTATCCGTGCCGGTAGCGATCAGCAGAACGCTTTTCGCGTTCATAATGCTGCCGACGCCAAGGCTTACAGCTCTGCGTGGAACATCTTCCTCCCGGTCGAAAAAGCGGCGGTTCGCTTCGATCGTGCTCTTCGTTAAGGCTACGACGTGGCAACCGTACACAAACTGGTCGGAAGGTTCGTTAAACCCGATATGCCCGTTACGGCCGATGCCCAGCAGTTGCAGGTCAATGCCGCCCGCTTCGGCAATTTTTCGGTCATATCGCGCGCATTCCCCTTCCAGATCAGGCGCGTTCCCATCCGGGATGTGTGTGCGCTCGGCGGGCAGATTGACATGGTCGAACAGTTCCTGCCGCATGAAATAACGGTAACTGCAGGGGTGCTCCGCGGGCAGCTGGCAATACTCGTCCAGGTTGAAAGTGGTCGCGTGGGAAAAATCCAGCACGCCCGCCTGATACAGCCGGATCAGCTCCCGGTAAGTCGGAATCGGAGAAGACCCTGTGGCCAGACCGAGTACGCTGTCCGGTTTTTGTAAAAGCTGCGCCCCGATCAGGATCGCGGCTGCCTGACCAACCTGCGCGGCAGTGTCGTATGTATGTATCTGCATAATCCCATCCCCATCCTTCGTAAAAAGCGCGCGGGAGTTTCTCCGCCCACGTTCGCACCAGAGTATAGCAGAGGCAGGGGGGACAGTCAAGACGTATTATAATAAAAAGCTAATAATAAATAGGGTAGCATAAAGACGTATTATATAATTCGACGGATTTGTCAACCGGATCATACGGGTGGCAAGCCGGGCAGTTGAAGGAACATAAAAGCGCGCGGAAGGGATTCCCTCCGCGTACACAGGGGATATTCTATTGCCGTGACAGGGACAGGCGAAGATGCGGACAGACTAAGGGCGCACGGCGAAGCAGAATCCGGCAAACGCGGATTTGCAGCCATGCGCCCGATGGGTCAGATGGCGTGGTATTCCTTCAGCAGTTTTTCCACGTCGGTGCCCGCAGCCTTTTTCAGCGCCGCGCGAAGCGCAAGCTTCTCAAACAGGGACAGGTTCATATCGGTGATCTTTTTTCCGTCGCGCAGCTGTACCGAGGCTTTGAGCAGGTCTCGCACGTCATATACGCTGCCCCATACTTCCGGAACGCCGCGGTTAATATTCAGCAGCGTGTATACCGCTTCCATACCGGTGCGGATGGAGTACTCGGTGGTGAAAATGGTATCGCGCGCTGTTTCGGCAAACTGCCCGAGAAACGCGAAGTTGACGCTGCCTTCCGGCACGACGGCGGGGCGATCGCCCGCGGCGCGGGGCATGAAGAACGCGGTGATATAAGGCATCATCACGGGCACGGTGTTGGCGCTGTGCTCCGCCAGGTCTTCGATCTGCCCTTCCGGCACGCCCAGATGGTACAGCCACTCCATGCAGATTTCCTTGCCGGTGCATTCGCGCATCGGTTTTTTAATGTAGTTGCCGGGCTTATCGGTAAACAGGCCGTAGACCCATCCGACCAGCTGGTTTTCAGGCTGGCTGCGGAACTGGGGCTGGCGGTTGAAGGTCCAGCTTAACAGCCAGTTGGAGTCCGTAACGGTAACGATGCCGCCGGTGACCACCTTGCCGGAGAAGGGGTCGCGTTTACAGATTTTCTGGAGATACGGGGGAATGCGGTTGTCCAGTGTTGTGACGGTAGCGGACATCCAGTTGGTCTGCTCGGGATCGTGGCAGAACTTGTCCGGATGGCCGAACGCGGGGTCCTGCGCGGCGATTTTACGCCACAGGTCCCAGCCGCCGCCTGCCGACAGCTCCGGGCGATACGGCGCGGGCTTGTTCTGCGCGCCGAGGGTGGAATTCTCCACACAGCCGCCGTTGGTGATCAACAGCAGATCGTCCTTTGTCAGGTCAATCTGATCCGCCTTGCCGTCGCGAAGCACGTCAATGCGTGTGGCCATTTTGCGGCCATGGGTGGTATCAAACGCGACATTGACCACCTTGACGCCATAATGGAACTGAACGTCGAATTTCTTCAGGTATTCGATCATCGGCAGGATCATGGATTCGTATTGGTTGTACTTGGTGAAACGCAGGGCTTTAAAGTCCGGCAGACCGCCTACATGGTGTACAAAACGCTTCAGGTACAGTTTCATTTCCAGCGCGCTGTGCCAGTTTTCGAAGGCGAACATGGTGCGCCAGTACATCCAGAAGTTGGAGGAGAGCACCTCGTCGCTGAACACATCGGTGATGCGCTTATCATACAGCTGCTCGTCCGGGGTGAGGAACAGGGTCATAATTTCCTTCGCGGCCTTATCCGACAGACCGAATTTGCCGTCGGTATGCGCGTCCTCCCCGCGGGAAACGGTAGCGCGCATCAGGGAATAGTTGGGGTCTTTTTGATTCAGCCAGTAATACTCGTCCAGTACGCTGACTCCCTCGGTCTCAATCGAGGGAATGGAACGGAAAAGGTCCCACATACACTCGAAATGGTTATCCATTTCACGGCCCCCGCGCATCACGTAACCGACGCTGTCGTACTGGTAACCGTCGCAGGCGCCGCCGGGAATGGGGTCCTTCTCCAGAATATGCACGCGCTTGCCGCTCATCTGGCCGTCGCGCACCAGGTAGCACGCGGCTGCAAGGGCCGCCAGGCCGGAACCGATAATATATACCGATTTGTGTTCGGCGTCCGCCGGTTTCTGTGGGCGGGCAAACGCCTCATAATTACCACTGGAATAATACATACCATCTGCTTCCTTTCCTTTGGGGTACGGGCATAAAATACCGCAAACCAAAGGAAAAACCAATAAACAAAAATCCCCGGCTGATGAAAATTGCATCAAACGGGGAAAGTTGATAAAAATATGACCTCAGTCTGTCTGCCTGTCGGCTGGGGGTCGTGGCGTGCTGTGCTGCGGCGCGGCCTGCGCGGTAAAGCGGGACAGCGCAAGGTCGGTATCTCCCCGGATCAGGGTATCCAGCCGCTCCACAATCGCCGCGGGCTCCTCCTTCATGTCGGAGCGAATCCAATCCAGCATCAAGCCGACGAAGCCGTACTTATAAAAATCTGCGATAAAGTGTTTGTCGGCTTCGCTTACGTTCAGCCCCCGCGCCTTCTCCTCCACCACGCCGATAATCAGCCCGTAGGTAAGCCGATACAGGTAGCGTTCCACCTGCTCCCGGTTCACGGAATGATATACATTCAGGATAAAGGGGCGGTTTTCCGTAACGGCTTCAAAAATTTGCAGAAAGCCCTGCTGCCAGGTGTCGCAGGTTTTCTTTCCATCCAATGCACGGGCTGCGTCTTCCTCGCAGGCCCATTCCACCAGATCATAAATATCTTTGAAATGATAGTAGAAGGTCATGCGGTTGATGCCGCAATCCTCCGTGATGTCGGAAATCGTGATCTTATCCAGCGGTTTTTTAAGAAGCATTCGTTTTAACGATTCTTCCAGTGCACGCTTGGTCACCTGCGACATGCTCTTTCCTCCTGCTGTGTACTGTAAGGCGGTTTCTTCCTGTTTATTATATCATGCCCAGCCGGACACGGGGAGTGTGTTTGAAAACAGATAATACTAATAGTGCAATATGTATACCAATGGTAACACTTACTACATATTTCCTTTTTGATTGGTAACAGAAATAGAATGTTTATTAACAGTATTATTTAGTGACAATAAGTGTATGCCGTGCTATAGTGTGTGCTGACAGGAAAAACGGAAAACGACCCGATCGGGGCAACGCGAGCAGACCGAAATGGATTCTTCGTCGCAGAGTGGCGAGGGGAATACCATTTTATGATGCGCGCAAAAATACACGGGATTAAAGGAGTTGTCCGCAATGAAGAAGCTTAAGGATACGAAATGGCACTTCGCCCATGGATGGCCCGTGGTTGTGCTGGTTGTACTGATAGTTGCCGGGCTGGTACTGCTGAAACAGTCCAATCTGTTTGAAACCCGGGACCCGATCAATTTCGCGGCCTTTGGCGAAACCGCCGCTCCAGCCGTTACGCCAAACCCCGCGACGCAGGACGATCTGGATGTGTGGGTTGACACCAGCCCTTCGATGGCGGGGTTTGTTAAGATTGGCAGCAGCGACCGTGTCCCCTTTGTGTATCGGTTTCTGTTGGAAAATATGGATGCGCTGGTAAAAGCCTACAGCCCCAACGCAGTCCCGACGTATTACCAGTTTGACAGCCAATATTCGCTGGCGGGAAGTGACAGTGACGCCGAACGGGCTAACGCGCGGACGACCCATGCGGTGGCGGAGAGTGCGGCGTTTACCGAAAGCTCGAATTATACCGCAAAAACAGACGCGATTGCCGCAGGCGGTTCTTCTTCGGCATTGCCGTCAGTGCTGAATACGCTGGAGTTGGACAAGCCCGCCCTGATCCTGACTGATTTTGAGGCGGACGGACTTACCTTACCGTCTAAAGAGTATCAAAAACCCCTGAGCCGAATTTATGGAAAGGGTTTATGTGTTTCCGTGGTTGCGATGAAGGGTGCGTATTCCGGCATTCTGTACAATTACCTCAACGATGGTGATAACTATGCTTATGGAACGACGAATAATAGTACAAAACAGATGATTGAGAAGAACAAATATCAGTATCGCGCGCGCTCGTTCTACGCAGTCATCGTTGGAACCGGCAGGCAATGTGCCGAATTGTCCGCTCAAATGATTGCCGCTTACAACAACTTTTGCACCCGCAGGATTGTCGCTCCGTTCGCTCATCTGACCCATGCGGATATGCGCGTGGAGGACTTTGTAGCCAGTGAAACAGCCAACTACCGGCTAAACGAGCAGTACGCCCCGGTGAAATCCGTGGATGGGAAAGAGGCGTCAGTGGTGTCTGCCTCAGGAATGACCCGGATTGTAGAAGCAACGCCGACGCCGGCCGTGGACGGCGCGGCGGTCTCTGATACCAGCACGACGAGTAATGGGATTCCGCAATATCTCATCCGGAAGAAGAGCGACCTGCAAACCGCGACGCTGACACTGCGCGTTTCGCCCCCCTCCGAGTCCTACGCGGATACGTATGCCAGCGATTCGTTTGCGGTAGAACCAATCGGGCTTTCCGTAATCAAACAGAATCACGTGGAAGCCGTAAACGCGTCCGGGGTTACGCCCGCGGCCACCGTTTACGATCGGCCCGGTATCCTGCTTGCGAGGGGCGGCCGGTATGTGGAGCTGACGGAAAAGGAGATTCAACCTGCTGAAGCCGGGTACGGCTGGTTTACCTGCCCGGAGGTTAAGGGAGATGCGAACGGCGTCACCCTGACGCTGAAGGTGAACGCAGCGGAGGCGGCGGCTGGTTTGTACCGGGTGAAACTGCCTGTGTACTGCCTGCATGACACCCGTGTGAAGGGGCAGGGCGACGAATCTTGGATTGACGAATGGACGGTGAAACAGAGCAACTTAAGCGGCAACGGGAAGGTTCAAAATACGGCGGCGAAGACGGCGAACCTGCAGCAGCAGCTGGAACAGTTTCGTATACAGAACGTAAAACAGAGTGGCCAAAAGCCTGTACAGATTGCCGAACTGACCGTCTGCATCGAAATACAGTAAAGGGGCGGATGAACTATGTGGAAACGCTTTTCGGGCTGGCTGGTGCGCTACTCCCCTTCGATCATACTGATCCTTGAAATGACGTTTCTGTACTGGGTGGCGCTGGCCCTGCTGTTTCAGGCGGTATGGCCGAATGCATATTCAAATGCCGAACCGGTGCAGTCGGTGCTTACAGCTGCCGCGGATCGTATGGCCGAGCGTACGGCGTTCCGCACAAATCTCCAGAATGCGTTGATATGGATGGGTATCGCCGCGCTGATCCTTTATGTGATTTATTCTGCAAACGGGATGCTGCATATGTCCCATGACGCGCATGTGAAATTCAGCAAGCGTTTCCGCGGCGCGACCCACAGCTGCTACTTTGTGCTGATGGTTAATGTGTGCGCCGATTACTTCGTACTGCCGTGGGCGAATCAGGGCTGGATATGGCTGCGAAGCGGCCTGACGGTACTGGGTATTCTGCTTTATCTCGGCTTTTTAATCGGGATGGGAGCCGGTTACCTTAAAAACCAGTCCACGGAGAAGTATAGAAGCGCTTATCTGCCCGCGGCCAGTTTGCTGTTCTCGGTCGTCTTTGCTACCCTGATGAAGACTTTCGATGGGATCGGTATGGCGCTGCGCGATATCTGGCAGTATATTTTTCTGCACCGGACGATTCCGCAGATCAGCCTTCCCAACACGTATTATGTGCTTTCGCAGCCAGTGGATTATCTGTTGCCACTTACGCTGTTGTTTTTATGGCTGCTTTTGTATCTTGCAATGAAATTCGCCTCTCCGTTGGCGGCGAACACATCGGAGGGCGGCCGTATATACTCCGCGGTAAAGCTGTAATTCCACAAAACGGGGGGGATAAGCCATGGATGATTTATTTCTGGTCTGTCTGGGCGGCAGCGGGAGCAAAATACTGGAGGCGGTCGCCCATATGGCCGCGCTGAACCTGTGGGAGGAAGCGACGCTTCACCTGCTGATAGTGGACGTGGACGGCGGAAACGGCAACATGCAGCGGGCCGTGAGAACCGTGGAATATTATGAAAAAGTGCGGAAAATGGAGGTGGATTGCGGGCAAACCTGCAAGCTCTTCCGTTCGGAGATGAAACTGCATACATGGACGCCGACGCCCCCGGATATTAATCTGTCCATGATGGAGAAGAACGTCACAGATGAAAGCAGCCTGCTGGGACGTTTTCTGTTCACCGAAGACGAGCGCGTGATGGGGACTGAAAACGGGTTTAAGGGGCACCCGAACATCGGGGTGCTGTTTATGCAAAGCATTATCTCGAACCGCAACGAGCAGACAAAGGATGGGCTGGAGGATTTTATTGCGGAGGCGCTCCACATTCAGCCGGATCGTATTCTGTTGGCCGGTTCCTGTTACGGGGGCACCGGCGCGTCGTGTATCCCGATTCTCGGGCGTTACCTGCGCTCCCGCCTTGGGGATAAGATAGCCATGGGGCTTCTGGTGATGCTGCCCAGTTTTTCGCTGATCAAGGATTCGGAACTGGCGATTGACCCGGACAGCCGGGAGTTTCCCGACCGCGTAAAAACGGTGCTGAGCACGTATATCTCCGAAGACATTCTGGAGTATCGTCCGCAGGCGACCCGGGGAACGGATACCCTGCCGATGTACGAGAAAATCTACCTGCTGGGCTCGCCGGAACCAATCCCTTTTCCGCAATACGCTGCCGGGCACAGCCTGCAACAGAACCCCGCCACATTCTTCGACTGGTTTGCCTGCATGGCGATACGGGATTATCAGATGAGCGGGACGCCCAAAGAATGTAACGTTTATACGGCCTGGATGTCGCAAGGACCGTGGAACTGGAACCGCTTTGATCCGAAATTGTGCCTGCAGCTGGAGATGAAGGCCAACAAACTGATGATCGCCGCTGGACTGTACCTGTCCGAAATCCATGGTCCCATGGGCAGCCGATTGAATGCGCCCAACCGAAAACATCCTAATTGGCTGTCCCTCTATTTCCAGAATGTGCCGGTCACCGATCAGCAACTCCTCTCCACCCATATGAGCAACTTTGCCGAATATGTGGCGATGGTGGTGTTGTGGTTCTACCAGATTGTGATGTACCTGCCGGGCAGGTTGTTTCCGGACATGACGAATAAGCGATTCGATTGCGGCCTCAGCCCGGAACAGATGGAGAAAAAGGTTGAGAAGCTGCAACTGCCGCTGACCGGGGAAGAACAGAAGAGCCTGTTCATGCTGTACTATCAGCAGTTCTTTAACCCGGTGGCTCTTTTGCATATGGAGAAGCTTCGGCAGCGCTTCTGGCCGGATGGGAATACCCGGGATGGAAAAACGGAGGATGAGCATGAAAACGTGATTCGTGCTTTTCAGCAGATCGTGCGTGATGGCTGGGGCGCGGATGAAGAAAAAACACTTGGGGTGCTGTTGTGTTGCATCACCCGCAACCGTTATTACCCCAACGCGACGGCTGACCAGCTGATGGGCCGGATTTACGAGAATCGGGTTTATACCGGAAACTCGGACGATGCGGTGCCTGCATTGCTGCGCAGAATGTTTGCGATGATCGACAGTATGGCAAGGGGATGAGCGATATGGAGAAAACCAGAAAGACCCGCGGCAAAACGGAGAACCCAGCCCTGGTAGCCCTGCTTTCCAACATCAATGAAAAAGATGGGCTGGGCTTAAATTCCCGCAACCCCGGCGGCTTCAGCGCTGTAGACCGTAACGCAAAGGATGAAGCGCTGTCGGATATAGAGTTTGTGGTAAGCACGATGGTGGGCAAAGCCAGCGAACGGAACAGCATCCCGGACGTACGGGCGCAGAGCCTCTGTTTCCGCTTTATGCTGCGCAACTGCAACGGTGGGAACCCCGCAATCGAAGACGCACGAAACCAATGGCGCGGCGCGCTGTGGGCGTATATCCTGTGCCCGCTGATGATGTTCCCCTTTCCCGACTTGCACTGGAAGAAGGTAAGCGGGCGGGAAATCGAAGAGGAACATAACGCGCTGGGCAAAGCGTTGCTGGAATGTCTCCCTTCTCCAAATACGGCGGAATGGAGATTTTTAACGGTCTTGCAGGATCGGGTGGAAATCCCCCTGCTGGACTTTTCCGCGGATCAGCTCACAATTCCCTCCACTTCGCTGGATGAAGCGAGAATACTGCAAACGGTTTTCCCCTGGGTGGAGGACGGCAAACATTTTTCCGATCCGCTGAAGATGACGAGCCCGGAAGCGCTGGCGTATGCGGATCAATGGCTGGAAACCAGACTGACTGCCGGTGCGGGTATGGCGCAGCAGGCGACGCAGCAGTATCGGGGCAGGGTGCAGGTGCGGATGGGCGAGCTGGACGGAGCCCTTGCTTTTGAGGATGTATGGGAGACTGTGCTTCAGGCGCTATTACTGCGCGATCTGGTAGAAACAGAAGTGTCTGTATTCAGCCTGACCAGAAAACTGAAGGGTAAGGCGTTGGAAACCATGAACCGGGACGCGCCCGCGGACAGCGCGCCGATGCGCACATGGGATGCGATCATCGAAAAATTCGCTTACGGTATTATGCTGGGCGGGAAATTCGTCGGTTTTCTGGACCGGGAAAGCCTCCTCTGGATGCCCACACCCGGCTACCTGAAACAGACGGACACGTTCCGCAACGTAAGGGCAATTCTGGATAAAGAACTGGACGATGAAAAAATTCGCGCCGTTTGCCGGAGCCGGATGCAACGTCTGCTAATGAACTTCAACAACCTGCCGGATTTGCGGCAGAATGCCCTGCTTGCCTCATGCGGGGCTTGCGATCCGTTGAAGACATACGCGTTTTCTCCTGATGTAAAAAGGATGGAACATAACGACGTTGCGCTGCTGGAACCCAGGTTTGATGCGATGAGTCGTCTTTGTGGACACAACAGCTCCGACCGGGATATATTCTCGCAGATGATTTGCCTTTACACTAACGGGAGTGAGCAGGTTTATGGAAATGAGCGCTTTAACCGTTGGGCTGTTGTACATGGCGACCGGGGGGACGCCCAAGGGGGTGAGCAGAATGCGGTGGAGCGCGCCCTGATGCCGCTTTCGGCCTGCGGTGCAACCATTGTGCGAAACGGAGACGCGCTGAACTATATAACGACGCTGGAGATTACCCGTACCGCCCAGCCGCGGGAAGTGCGCGTAACCCTGCGGGTGATTCAGGGTATCGTGGTTTATGAGTGGAGCAATCTTTACGAGGGGAAGAGCATCCGTATTTGCGACGCCACGGAGATGCCGGCGGTCTGTACCTGGCCAAACAGTGCCGTGCAGCCGGGGCAACCGCCCTGGAAAACATATTATACCTATGTGAACTTCCCGGAGGCGAAGCAACCCAACCGCGATACCGCAACGGTGTACGACGCGGGCGGGCAGCAGATCAGCCGGAGGGGCGCGCCGCTGATTTCCCTGCGCAATGGCGAGGTAATCTTTACCTGGCAAACCCACGCGAGCGCCAGACTGCCCTCGTTTTGCACGGTTGATGAAAACGGCGTGTGTATCGGATGCGTGCTGTTTGGCGAGCCGGCGAGCTTTCCCACCTATGCCCATACGGCGATCCTTGCGATCGACTTTGGTACCACATCCACCACAGGCGCGGTCATGCTGGACGCGGAGAATCCCAAAAGCATCACGGTTCCCAAATTCCAGAACAGCGTGCTGAAATGGGAACTGAACGCCAATCGTGGGGTGAACTGGAGCATTGATCAATTTATCGCAAACCTGTTTAACTGTATCGCCCGTACGGGTGGAGGGGACGCGTTCTTTACATCGCTGGCGCGGTTTATGCCTGCCAATGTTTCCGATGATCAGGAGGACGAGGCTGCTCCGCCCAGAACACGCAGAAGAGAACTGTTTACGGACGGGCATATCTTCTATTACGGCAACAGTGTCCACGATGCGAATCGTATGGGCAATCAGCGTTATCTGGGCCTGAAACTGAAGGACATCAGCCAGGCCGATTCGGTGGCGGGCAGCAATATTGAAATGTTTCTGCAACAGGTGCTGGAAATGTATCTGCTCTTCTGCCGCCTGAACGGGTCGCGGGTTACGCAGGTACGCTTCGCCTACCCGCTCGCGTTTGACCAGCAGAAACGGCAGGCGTTCCAGAACTGCGTAAGCGAGCTGGTGAAGAATACCGCCCAGAAAGCCGGCATGGAGAACTGCACAGCGAGCTTTACCAGCGAGTCACAGGCGGTCAGCGCTTATTTCTGCCATATTCTGAATGTGAAAGCGGCGGACCTGCAGCAGGGG
>Ga0268263_1002172_pt1 | contig 13504 bp, 11 predicted proteins | sample Biomet5_FD_190358 | JGI IMG/M metagenome (GOLD analysis project Ga0268263, IMG submission 190358) | Microbial communities from bioreactor (seeded with sewage sludge) at LBNL, California, USA - Biofuel metagenome 5 (SPAdes) (version 4) | ecosystem: Engineered > Bioreactor > Anaerobic >... | reverse complement strand
TCGCGTAACTTATCAAAGATTTCAGTATTTGTCATCCCATTATCACTTCTTTTTGTTTTTCACGTTTGGCCGGTCAGGAATTAGTTTTCCACTTGCCGGATAACGGAATCTCATTACCCATTACTAATATATAAAATTTACTCTTCGATTAAGAGGATATATATATTTTGCGTTGGATACTATGCGGGCGACAATAATTAATATAAATATATTTTGATTGAATTTATTTGAAATCAAGCCAGGGAATCTCACTAGTAAAATAAAAAAAGTTGAAGCATAAACGAAAAATTTCTATATAAATGAATAATTTGTATAAAAATGAAAAATTTTCGATTAACTCCACCGTAACCTGAAAAAAGAGAAAATATTAACGATGCAGTATTCAGCAAAAAACCAAAAATAATAGCTATCAGCCTGCTTTCATAATTGCATTTCAGGATTCTTTCAGCTAGGGTCCGGCTAGGAACTATCACAAGAGAGAAGAGAACATTTTAAAAGGATTAAAATAGATTTCCAACTCCCCAAAAAGAAAAAGAGGAAATAATACCTGTTGGCCCGAATATAAGGTATAATATCACTAGGACTTATGCACTTGAAGTACAAAATCAAGCACCTCCGGCGTTGTGACTTGCTTAATGTTTTAGAGAGTTGAAGGTTTAATATTGATTTCTCAGTTCAACAGCGTAAGTCCTAATCACTTTAAAAGTTTAATATTTCTTTAAAATCTGAAATATCACTAACTTTTTATCAATTTAAAAATTTTAATAAACCATTGATCTGTTATTAAGCATTAATCAAAACATTAATCAGAATATTGTTTTTCCTGCTCTAACATAAAGAAGATACTTTAATGAAGATTCCCATCCTCATTAAGAATCTTCAGGAGCTCAATAATCGAATATGCAGCCCGTGTAATTCCCATGCTGCGCTTGTCAGTATCTGTGCCCGCTACATAGAGGTTTCGAACAGGGGTTCGAATATCTGCGAATTTCCCGTCAATCGTGACCGCGGCTTTTTCCGGAACCATTATCTGTTCGTGCCGCATATCGATATATTTCTCGATGTTTGGATGGGCACGGAAAATCGTATCGTAGGCCTTTTTTATCTCATGTTCTTCGCTTTTATTTTCATCTATTACAAAGGAAAATCCAATAAGCTGTTTATCCTTTGGGGCAAGCGAAGGGTCATAGTTACTTATAGGAGTTGCCCAGTAGGCGAAATCCTTGAACCAGATCTCTGAGCCTGTGTAATTAAAATTGGGAAACTCTTTTTCCAGTCCAAGCCAGATGGTCAGGCTTTTACTATGGACTATACCTCCCAGATTTGCCTTATATTCCTCAGGGAGATCTTTTATAAGCCTGGGAAGCTCGGTTGCAAAACCTGTGTAGATAACAAGGTCAGAGCTATAGATTTCATCGACTTCCACGCCTGAAACCTTTCCGTCCTGTACAAGAATGGATTTAACCTCACATTCTGTTTTGATTTCAACAGTTTCCGGAAGGGAGTAAAGAATGGCATCTAGCAGGGCTTTTAACCCCTTTCTGGGATAGCCCTGAGAATAATTTACATTATTTGTTGCAAGCCTTTCAAGGGAGGTAAAGGGCTGGGTGACCTTTGTCATCCTGGCCTGAAGGGAAGCGTGGAGGTGATATGGAAGAATTGAGGCAAGGATAGACTCTGTAGATTGAGATTTTTTCGGTTCCAGTCTTCCGATCATTGCATCAAACTGTTCCTGGGTAATACTGTCCCTGACAAAACTGCTTCCAGACAGAACACGCTGGGCAGAGGTTTCCTTCATTGACCTGCCAGAGAGAAAAGCTGATATAGTATCCACAAAGTCGTAGGTTTCCTTTGAAAGACTTTTCGGCAGAAAATCATATACTGACTGGTTGGAAAGGTCTATTCCGAATGAAGAAAGGGTAAAGGCTTTTGTAAGGGTCTGGGAAAGCAATACCCTGTCCTTTCTTGGAAGCACATCAAAAGTCACGAAATCTTTCAGGTTAGAAGGAACTTTGACAAAAGCATTTTCAGTCCGAATATAGTAATGCCCATAGTCCTCAAACACAGGTAGAAAATCAAAATAGTTATCCATTAATCTCTTCAGAGGTCCTTCAATCAGATGGGTAATTGCGTGTGCTCCTGTATCTACCTGATAGCCATCTACCATGTAGCTGTTGCAGTTCCCGCCTAGATTTCGTCTTTTTTCAAGAACAAGGACTTTTTTTCCATGCTTTGAAAGCGTAAGCGCTGCAAGAAGCCCACTTATGCCTGCCCCAACAACAATTACATCGTATCTTTTCATACCCTAAACTACCTCAATTTTTCCAGTGAATTAAGTTATAGTCAAATGCAGTTATGCACCTTATTTCTCTCAACTCACAACAGAATTCCGTATTAGTGGAAAGATGAAACAAAATATGTTAAACAAAATATGTTAAAACTATAAAAATTATTTTAATTACGGGATGTATTGAAATCGTATTATATAATTCATGATTTATTTATATTTGAGTCATGGCTTATATTTTGTAGAATACCATAGAGAAAAAAATAGTATTTATAGTTAACAGTTGATATGATAAAGACCACCAAAAACGTAGCTTATTTTCCTATCACACTGCTTGCTATAGCTAAAACATTGCTTGCAACTATTCAGGTGCTTGCAACTATTCAGGTAGCTTTTGCAAAGCTACACATTTTGCGTAGTTATTTTTCAGTGCCATTACTTGTTATGAGTTAAAATCTGTTTAAGAAAATAAAGTTTTTCAGTATAAAAAAAGGTATAGATAAAGTCCCTTGGGGCTTATTTTTCAATGTTTACTTTTTTAAACTTAAGATAAATCAGTAACATTCCAACGAAAACACCAATGACTAGATATTTTATAAGTTTATTTGATCGTGTCACTCTCATCACCCCCATTTTTTATATATAGTTAATACGTAAGATAGATATTAAAACATTTCTATAGAAAATTTTATTGGTGTATTGTTTGCCTGAAATGTGGTTTTATATAAGAACTTGGAAGAAATCTAAGTTTTATAATTTGTAGTTTCTTAATTTCACAAATTCACGTTTCATGATCTTTAAGTCCATAATTATAAGTCCATAATTATAAGTCCATAATTATAAGTCCATAATTATAAGTCCATAAATCCATATGCTCATAAATTCATAGTTTCATCCTTAAAGTAAGGCAAACAGTTAAAAATATTAAAAATGGTATTCAAAAAAAATAGAAAAACTTTATGATATAGTTATCCGCGTAGATGATCGCTCTTTAAGAACCATAAAAAATCGTAAAGTTTTTACTGAATACAGTATTGTAATTTTATAGAAATAAACCGAGATGAAACTTATGAATATAGTCGGGATACAGTCAAGTCCAAGAGGTAAACACAGCAATACTTTAAAACTGCTGAACGCCGCTCTGGATGGAGCCTCCGAAGAAGGAGCAGAAGTTGAGTCAGTTGATATTGCCAAAATGAAGATAAAATACTGCACTGCATGCAATTCCTGTCATGAAACGGGGTTGTGCACAATAAAAGACGACTATGAGATTGTATTGAAAAAACTCCTGGCTGCTGACGGCATAGTTTTGAGTAGCCCTAACTATATCACAAATGTAACAGCCCAGCTCAAGACAATGTTCGATAGAAGCCCGCTTGTTATTCATGAACAGCTCTTTGATGGAAAATACGGCCTTTCGCTGACGACCGCAGGCAGTGATGAGCTCGACTTTGTACTTGGAATTATGGATAATTTTATAATACAGTGTGGAGGCCAGACTATAGAAGGAATGGGCTGTTCGGTAGCTAAAGGGCCTGAGGCAATGGAAGCAGCTACTGTAAAAGCGCATGAAATGGGTAAAGATTTTGTTAAAGCGATAAAGGAGAAGAGACAATACCCTGAACAGGAAGCCAGGCACGAAGCCTGGAGAAAACGGTTTAAGTATGTTATTCTTGCCAACAAAGAACAGTGGACGCATAACTGCGCTTATTGGATGGAAAAAGGCTGGTTGAAAGAGTAATTATTCAGAGAAACTGTCAGTTAGTTTAATGGAGGGTTCATTATGTTAAGCCTTGAAGAGCTGGGAAAAAAGCTTACCGAAGCTGGCAGGTTGAAATTACGTCCATTATGTGTTTACGGTATGGATGAAATCCCCGAGGGCTCAATCCCATCATACAAAGTAGACCGCTGTGTAGCAAAGGCGATTTACACTTCAGCTCTCTTTGAAGAGACGCCTCCACTATATATTGAGGCAGGGCACGAACAGTGTTGCGCTGGTGAAATGGTCTGGATGGGACTTGCCGAACCACATCCAAAACTTAAGTACTTCGTAACTGTGGGCACCCCAGACTTCCATGGAGGCGCTGCCGAGCATTTAAAGGCAACCCCTGAGCTATTCGATGAACAGAGAGAACGAGCAGGAAAAATCCTTCCACATGGCAAATACACAGTCATTGCTCCGTGTACTCTCAACCTGGCACCTGAAACTGTCAGGTCTTTTATTATCTTTGCAGGCAGTGAGCAGATCAGGAACCTCTGCGGGCTGGCGCAGTTCAGTAGCTCTGAGCCCTTTTTTAAAACCGTGATACCCGGAGGCCCTGTTTGCGCTACAATGATCGCTTTCCCGGCAGGCATGGCAGAAAATGCGCCGAAAGATTCGGCTTATATCGGACCTGTCGATCCTACAGGAAACCTCTGGCTGCCTCCCGAATTAATGATAATGGGTATTCCTTCGAGGCTGGCGCAGCAAATGGGAGCCAACCTTGAGGAATCCTTTATCTGCAAGCGGAGCAAAGTTGCATATCCTGAAAACCGTACAGTTATAGAGCTACATATAAAGAGCAAAAGAGCATAGAAAAGCGAGAATCTACAGGAGAACAGACTTCAGGTTATAGATCGTGGACTACCACTAAGCTAAAGACTTCGGGGTTTTACGCTTCGACCTATAAACTTTGAATAATAGACAGTGAGATTTTCAAGTTGTGAAACAGGTATTTGAAAAGCTGGCAGAACAAATACCAACATCAGCTTCAGCCAGCTAACTGCCTGATAATTTTCAGTAATTTTTGTTTTCATGAAAAGAGGGAGCTTTAGCTAGAAGTTTACCTTTTATTGGCCTCAGACCGGAGTTTATACTATTTAACAGAAAGGCACATCAAGCGACATGATTTATGTAGGGTCTAATGAAAAATTAATTATGTTTGGCAACAATTCCCAACATTTTAATATGAAAACAACAAATATAGAACCAATCAAATTAAATGGTGTGGAACAAAAACATCTAACTTCCTACTATATAGGGTCTAACAAATAATTTTTACCACAAGGCGCCCTATTCCGGTTTCTTTGGCTTAGATATAGTGGAAATTCTATATATACCAATTGGTGGGCTAATTCAAGATGCATCGACACCAAAATTGAACTAAACAAATTTGGAACTTAATTAATTTCTTGTTAGACCTGCATAATATCTGTAGCTGCATCCCGATTTTCATGAGATCATAGAAACTCCGGTCAGAGACTTAGGCTTATCCGGCAGTTGCCTGACCCATTTCATATCGGACAATCCTCTCAAAAAACTATGAGAATTTCCCTTTACTACTCTAAACCACTCCTACCCTAATCTATTTTCCTACCATAAATCACTCCTACCCTAATCTATTTTCCTACCATAAATCACTCCTACCCTAATCTATTTTCCTACCATAAATCACTCCTACCCTAATCTATTTTCCTACCATAAATCACTCCTACCCTTAGATTTCTACTAACCTTAGTCCACAGGCATGTAGTTTGCCTCGATGACTTCACCCTCTTTAATTTCTCTTTGTCTTCCGAACAAATTTTTTGTGGTGAACACTATCCATCTCCAATGGAGTGCAATGTGGGCAACAAAGAAAAACAGCATCAGGATTCCAACTTTATCATGGATCAACCTTAAGATTTGGCCTGCTGCATGGTGGTTAAAATACATTATAAGACCTGAATAACCGACCAAGGCAAATTGAATGAATAATGCCAAATCCACGAGATAGTTGAGTTTTACTTTGTTCGTTTTTTTTATTTGTTTTTCTTTTCTGAAAAAATTCTTTGTGGTATGTACTATCCATCTCCAGTGCAGTGCAATATGAACAACAAAGAAGAGAAGCATCAGGATTCCAACCTTATCATGAATCAATCTTAAGATCGAACCTGCAGCATGGCGATTGAAATACATTATAAGACCTGAATAACCGACAAGGGCAAATTGAACGAAAAATGTCAGGTCTACAAGATAGTTGAGATTTATTTTTTTCACTTCTTCCCTCCATTCTAATATTTACAGCTATATTTTTGTAAGATTTTCAATCTAAGTTCATTTGATTGATTTTCACTTGATTGGTTTTTGCTTCGTGAACCGTTTACCATAGCAGTTCTGCTGTCTACAGTAAATGCTACAGTAACTGCTATAGTAACTGCTGTACATCCCCCTTAATTGGCGGAAAAAGAAATAAAGATACTTGCAAAAAAGGAGGTAAATAGAGATTTACTTTTGATTTAAAAACTAAATAAAGGATATATTTTTAAATAAAGCTTAATTATCAAATATATATACCAATTTAAACCTTTTTAACCTCTATTTGTTAATTGGTTAAGTAATAAGAACCAGATATGCAAAGAACCAGATATGCAAGATCAGGCAAAAAAATTTGAAGCAGCTAAAATGCTCCCAGAAAAAGAACTTCATACTTGCCAACTTTGCTAGAAAGCCAGAGTTCCAATCACTTAAAAAGCCTGCTATAATTGATCTGAGAAAAGACAAGATTTAATGAGAAAACCTTGAAAGCAAATAGAAAATGAAGTTATATGCGAAAACTCCTGGATTTCATAGTGACCATTTTCGTTATGTCTTCATATATTAAACTTTTGCAAATAAATCTGGATGAACTATTCCAACTTTCAAGCATATCCTGTTAGCTTGGCCATAAGTCTAGAAAAATCCTATAAGTCCTGAAAAATTCTTGCTCTCAGTTCAGGCAAAATCCCGAAACTGGGTTAAAGTACGGGGAAACAACACTCTAAACCCTGGTTTTGTCGAAGGAAATGGCTTCTATGGAAGGTTTGAAGATTCTTTTGAGAAGATTCTCTCGCAAATAATACTTTACTGAGAGTTAATTTTCTATTAAATGTGTGATTAAAGATTAAATTTAATAAATAACTCATAGAAAAGCTTCATTGATAAATTAATTCCGTATACCTCCTGTTTTTGTTAAGTATGCTTTTATTATTAAATGCCAATGAAGGAAATGACTGCCTTCTCCTAAAAACTGACAGGTAAGGCATCTGCATCTGACAGATGCCTTTAATCCTGTATAACTCAATGGGAAAGGAGCAAATAGAAACAGGATACCTCGCCACTCTTAGTGACCATTAAATCAGCACAAAAGTTCTCCCATTTGAGAAGTGATAGAAGGAAGCAGTCAAACCTACACTCCAGAAAAGAGGCACTGTGCACCTTGCAGGTGCCTCAAAAACACGGATCGGCTATCAATCCCTACTTCATATGTGAGGCACTGTGCATTCTGCAGGTGCCTCAAAAACACAGATCGCTATTAACCTGTTACTAATCCTGTAATTCGAGAAGGACAGTTAAATAACAGAAAAAACAGATAACAGTATAATAAATATTACATTGAGCCTTTAGATTCGATGTTTCAGGCAGAATACGAACAGAATCAAAATTAATCCGGCAACTATGAAGCGTGGACATGGTTTAGAGGGTATGTATGGCGCTTACCAAGATTATAGAGACATTAAAAACGAAATTAAATGCCTCATATATTTTAAAGTCGCTTGAGAAAGCAGCGGATTTCTACAGTGAATCGGACAATGATTCCGAAATAAATGATCCCGGAGAGATCACGAAAAACATCCCTTACGGCAGTCCAGCCCATAATTTTGCTAAAAGTCCTGATTCAGGGAATGCCTCCAGGAACGTAGAGGTTCCACTTATCAAACTGACCGATGTCTGGAAAATTTATCAGATGGGGGAAGTTGAGTTTGCGGCCCTTAAAGGAATAAATCTTGAGATTTATGAAGGGGAGTTCCTTGTAATCCTGGGCCCCAGTGGAAGTGGAAAAAGCACGCTTATGAATTTGCTGGGTTGCCTGGACATGCCATCAAAAGGTACTGTTTGCCTGAATTCAAAAGACATCTCAGAACTAAGTGAATCCGAACTCGCCGTCGTCCGAGGAAAAATGATTGGCTTCATATTCCAGAGCTTTAACCTTCTTCCAACCCTGAATACGGAAGAAAATGTGCTTTTACCTATGGAATTCCAGGAAGAAAATCGACAAATAGCCCGACAAAAAGTCTCATATCTGCTTGACATTGTCGGACTCTCAAACAAGAAAAAGAACCTTCCCTCCCAGCTTTCAGGCGGACAGAGGCAGAGAGTTGCAATAGCTCGCTCCCTGGCTGTAAACCCACCTATAATCCTGGCAGATGAGCCTACAGGAAACCTGGACAGTAAAACAGGGGATTATATCCTGGATTTCCTGGATGGGCTGCAGAAAAGTGAAGGTAAGACGATAATTATTGTAACACATGACCTTGAACTTGTAAAATATGCAACAAGAATTGTGTACATCCGAGACGGTGAAATTGAAAAAATCGAAACACATCCGAAAAACGAACAAAGTATGAAAAATGAACGAGGTACGAAAAATGAAGCAAATCTAAATTGAGGAATTAAAATGAAGAAGTGCTCTTTACTAATATTTTTACTGCTATTTTCAGCGTCCTTATACCTTGGGGCTGGGACTGCACTTGCCTCTAATGGGAATATAAAATCTGCATCTTTGGAAGTAAACCTGGCTAAACAGAATCCTGATGCTGCCCGTCCGGGAGAACCTGTTGAACTCACTGTCAGCGTGCAAAATGTAGGAAACACTGACCTGAAAGACATTGCTGTTACAGTTAACCCTGAATATCCTTTCAGTAAAGTTTCCGGAGAAGACCTGACAAAAAAGGTCTCCTACCTGAATGCACGGCAGGATGATGACGATGCAGCAGTCCTTAAGTTCAAGCTTATGACAGATGCAAATGCATCGGAAGGCACATATGATATCGATATTACCACCACTGCTAAAGAAAGCGGATCCTCATTAAACACGATTACTACTACAAAAACCATCCAGCTTGAGGTAAGGGGTAAAGAGTACGCGCAGATTGTTACCATAAACAAAGCAAACATTGATCTGGCACAGGAAGAACCTCTGGAATTCATAATAACAAATACCGGAAACTCACCTCTGAAAAACATGGTAGTTTCCTGGAAAGACCCAAAAGGAGTAATTCTGCCGGTATATTCGGATAACACAAAATACATCAAGTATCTGGCTGCAGGTGACTCCGTAACCGTATCTTACTCGGTAATGGCAGATGTAAACGCAGACCCTGGACTCTACACTCTGGATGTAGACCTCAAATTTGAAGATTATGAATCGAATGAGAAAAGCATTGCTACTACAGCAGGGCTTTTCGTTGGTGGAAAAACTGATTTTGATGTTTCCTTTTCAGAAAGTGACCAGGGAGAGGTTTCCCTTTCAGTTGCAAATGTGGGCAACAACATGGCTTATTCCGTGAAAGTTTCAGTCCCTGATCAGGATGGTTACAGAGTATCAGGAAGCTCTTCAACGATTGTTGGAAACCTTGAGAAAGGGGACTATACAATTGCATCTTTCAATATTGTGAGCACACAGAGTCCTGGAGTGGCTGAAAGTGGAGGAACGCCAGGGGTTGCAAGAGCAAGCGAGAAAGATAAAAATGTAACTTCCATGGGCTCCAATCCCCTGAAAGTCCAGATCGAGTATACGGATGCAAAAGGAGAAAGAGTAACGGTTGATAAGGAAGTAGAACTCGAAACGACTGCCGGAAGTGTGACTACACAGGGGCGAGGAAGGTCAGGATCGGCAGGTAACAGCAGTGGATTCAGTTCATATCTGACTTATATTGTTTTAATAGCGGTTGCAGTAGCAGGTTTATTCATTTACCGCAGAAAAAAACAGGCCGAAAGCGAGAAAGAATCCGGAAATAAAAAGTCTGAAGACCAGAAGCACGACTCAGGAACAGGTTCAGGGACAGGTTCAGGGACAATTCGAGATTGAAAAGGAAATCTCCATAGAAAATGGGAGGGTGCAAGATGAGAAGCACAAGCCTTTTCAAAAAAACTGCTCCCGCAATCCTTTTTAAAAAAGACTTGAGCGAAAACCCCAGCAACGAACGGAAGGATGCGAGATGAGAAACTCAACGTACCTGAAAATGGGTCTGAACATGCTTGTGCATAGCAAGCTCCGAAGTTGGCTGACCATTATTGGAATAGTTATAGGGATCGGATCTGTTGTCGGTATCCTCTCCCTTGGAGATGCTATGCAGGAGCAGGTGCAGAGCAGGCTTGCCGAAATGGATCTGACGAAAATAACCATAAGTCCAGGGTATACCAAAGCGTCATCCAACATGCCTGGCCCTCCTGGAATGAGGGGTTCATCAACAGATGCTGAATTGACAGATGATGACATCGAAGCTCTCCAGGGTCTGGATGGAATACAGTACATAGCTGGCCAGGTTTCAGGCAGTGAATCAGTGATTTACGCAGCGCAAAATGCAACTCTCTCAATTACAGGTGTGGACCCTCAGGTCTGGAGGTATATGACTACCCTGAAAACCCAATCCGGAAGATTGCTTGAACCGGCTGATAAATATGTTGCAGTTATAGGAAGCGGGGTTGCAAGTGGAGTTTATGACCAGGAAATAGGGGTCAACCAGGTAATAACTGTAAACGGTAAAGCCGTGCGCGTTGTTGGTATCCTGGAAGAAGAAGGTGGACGTGGAGACCGAAGCATTTACATGCCGATCGATGGGGCAGCAAACCTGCTTGATGACGTAGAAGAAGGTGTTTATGATAGCATCACGGTGAAAGCCAGGAGTGAAGATCTGGTTGATGAACTGATGGAAGATATCGTGGATAAACTCATGGTTTCAAGACACATTATTCAGGAAGATGACAGGGACTTTTCCGTGACAGCTTCTAAATCTATGGCTGAGTCTGTTACCGAAATGACGAGTTCAATGACTCTTTTCCTTGGAGCTATTGCAGCTGTATCCCTGCTTGTAGGAGCCGTCGGGATTGCAAACACGATGTTTACCTCTGTCCTGGAAAAGACAAAGGAGATCGGGACCATGAAAGCCATTGGGGCAAAAAACAGGGATATCCTCATGATTTTCCTCTTTAATTCCGCAATGGTTGGTCTTGTTGGTGGTATCCTTGGAGATATTCTCGGAGCTTGTGTTTCAACTCTCTTCCCTGTGCTGGGTCTGCAAATGATGAGAGGAAGAGGGTCCGGTACTTCCGGAATTTATTTTGCTTCTGACCTGATGGTTTTCGGGCTTCTCCTGGCAGTTTTAATAGGGGTGATTTCAGGAATCATCCCTGCATACAGGGCTTCAAAGTTAAAACCAGTAGATGCACTGAGATATGAATAAATGGAAAAGAAAAGGAGTCAACCCTTTCTTAATTTCCTGCTTAATTTGAAGCGAAGAAGAAAACGGAAGGTGTAGATTATCAGATATCGCAGTACCGGTAATCAAGAGTTTGAATGAGTTGCTGGACTCACGGACTTTCTTTGAGAAAATTTTAGATTAGTTGGCGAGTCACGGTTTAACCTCAATAAAACTTTGAAGACTTCTTTATTTTTCGTCTCCTGCTTCCATTCAGAAATTCTTAATCTATATAGAAAATTTGCGGAAAAAATATGCTTTGCACTAAAAAAAATTGTGAATATTATGAGAAAGCTTCAGAACCGGAGTTTCAGAACTGGGCTTTTGACATGTTGAATCATGAACAGAAAAAATCAGTGTGAGAATATGAAGGAAATTGCAAAACATACTGGTAGATGATTGAATGAGAAAAATTAATCTAATTTTGACAGTTGCCCTTATATTGGCTATATTTCTTTGTACTGGTGCGAGCGCTAGAAACGTAGAAATCGGAAACAGTCCAGAATACAGGAATACTCTAGATTGGGTATTTGTTGAACCTCAGAATCTTGAGGTTCAGTACTGCAGTTTCGTAAGTACTGTTGAAAGTGGAGTACATGAGTTTCAAAACTTGAATTCGAGATTTTCTCTGTCTCCCGGAGAAAGAAACAGAAATATGCCACAAAATTTCCAACCAACTTATAATAACGGAAGATCTCAACAGTTACCTCCGGCTGTCTCCAGAGAAGGAAATTCAGGAGGGATGCCTCCTGACATGAGAGCGAGGAGTTTTCTGGATGAACAAAACATAACGCAGCAAAACACTTCCTATTATCAATCCTGTGTTACCCCATACGCAGATGCTGTAACCTCTTACCTTGAAGAAAATGGTCTTGACGATAAGTACGAGATCTATCAGGCCGCTTTATCGTGGACCTGGGTATCCGATGAGACCCTGAACGGCGTAGATGAAAAATGGCTTACTCCAACAGAGTTTCTTGATGAAACCCCTACTTATTCCAGCAATCCGGATTATGGAGAGCCTGTCAGTGATTGTGAGGAACAGGCAAACACTCTTGCATCTCTGCTGATTGCTTCAGGAGAATATAATGAAAGTACCGTGCGTGTGGCTATAGGAAAAGTAGATTTTGGAAATGTCAGTGGTGGGCACGCCTGGGTAGAAGTTTATGAAAACGGGGAATGGTTCCCACTTGACCCAACTGAAGGACCCTACTACGATGATGATAACTGCTCTATAGTATCTGCGGATGTATCAGACATCGATTATGATGAGTACCTGGAAAGTACATATCCGGCTGTAAGAGTCTGGTATTATTACAATAACAAGTACTTTATGGAAGTAGGAAAGCAGAACGGAGATGTTCCAACGTTCTGGGCCGAGCAACCGACAAGTTATCCCGAAAAACAGAATGGAAATGCTACAGTGTTCAGAAACGAGCAGCTAGGAGGTTATCCGGCCTGAACACACTTGTCGGGTAAGGTATTTCCAACCTTCGTAGAATTATCAAGTATTTTGACTCTAAGACGGGAAGTCCCCTTCCTTGCAGCTTCTGGTGAGAACCGGAAGGTGGCAGATGGGGATGAAAACCGTCAACTTCAAAACTAAAAATACAGTAGAGGCCAGGAGCGAAGTTAAAGACTAAATAAAGATAAAAATTGGTTGAGGAAGAAAGCAAATGGTAAATTCACTCTCCCACCTAGTAATCGGCCTTCTGATTGCCCTGGCCCTCGGCTTCAAAGGAAAAAGCGATTATACTGAAAAAATTAACGTGACCGGCGCCGTTCCCGACGCCTCCGCGTATGTTGAAAGAGCTGGAAAACTTTACAGCACAGCCGTTCCTCAGGAAATCGATTATCCTGTCTACAGCGTTTCGGAAGAAAATGGTTCGGTAACTGTTACGCTGAGCGATGCGAGGGATCAGTATGTTAAATATTGGGCTTATTTCAAAACGGTTTACA
>Ga0268263_1002171_pt1 | contig 13511 bp, 13 predicted proteins | sample Biomet5_FD_190358 | JGI IMG/M metagenome (GOLD analysis project Ga0268263, IMG submission 190358) | Microbial communities from bioreactor (seeded with sewage sludge) at LBNL, California, USA - Biofuel metagenome 5 (SPAdes) (version 4) | ecosystem: Engineered > Bioreactor > Anaerobic >... | reverse complement strand
TGGCCGCCAGAGAAATTGGTGCGGCTGTCAGGTCTTCAGAGCGCGAGTAGCGCCGCCGGTATCAGGCCCTTATAGGGCCTAATCAAGCCACCGGCTTAGCCGGTGGTACATGACTGGGGTTATATTGCGCCTCAGCTCTGAAGCTGCGTCTTGGTCTCGTGGACTTCGTCGTCTTTGGCCATGACGGCGGGCTTGTAATACCCCTTCGATTGGGCCAGCTTGTAGAGCTCGAACTGCGAGGTCTCGCACTTGTCCCGGATCTGCTGAATCGTGGAGCGCAGCGACGGGTTGGCGCATTCGGAGATGGCGTTGGCGTAGAATGTGAGGCTGCCCTTCACCGAAGCCAGCGCGTCGTTGACCATAGCCTTTTCCTGAATCATAATTCTCCTCCTTACTGCAAGAACGACAAAAGCTGCTGCTTGGTGTTCTGGGCGTCCTGGGCCGATTTCTGGAAGTAGGACTTCACCTGGGGGTCGGTCGCCTGCTCGGCGTAGGCCTGCATCTTCTGATACGCTGTTTCATGGGAGCCGATGAGGTGGCGAAGGTTCTGCAGTTCGATCTGATTCAACTGTGACATGAGATGTCTCCTTTCCTGTTTTTGCGAATTTCGGCGTTAGCTTTCCATTTTTCCGGGCCTGCCATTCGCAAAAGGGGCTGGATATATCTGGATTGGATATGAAAACCGCGCCCGCTCCACCAAGGGAACGGGCGCGGTTTACGCGAATGATTTGCGCTACTTCTGGATGAGTATCGTCGTGCCGACGCCGCAGTTCTCCCAGATCCATTTGGCGTCCTTGACGGCGACGCGGACGCAGCCGTGAGAGGCCTTTCTGCCCAGGCTGTGCACCGAGCCGAAGGTGGGGTTTCCGCCCTTCCTCTGGAACAGCACGGAGTGGATCATGATGTCGCCCTTGACGTAGAAGGCGTACTGCGCCCAGCAGGCGAAGTCGGAGAAATGGTGCCAGCGCTTGCCGGGGCCGGTGGAATCCTGGAAGGTGCCGGTGGGCGTCGGCGTTCCGGACTTGCCGGTCGAGCACTTGACCTTTTTGACCAAGGTGCTGTATTTCTGCTTGTTCTCGTTCCAGGTGTAGACGTACAGGCGCTGCTCGCCGATGTCCACCCTGATGAAGTAGGGGTTGTAGGGCTTGTCGGAGACGACCGCGCTGTCGGAGAACAGCAGCTTCTGGGTGACCTCGTCCGCGATGCCGGTCTGAGGGATGCCGTTGACTTTTTGGAAGTAGGTCAGCCCCTCCTGGGTCTTCTGGCCGAACACGCCGTCGTCGCCCTTGTACAGGTAGCCCATCGACTCCAGCCTGCGCTGCACGCGCGCGGTATCCAGGCCCGAGGCGCCGGCCATGATGGTCTCATGGTACACCGGGAAGCCCTCCGCGATGGCCTGCATCAGCTTGCCGTCCACAACGCCGGTGGACGGGTAGGCCGCGGCGGGCGTGGGAGAGGGGGAAGGGGAGGGCGAAGGCGCCGGAGTCTCGCCGGACGCGCCGGAAAGCGCCTCCACCGTGCCGTCGCTGTAGGAGCTGTCGTCGCCAATGGTGACCGGCGCGGCGGGCTCGACGCCGGAAGCCAGCATGCTCAGGTAGGCCTGCAGGTCGCCGACCGCGTCCTCCGTGGCGATGCCGAAGATGCCGTCGGGCTTCTGGGACAGAAAGCCCCAGGTCACCAGCTTCATCTGCAGTTCCGATACCGCCGGGCCGCTCATGCCGGTGGCCATCGGCGTGGGTTCGGGGGTCGGAACCGGGGTCGGGGTGGGTTCCGGGGTGACTTCGGCGGTCGCGGCCGGCTCGGTATAGCGCACCACCACGTCGTTCGCGGTGGGAGAAGTGCTTGGAACATCGGCCGGCGCGCTGGGGGCGTCCTGGGACGCTCCGAAGTCCACGGTTTCGGCTTCATTCTGGGCCGCGGTCGGGGCCGCCGTGCCGGATTGGGCGGATGCGGCCGTCTGGCGCACCACCTCCGCGCCCGGGAAGAGCGTGTAGGCCAACAGGATCAGGACGAATGCGAGCATGGAGAGCTTTCGCGCCAATTCGGTCACTCCTTCGCGAAAAGGTAAAACTGGAAATTCTTCGTTCATTATAACATACGGCCGCCGTGAATGCACGTAAAAATGGTGTGGCGCAATTGTGGACAAAAGGAACGCCGCCCCCGCGAGGGCGGCGCGCATCCTAAAAGGCGGTTTACGGCCCGTTGACCGTCACGTGGGCGGCGTCCTCCACCACCTGATACCGGCAGCCGGAGAGCAGCGTCAGCGACAGCGCGATCAGCAAAACGGCGAGCAGTTTCCGCACGGCGCATCCCCTCCCTTGCAATGAGATTCTTATGGAACGAATCGGGCTGGCCCCGGTTCTGTCATTTCCACCGACCACGCGTCTCCAGGCTTCATTCGTTCCCGCCGATCCGTGCGCCCCCCGGCTTCATTCATTCCTGCCGATCCGCGCGTCTCCCCGGGCTTCATTCATTCCCACCGACTTGTCGGCGGGAATGCTGTTTCCGTAACCAGTGCGCACACTGGTGGAGGAAACATTTCATTCAGTCAGCGGGCCGCCCGGAAAATCCGCAGATTTTCAGGCCCGCGCAGTTCTTCCTTACGCACAAAAGACGCGAAGCGGATTTTGTGCGCCCCTCGATGAAAAGACGCCGCAGCGGATTTTCATCGCTACAGCAATGGATTCATATCCGCGAGGCGTTGAAACGTCAGGTGCGGCTTGATGGGGGAGGCGGCGGCCATCTCTGGGGTCGTCTCGCCCGACAGCACCAATACCGACAGCATGCCGTGCTTGAGGCCGGTCTCCACGTCCGTGTACAGCCGATCGCCCACCATCGCCATCCGGGCGGGGGCGAGGCCTGTGCGGGCCACCGCAGCCTCCACGATGCCGGCGTAGGGTTTGCCGACGATCAGGTCGGGCCGCCTTCCGGCGGACGCCTCGATGAAGGCGATGATCGCGCCGATGTCGGGCGCGAAGCCGGTCTCGGTGGGGCAGTTGAAGTCCGGATGGGAGGCCACGTAGGGGAGCCCCGCGCGCACCAGGTCGCAAACGCGGGTCATCTTCTTATAGTCCAGCGTCGTGTCGTAGCCGATCACCACGATCTCCGGATTCTCCTGATCGATGGCGACGCCGCCCTCCTCGAGCTCCGCGAACATGTACTCGTTGCCCAGCACGAAGGCGCGCTTGCCGGGGTACAATTCGTTCAGCTTGATGGCGGTGGCCTGGGTGCTGGTCAATATCTTGTCCGGGCCGACGTCCAGGCCCATCCGGGAAAGCCGCTTCACGTAGTAATCCGCGTTGTGGGAGGAGTTGTTGGTCAGAAACAGGAAGTCCCGGCCGCTGTCCTTCACCGCCTGAATGAAGTCCAGAGAGCCCGGCAGGATCTTTTCGCCCAGGTAGAATGTGCCGTCCATGTCGAGCAGGAACAGCTTCACGTCAGCGATCGATGGCATGGGTCAGTCCTCCAAAAATTCAATCTGGCCGCAGTCCAGCCGCTTGATGGACGCCAGCGCGGTGACGGGATAGCCCGCCTGCTCGAGCAGCGCCCGCCCGGGCTGGAAATGCTTCTCGATCACGATGCCCACGCCCGCTACCTTTGCGCCCGCAAGCTCGATCAGCTTGCACGCGCCCGACGCCGCTGCGCCGTTGGCCAGGAAGTCGTCGATGAACAGCACGCGGTCGCCTCGGTTGACAAATTTGGTCTTGAGCGTCAGTTGGTAGTTGCTGCCCTTGGTGAAGGAGAACACGTTGGTCTGCAGTATGTCCTCCGAAAGGATCGAGGAGGTGGACTTCTTCATCACGACCAGCGGGAGGTGCATCGCCAGCGCGGTCATCGAGGCGGGTACGATGCCGGAGGATTCGATCGTCATCACGCGGGTCGCGCCGGAATCCTTGAACAGCCTGGCGAATTCCTCCCCGATCAGGCGCATCAGTTCCACGTCCACCTGGTGGTTGAGAAAGGAATCCACCAGCAGGATGTGCTGGCTGAGCGCTTTGCCGTCCTTCAGAATCCGCTCTTTGAGAAGCTCCAAATCGCACCATCTCCCGAACATTTGTAATGCATTTTATGATACACGCGAAGGAACGTAAGTTCAACGTAGTTTGCATGAAATCGTTCGGATCCCGGCCTGGGGAATGTTGACAGCGCGGGGCCGGGCTGGCAGAATACCGGTTGCCGCGCGCGTGCGTCCGGACGCGATATATAATGAAACCACACTTGACAGATCGGTCTTTTTCCTCTAAAATTATTTGGTTGCGGACGATAAGGAAGGTGTATTTTGTGTTCGATTACGATGTGATCATCGTCGGCGCCGGCCCGGCGGGGATATTTACGGCGCTCGAGACGCGCAGGCTGAACGCCGGCGCCCGCATCCTGATGGTGGACGAAGGCCCGGCCATCGATAAGCGCACCTGCCCGGCCAGGACGCTGGGCCACTGCGTGGGCTGCAAGCCCTGCAATATCATGAGCGGCTGGGCGGGCGCGGGCGCGTTTTCCGACGGCAAGCTGACGCTCAGCGAGGAAGTCGGCGGCAATATGGTGGACTACCTGCCCCGGGACGAGGTGCGGGAACTGATCCGCTACGCCGATTCCATCTACCTGGAGCACGGCGCGCCCGAGAAGGTGCACGGCCTGAACGACCCGAAGGTGGACCAGATCAAGTACGAGTGCTCAAAGTACAACATCAAGCTGGTGCCCTGCCCGGTCCGGCACATGGGCACCGAGCTGGCGTTCACCGTGCTGCACAACATGTATAAGACGCTGGAGGCCTCCGGCAACTTCACGTTTATGGAGCGCACCACCGCCGAGGAGGTGCTGGTGGAGGACGGCCGCGCGGCCGGCGTGTACATCAAGAGCGCTTCCGGGGCCGCGAGCCTTGTCCGCGCGCCCTATGTGGTGGCCGCGCCCGGGCGCGGCGGCGCCGCATGGCTCACGAAGGTGGCAAAGGACAACGACATCCAGACCTTGAACAACGAGGTGGACATCGGCGTGCGCGTCGAGGCGCCCAACGCCATCATGGACCACCTGACCCAGCACCTCTACGAGGCCAAGATGGTCTACTACGCCGACACCTTCGAAAACAAGGTGCGCACGTTCTGCATGAACCCCGGCGGCCTGGTCAGCGAGGAGCACTACGAGGGCGGCATCGCCGTGGTCAACGGCCATAGCTACCATGACGAGGCGCTGCACACCGACAACACCAACTTCGCGCTGCTCGTGTCCACCCGCTTCACCAAGCCCTTCAACTCGCCCATCGAGTACGGCCGCTACATCGCGCAGCTGGGCAACATGCTGACCGGCGGCGGCATCATGGTGCAGCGCCTGGGCGACCTTTTGAAGGGCCGGCGCACCGACGCCTCCCGCCTCGCAAAGTCCACCACCGAGCCGACGCTGAAGACCGCCGTGCCGGGCGACCTGTCCTTCGTGCTGCCTCACCGGCACCTGACCAGCATCATCGAGGCGCTGCGCGCGTTCGACAACATCGCGCCGGGCCTGTACTCCGGCAATACGCTGCTCTACGGCGTCGAGGTCAAGTTCTACTCGTCCAAGCTGACGGTGGGCTCCCACTTCGAGACCGCGGTGGGCGGCCTGTACGCCATTGGCGACGGCGCGGGCGTGACCCGGGGCCTGATCCAGGCCAGCGCCACCGGCGTGGTGGTCGCGCGGGACATCCAATCCAATCGATGAAAATCCGCTGCGGCGTCTTTTCATCGAGGGCTTTGAAATCCGCTGCGGCGTCTTTCAAAGCATGAGAAGGGAACTGCGCGGGCCTGAAAATCTGCGGATTTTCCGGGCGGCCCGCTGACTTATGGAAATGTTTCCTCCACCAGTGTGCGCACTGGTTACGGAAACCGCGTTCCCGGCGACAAGTCGCCGGGAACGATTGAAATAAGACGGACAGAGCGATCTTGTCGCTCTTGCCTTGATTTCAAAATCACAAAGGAAGCGATAACGCCATGTCGATCGACCAGGTCAAGGAATATCTGAAGGGCTATGCTCTGGAGGGCCGCGTCCGGGAATTTGAGGTGTCCAGCGCGACCGTGGAGCTGGCGGCGGAGGCGGCGGGCGTCGCGCCCCAGCGCATCGCCAAGACGCTCTCCTTCAAGGACGGGGACGGCTGCATCCTGCTCGTGGCGGCCGGCGACGCCCGGGTGGACAACCGGAAGTTCCGGGACGCCTTTGGCGTCAAGGCCAAGATGCTGTCGCCGGAGGAGGCGCTGGAGCTGACCGGCCACGCGGTGGGCGGCGTGTGCCCCTTCGCGGTGGGCCCGAAGGCGAAGGTCTACCTGGACGAGTCGCTGAGGCGCTTCGAGACCGTGCTGCCCGCCGCGGGCAACGATCAATCCGCCGTCGTGCTGACGCCGGAGGAACTGTTCACCGCCTCGAAAGCCGCCGGCTGGGTGGACGCCTGCAAGGACTGGCAAACCGAAGTATAACGCCTGCATATAACGACAACCGCCCTGCGCATCGCGTGGCGGTTCAGGCTGTTGACAAACCTCGTCGTACTTTCAATTCGTTCCCGGCGACCTGTGCGCCGGGAACGCGTTTCTTCCATCAGTGCGCACACTGGTGGAGGAAACAATACGTCCCGTCAGTGCGCCGCCCGGAAATTCCGCAGAATTTCAGGCGCACGCAGTCCTTCTTCCTTTGCGCCCAAAAACCCCTCAGGGTTTTTCAACGCTCTAAACCGCCCTGCGCAGCGCGTGGCGGTTGTTTTTCAACTTGCTGGAGGTTCACTTCGGCCTGTTCCAAAGGCCGTACTGTTCCTCATTCTGCAGCGCGGACAGGATCAGCTCCCGCGCGTTGGGCTTCACACGGCAGATGTAGTTCAGAAGCTCCTCCACGTTGTCCCGCTTGGTGTGTCCGTTGGCGGGGCAGGGGGAGGGGATGACCGGCAGCTTCAAAACCTTCGCCATGTGGATGATGTGCTTCTCCGGCAGGTAGATCAGCGGCCGTATCTGCGTGATGCCGGTGCGGGAGAGATAGGTCACCGGGTGAAATGTGTGGATGCGCCCCTCGTAGAGCAGCGACAAAAACAGCGTCTCGATGGCGTCATCCCGGTGATGGCCCAGCGCCAGCTTGTTGTACCCTTGGGCGACGCATAAATCGTTCAGCGCGCCGCGCCGCATCTTGGCGCAGAGCGCGCACGGGTTTTTCTCGTGCCGCTCCTCGAATATGACCCGCCCGATATCGGTCTTTTTCACGGTGTAGGGCACGCCGAGTTCGTCGCAGAGCTTTGAAACGCCGGATGTGTCAAACGGCTCCAGCCCCATCGTCAGCGTGAAGGCGGCGAGATCATAGTTCACCTTGCAGAACTTTTTATACAGCGTCAGCGCGTACAGAAGCAGTAGGCTGTCCTTGCCGCCGGACACGCCCACGGCGATCCGGTCGCCCGCCCCGATCATGTGAAAGTCCTGATCCGCCCTTCTGAGGCACCCCAATACTTCCTTCATACTACCCCAGCATCCGCGTGGCCAGCGAGAACAGCACCAGCAGCGACGCCGCGTCCACCAGCGTGGTCAGCGCCTGGCTGGCCACCACCGCCGGGTCCATGTGCAGGCGCTCGGCGAACATCGGGAGCAGGCAACCCAGCGACTTCGAGAGCGTGACGGTCACCACCATGCTGAGCGACACGACGAGCGACACCCGCTGGTCGATCTGGCTGATCAGCACCATCCGGAGGTAATTGAACAGCGCCAGCACCGCGCCCACCATCACCGCCACGCGGAGCTCCTTCCACAGCACCTGGAAGATGTCCTTGAATTCGATCTCGCCCAGCGCCAGCCCGCGCACGATCAGCGTGGACGACTGGGAGATGCAGTTGCCGCCCGTGTTCATCAAAACCGGCACCGACGCCGTCAGCGCCAGCCAGATGATCTCGTTGTTGCTGCCGCTGAATACGGCGCCATAGTGGGTGATGATCCAGCTGGCGATGGTGCTCAGCGCCAACAGCGCGATCAGCCACGGGATGCGGTTGCCCGCCATCCGGAGCACGCTCGTGTGCAGGTAGTCATCGTCCGAGGGCAGGATCGCCGCCATGCGCTCGAAATCCTCGGTGTTCTTTTCCTCGATCACGTCCATCACGTCGTCCACCGTGATGATGCCCACCAGCCGGTCCTCCTTGTCGACCACCGGGATCGACATCAGGTCGTACTTGCGCACGGTCTCGGCCACCTGGTCGTCGTCGTCCAGCGTGTGCACGGTGATGACGTTCGTCTCCATCAATTTTTCGATGGGCGTCTGATCGTCGGCGATGATCAGCTTTCGCAGCGCCACCGTGCCCACCAGGTGCCGGGCCTTGTCGATCACGTAGATGGTGTAGATGGTCTCCTTGTCCAGGCCCGTGCGCTTGATCTCCTCCATCGCCTCGCGCACGGTGATGTCTTTGTGGAATTCGCAGTACTCGATGGTCATGATGGAGCCCGCCGAGTCCTCCGGGTAGCGCAGGAACTGGTTGATGGTCTCGCGCCGGGCGCGGTCGGTGTACTGCAGGATGCGCTTGACGACGTTGGCCGGCAGTTCTTCTAAAAAGTCCACCGCGTCGTCGATGAACATCTCGTCCACCAGCTGGCTCAGTTCCACGTCGCCCACCGACTCGATCAGCGCCTCCCGCTGCTCCGAGTCCATGTAGGAGAACACGTCCGACGCGATGTCCTTGGGCAGTATGCGAAATACCACCAGCAACTGCTCCCGGTCCAGCGTCGTCATGTACTCGGCGATGTCCACTTCGTTGAGCATCCGGAGCGCGCCGCGCAGCTCGCCATGTTTGCCTTGCGCCAAAAGTTCGTCCAGGCGGGGTTTCACCGTTTCAAGATCCAACGAATTTCCCTCCATTTTGGTCGGCGGGGGAGCGGAATAAACCAATTTTATGATACCCGTGTTTGACGCGTTCGTCAAGAAAAATCAGGACATTAATTGCCCGTGCCGGGCGGCAGGATGTACCGGGCGGTCAGGCGCGGGCAGTAGACGTCGCTGTAGAAGTAGTTGCCGCTGCCCGACACGTCCGCGTAGGCGGTGTAGGTGACGCCCACGGTGGGGCTTGCCAGCGACGAGGCGTTGTCCAGGATCACGTACTGCGGCTCCGCCTCGGTGCCCACGTTCATCACGACGAGCGGCGGCGTCTCGTCCTGCAGAATCTCCACCACCGGCCCCTTGCACAGGAAAATCTTGCCGAACCACTGGCGGTAGGTGAGCAGCAGGTTCTTGTAGTCCATCTTCCAGGCTTTCCGGGAATACTCGTTGAGCGAGGGCACGTAGTTGACGTGCACCGAGATCACCGAGTCGTCCAGCCCCGGCTTCTGCGCGCGGAAGGTCACGGTGTTGTCGCCGATGGTGGTGAACTTGGCCTTGAACGAGAAGCTGCCGTCCTGGTCGACCTTGATGGAGTCGGCCTCGTAAGGGGTGTCCACCACCAGCGTCGCGGACGGGTCGACCGAGCCGGAGATGCTCATCGTATCCTTGGAGGAGGACTTGGGCAGGTTCAGGTTGGGCTCCAGCTTGATGTCCTGGGGCTCGCGGTAGAGCACGATGTCCTTGCGGGTCTCTTTGTGGTTGGCGGTCAAGACCAGTATGGAGATCTTGTTGTCGCCGTAGCCCACGTTGATGTTGGCGGAGAGCTGGCCGGCGTAGTCCACCACGTCGGTCACGTCCTCGCCGTTGATCAGCACCTTCGAACCGGGCACCACCTTCAGCTGCAGCGGGTAGATGGAGTTGACGACCTGCTGGAAGTCGCCGGTGGGGTTGACCAGCGTCAGCGGCGACTGGGGCACGTCCACGGTCAGCTGCAGCGGCGGCAGCTCGGACTCGCCGCCGTTCTCGCCCTCGAGCACCGGCGTCATCGTGATCACGGCGGCCTCCAGGTTGTCCGGGTTCTCGCCGAACCAGCTGCTGTCCGGGATCTCGATGCGGGCCAGGCCCCCCGTCAGCAGATAGGACTGGTTCAGCTCCTTGAGAAAAACGCTGTTGCCGTCCGGGCCGTAGAATGTGATCGCGTGGCCCGTGCGGCCGTCGTCCAGCGTGATCTCCTCGACGTCCGGCGCCATCTTGCCGGTCGAGGCGTACATCTGGCCCAGCCGCCACGCGTCAAACCAGAAGTACAGCTTGTAGACCGCCAGGCACAGAAACACCACCGTGACCAGCGTGAACACGACCCACATCAACCCCGTGGCGGCGTGGGCCGCGCGCGACGGGCCTTTGCGGGCGGATGTGGACGCAAACGCGTCGATCGCCTGATTGCAGCGGGGGCAGTGGGTCCGCCCCTCGGCGACGGCGGCGCCGCAGTTCGGGCATTTCAAGTGCTTTGTACCTCCGGCGGGTTGGTCTTGGGATTCAAGCTAAATTATATATCTTCGGGGGGATTCTGTCAAAACCCTTCCGTTCTCAAGGTTTTCGCGGGGAAAGCAAAGATTTGTCACAAAATCCAGTCGACAAGCCGCGCCGGCATGGTATAATAGAGGGGAGATCGACTCGGGAGGGATGGCTGTTTGGACAATTTCCGCGAAGAGGTTGCCGTCCGCAGGAATGCGGGGGCCTACAACTTCCTCTACGTGCTCGCGTGGGTGGCGATGGTGCTGTTTGTGCTGCTGGCGATGATCGGGCTCTCCGGCGTGATGGGGATGATGTCCACCGGCTTCAGCATCGGCCCGGTAATCATGCTGGTGCTGTTCGGCGGCCTGGCGTTTCTGATCTACCGCTACAAGGACGAACTCAAAAGCGAGTACGAGTACGTGTTCACCAATGGCGACCTGGACGTGAGCAAGGTGCTCAACAACAGCCGCCGCCGCTACCTGACCAGCCTGACGATGAAGAACGTCGAGGCCGCGGGCCCGGTGGACGGCCCGGGCTTCAAGCGCTACCTGACGATGCCGGGCGTCAAGAAGCACAACTGGTTCCTGAACCGGGACGCCCACCTGTATTTCTTCTACTTCGTGAAGAGCGGCGTCAAGCACCTGATGGTGGTGGAGCTGTCCAGCGAGATGGCGGACCTGGTCAAGCGCCCCAACTACATGAATTACAGCATCTGGCAGCAATGAATGCGTATCTCGACAACAGCGCCACCACGCGGCCGACGGACGGCGTGATTGAGGCGATGGCGCTCTCGATGCGGGACGGATACTTCAATCCGTCCTCGCAGTATGCTCCGGCGCTGGAAGCGGAAAAGGCGATCCGCGCCTGCCGCGAGGCGGTCGCCCGGGCCGTCGGCGCGCAGCCGGAGAACGTTTATTTCACCTCCGGCGGCACCGAGGCCAACAACCTTTCAATCCTGGGTTCGATGGCCGCGCGGCGCGCCCCGGCGCGGGTCGCCGTGTCCGCCACCGAGCACCCGTCGGTGCTGGCCGCCTACGACGAACTGCGCGCCCAAGGCTTTGAAGTGGCGGTGCTTCCGGTGGATCGGGAAGGGCAGCTGGACTGGGGCGCGCTGGACGCCGAGCTTTCAAAGGGGCCGGCGCTCGTCAGCGCGATGCAGGTCAACAACGAGACCGGCGCGCTGCTGGACGTGGCGAGGTTCGCCTCCCGCGTGCGCGCGCTGGCGCCGGACGCGCTGATCCATGTAGACGGCGTGCAGGGCTTTCTCCGCGTGCCGTTTTCCATCCGGGGCGTGGACTTCTACACGCTGTCCGGCCATAAGCTGCACGGCCCCAAGGGAATCGGCGCGCTGGTCATGGGCGGCAATGCGCGCGTCCATGTAAAGCCCCGGCAGCTGGGCGGCGGGCAGGAGAAGGGCCTTCGGAGCGGCACCGAGAACACGCCGGGCATCGCGGGGCTTTGCCGCGCCATCGGGGAGATGCAGTCGCTGGGGGACGTCCAGGCAATCCTGAGGGAAAAAAAATTGCGGCTGTGGGCGGCGATCCGGGAAGCCGCGCCCCAGGCGGTGGTGTTCGGCCCCGCGCCGGAGGGCGGCGCGCCCCACATCCTGAACGTGGGGTTTCCCGGCGTCCGGGGCGAGGTGATGCTGCACGCGCTGGAGGGCGACGGCGTGTACGTGTCCACCGGCTCCGCGTGCTCGTCAAAAAAGCGAAAAGTCAGCCCGGTGCTGCTTGCGATGGGCATCCCGGCGGAGGACGCCGAGTGCGCCATCCGCTTCAGCCTGTCGCCCCGCACCACGGACGGGGAGATCGATTACGCCGCGGAGCGCGCGGGCGCCCAGTACGCGGTACTGTCTAAATTCTGGAGGCGATGAACGTGCGGGATGTGCTGCTCGTGCGCTTTGGGGAAGTCCACCTGAAGGGCCTGAACCGGCCCTATTTTTTGCGGAAGCTGGTGGAGAACGTCAAGTTCGCGGTGAAGCCGCTGGACGGCCACGTGTGGCTGAGCGACGGGCGCATCTACGTGTCCGGCACCAGCGACGTGGAGGCGGCCAAGGAGAAGGTCTGCCGCGTGTTTGGCGTGTACTCGGTCAGCCTGGCGAAAGAGCTTGACAAGAATCTGGACGAGATCGCGCGGGCGGCGATCGAGGTCGCAACGCCGCTCTCCGGCACGTTCAAGGTGGAGGCCCGGCGCAGCGACAAGCGCTTCCAGCCCGACTCGATGGGGCTGGGGCGGGAGATCGGCGGCAGGATTCTGGATGCCAACCCCAACCTGAAGGTGGACGTGCACAACCCGGACCACCGCATTTCGGTGGAGGTTCGGGACATGGCCTACGTCTACTGCGGCGAGACGATCGCGGTGGGCGGCATGCCGCTGGGTACCGGCGGGCGGGCGGCGCTCCTCCTCTCCGGCGGCATCGACAGCCCGGTGGCGGGCTACCAGATCATGCGCCGGGGCGTGACGATCCGCGCCATCCACTTCTACAGCTTCCCCTACACCAGCGAGCGCGCCAAGCAGAAGGTGATCGACCTGGCGGCCATCCTGGGCGCGTACGGCGGCGGCATGCCGGTGGACGTGGTGCCGTTCACGAAGATCCAGATGGAGATTCACGAGAAGTGCCCGGACGAGTTCGGGACGCTGATCATGCGGCGCTTCATGATGAAGATCACCGAAAAGCTGGCCAAGCGCCGCGGGTGCCTGGCGCTCGTGACCGGCGAGGACCTGGGCCAGGTGGCCAGCCAGACGATGGAGGCGCTCGCCGTCACCGACTGCGTCGTGGACATGCCGGTGTTCCGCCCGCTGATCGGGCTGGACAAGCTGGAGATCACCCAGATGGCCACCCGCATCGGCACCTACCAGACCTCGATACTGCCCTACGAGGACTGCTGCACCGTGTTCACGCCGCGCCACCCATCCACCAAGCCGCACCTCCCGGATATCGAGAAGGCCGAGGCGCTGCTCGACTGCGACGCGCTGATCGACGAGGCGGTGGAGGGCACCGAGGAAATCAAGTACTGGGAGCAGCCTTGAGATCACAAAAAAATGTATCGCCCGCCGGTAACTGATGGAGGAAACGCGTTCCCGGCGCGCAGGTCGCCGGGAACGATCAAAGCAGGGCGGGGTTATCGACGAGTTGCGCAAAGGGCGCCGCGGGCCTTCGGCCCGGGCGCCCTTTGCTTTGAGGAAGCGGTGGCCGCCTTCGG
>Ga0268263_1002166_pt1 | contig 13531 bp, 16 predicted proteins | sample Biomet5_FD_190358 | JGI IMG/M metagenome (GOLD analysis project Ga0268263, IMG submission 190358) | Microbial communities from bioreactor (seeded with sewage sludge) at LBNL, California, USA - Biofuel metagenome 5 (SPAdes) (version 4) | ecosystem: Engineered > Bioreactor > Anaerobic >... | reverse complement strand
CAGATCTGCATTGCGCACAAACCCAAGAAAGAACTCTTTTACAAGCTCCGTATCCATATCTCCCACCTTTGCCTGAGGCATGACCGCGTCGAATCCCAGATATCCCCTGCCGGAAATATCCACGGCGCACATCATAAGCGTTTCATCCATTGGCAGTATCATATCTGCATATCTTCTTATTCCTCTTTTGTCCCCGAGAGCCTGACTGAAAGCCTGCCCCAGGGCTATTCCCAGATCCTCTACCGTATGATGATAATCCACCTTAGTGTCACCGTCGCATTTCACGGTCAGGTCGAACCTTCCGTGACGTGCGAAAAGCTCCAGCATGTGATCCAGAAAACCGCAGCCGGTGGCCACATCATACCTGCCGCTGCCGTCCAGGCTAAGTTCCAGCCTGATATCGGTTTCCGCCGTTTTTCTGTTTATCGAACCATTCCTCATTGTCCCGGCTCCTTTCCTCCGTCATCGATGATGTCGCCGATCTCGGCGACCAGCTTTTCCATCTCATCCCGCGTTCCTATGGTTATCCTGTTGTACTGTCTGATGGCCTCACTGCCGAAATGACGCACCAGTATTTTCCGCTCCTTAAGTTCCCTGTATAGCCTCTCCCCATCTATGACATCGTTTTTAACAAAGATGAAGTTGGCCAGAGAAGGTATCACCTGAAATCCCAGCTCCGTCAGCTTCTCCACGGTCCATTCCCGCGTTGCCGCTATCCTGCTGCAGTTTTCCATATAATACCCGTTCTCTCCGATGGCGGCCGTACCTGCCGCCGCCGTTACAGAATTGACGTTATACGGATTTGTGGAGTACTTCAGCTTTTCCAGATCCCTTATGAGAGTTTTCGATCCCAGGGCAAAGCCCAGCCTGGCTCCTGCCAGACTCCTGGACTTTGAAAAAGTCTGTACTACCAGCAGATTATCAAACTCCCGGGTCAGCTCCACTGCCGTGGTACCGCCGAAATCCACATACGCCTCATCTATGATGACAGGTTCCCTGCCGTTGGCACCCGCGATCCTGCTGATGTCATCCAGGGTTATGGCCCGTCCTGTCGGCGCATTGGGATTGGCTATCACCACCGTTTTGTTCTTGCCCACATAATCCTCAGGATCTATGACAAAACCTTCCTTAAGCGGTACCTTGACAAAATCAGTGCCGTGAAGTTCTGCAAACACCTCATAAAATCCGTAACTTATCTCAGGGAACATTACTCCCTTGCCGCAGAATCCCATGAACACAAAGTTCAGGATATCGTCAGAACCATTGGATACAAAGACGTTGCTGCTTTCCACGCCGTAAAGTCCGGCTATGGCCCTTTTCAGCTTCGTGGAATCGGGATCCGAGTACAGCCGCAGCCGCGTGGCCGCCGCTGCATCTGCCACCGCCGCCACCGTGGCCGGTCCCGGCGCGTATGGCGACTCATTGGTGTTCAGCTTGATATATGCCTGATCCTTCGGCTGCTCCCCCGGCGTGTATTCCTCCAGAGCCGCGAATCTCTCATCTAAATAGGTATTCATCTTCTGTTGGCCTCCAGTTCCGTGGATATCTCCAGCTCAAGAGCGTTCTTGATATTCTCGATCTCCCTGGTCTTGAATCTGAAGCTGGCTTTGTTGGCGATCAGTCTGGCACTGATCTGAGCTACGGTGTCGATGACCTCCAGCTGGTTCTCCTTGAGAGTTTTCCCGGTTTCCACGATATCCACGATGACATCCGACAGTCCCACCACCGGCGCCAGCTCGATGGAGCCGTGCAGGTTGATGATATCGATGTCGCGGCTCTCCCTGTTGTAAAAATCTCTGGTTATATTGGGGAATTTTGTCGCCACTCTCAGGGTCCTGTCTGTGATCTCTCTGGTCCCTTTCAGGGCCGCCACCGACATCCTGCATTTCCCTATCTGCATGTCAAGGAGTTCATAGACATCCGGTTCATATTCCAGTATGATGTCCTTGCCGGCGATGCCGATATCGGCCGCGCCTCTCTCCACGTATATGGTCACATCGGATGGCTTCACCCAGAAATATCTGATGCCCTTCTCTTCGTTTTCAAATATCAGCTTGCGGTTGTCCTCCTTGATCGAAGGGCACTCATAGCCTGCAAGCTCGAACATGTCGTATACCTTTTTCCCAAGTCTTCCCTTGGGAAGCGCCACATTAATCATTTTGTTCAACGGTGATCACCTCACTTCCCTGCAGTCTGATCATTCTGCGGTATTTCAGTCTTTTAGGCACCGAGCGCTCCACCATCACCGACTCTCCGGACGCGTTGATATCCCGCAGTGTCCTGTAGATGGTCTCCATGTCGTCACTCTCATCATAAATAAAGACCACATCGACGTCGAAATTCTTCTCGACGACATCGAGACGGTCCAGGTTGTCCAGGTATACGGCAAAGCCTATTGCTCCGCCTTCTTTGTCCATCCGCTCCATGAGCTTGTCGTACTGCCCGCCTGAAAGTATGGCGCTTGGCACTCCCTTGACAAAACCTTTGAAGAGGAATCCGCTGTAGTATGTAAGATCGTTGACTATGGAAAAGTCGATGTTGACCTTGCCCGCCATTTTGTTCTGAGCCATCAGGTCCAGAACTCTGGTAAGCTGATCCAGCGCTTCTCTGCCCTTATCTCCAAGCTGCAGCCCGCTGATCTTCTTAATGACCTTTCTGTAGTCACCGTATGTCGATACCAGGATCTCCAGTGACCGTATTATATTTTCATCTATACTATGGGCATGGCATATGGATTTGATCTCATGGATGTTTTTCTCGCCGATGCACCTTATTATTTCAGGTTTGATATCCTCCGGCAGAGGATGAATGATGTCCGCTATGAGGCCCATATGTGACACCTCAAGGACGTAATCGCTGCTAATGGCCGCAAGACTTCTCGCCGCCAGCATGGTTACTTCAAAGATCTGATACAGATCAATATCTCCCATGCACTCAAGACCCGTCTGCATTATTTCACGATGGGCATGGGCACTCTGAGACGCCCGGTAGATGTTTTCACTGTAATACACCTTCTGAACAAATCCGGGAACGTATCTGTAATTCTTGACTATTGACAATGTAAGATCGGGCTTCAGGGCCATGAGCTTGCCGTTCATATCACTGAAGGCGATTATGCTCTCTGTGGGGATGAAGTCCTTGTTGCGCACATAAAGATCATACTCTTCAAACTTGCCCATCTTATACCTGGAATAACCAAACTTCTGGTATATGGCGTGAAGCTCCAGCATGGCCTTTTCTTCCGTGTTCATCCTGCTTCTGTCTATTTTCATTTAGCCGTTCTCCTTTCGTACTTTATCATATTAACATATTAAAGTTTTTAGTCAAGGGCTTTTGGCCGTTTTTTTGTGTAAACCGCACAATTTTCTTTCAATAATTAGGTGAAAATTCAAAAAAATACACAGGATGATCCTATTAAAGATTCATCCTGTGATCTTTGTTACCGTATTTTACTGGGCAGAGCCTTTCTTTTCAGATTTCCCGCAGCTGCTGAAACTGGAACAGCCGCTGCATCCCATGCTGCAGTCCCAGGCTTCCTCGCCCTCCTGACGTTTTTCTTCGTCAGCCTTGGCAGTAAGGAACCCCCAGGCAATAGCCACTGCTGCAATGATCAGCCCTGCGATGATTATATATACTATATGCGACATAAAATATTCCATGATGCGCCTCCCTCTATGAGAATAATATACCACTTTAACAAAATGTCAACCATGAAAAATGCCCGCTGCGGCAAGCCGTGCGGGCGGTGTAAAGATTTTATTGATATTTTTAAGGAAGTTTCTCTCCTATGCTGAAAAAAATGGGAACTTCTTCAAGCCTTCGTTCTGCCATAGACAATTTGTAGGGATGTTGTGCGTCTGTGGAAGAACTAACTTCCTTGAAGCAGCCCCCGGAGAGATAATATTTAACGTGCCCTTTCGGGCCCCTGTTATATTATTATTATACTTTTTTCTGCTTTTTTGTATATATCTCGCCAAAGGTTATTGACCTTTTTTGCTTAATATAATAAAATATTTAAGGCAAAAACTTTATTTTATTTTGTAAGCAAAAAGGAGCTCCATAATGGACAACACAGACTTGAAAATCATCAGCTATTTACAGAAATACGGCAGAGCTTCCATCAAGGAAATCAGCGGTCAGGTAAACCTGTCGTCGCCTGCCGTTACCGAGCGCATAAAACGTCTCGAGGAGGACGGCGTCATAGAAGGCTACCATGCCGACATCAACTATCTTAAGATGGGTAAGACCATACAGGCTTTTGTCACCGTGGACTGCGATCCTAAAAAATATGATGCTTTCTGCAAATTCTGCGAGGAAAACAACCTCATAGAATCCCACTTCCACATCATCGGGCCATACAATGCCATGCTCCATGTGGCGGCATCAGATTCCGACGAGCTGGCCGGACTTTTGTCTCAGATACAGTTTTACGGCATGTCTCAGACCTCAGTCATACTCAATACCCTGTTTTACCGCAAGCAGAACATCGACTGGAACCGTCAATGATCCTGTACGGTGTATATCGTGCCCCTGATATCTCTGGCGAATACGTTGAAATTGTTCTGGATTATCGCCACGGCCACTATGCCGAAGCCGAACAGTGTAAGGAGCAGATATGCTATACCGTCGTCGCTGACACGGTTATAATGCCAGTACCGGACTGATGCCTCGGTCATCTTCCTTGCTCTGGTATACATCCAGTACAGATTATAAAATGGTATAAGGAAATACAGAGCGACCTCACCACCACAGTGAGGTTCTTCTCTGTTCAGAAGCTGTATCTTGCGGCTGAGGGTGTAAAACCAGTAAATGTAGTAAATCCCTATCGTAATTATCGAAAACAATATGCAGAGCACTATGCTTTTTTCTTCCGTCAGTTCATATGGCACCTTGACCGCTTCACTGTCCCGGCAGTTTTTATATTCGTTGAGCTTTTCCAGCTCACTGTCGTCTTTCCACGACTGATTGTCTCTTTTTTCATCGTCCATTTTATTTCTCCATATTTTCCATCACTTTGTTTCACAGTAAAGATAACGGCTGTCGTCATATGCAAGAATGCATAAAAATATCGGCCCAAAAAGTGTCAGACATATGCCAAAAGCCTTCGATCTGCCAAAACGCCTGGCCATCTCTATATTGACCACGAACGTCAGATAAATGTTATACAGCGGGATGAACAAAAGAAGAAATCTCCATCCGTTACCGTAAAACTCCCTGAAAAGCACATAGCAGTTGAACAAAGGGATGATGGCATACCAGCCCGGAAATCCCATTTTCCGGTATACCTCCCAGCTTGCCAGCAGCGTTATGATGATTATCATTCCCAAGATGATCTGAAGCATGACATCTCACCTCTTTTTGTACTTACTTATTTTTATATTATTATACCATATGTTCCCGCACAGTTGCACTCTATTACAGACCGACCGGCACCACTTATTCAGTATTTGCATAAATGATGCCAACAGAACTGTCGAAAAAAAATATGTGACTATTTTGTTTAAAATGGCAGAAAACTTATCTCGAGGTTATTACTTCTCGTTTCCCGAACCTGTTGATAATCCCCGATTTATCACATCAAAGTGCGCAGAATGTTTGTTCTATGCTTTTTTTGTTATAATTATTATCCACATATTGAGATTGTACCAGCGTCCGTCATGGAAGTATATTTTAACTAATAAGTGTTAAGAATGTATTTGCATGTAGCCTCATGAAAGGAGGTATGGAACAAAGGTTACCCTAAGATTTGATCGTAAGGACTGGTCAGCACTAATTACATTCGGATCTGTCTGCGGTCACTAGTTATTTTGAGAGGAGATCTTTCAGATGAATGAGAATTTGAAAAAGGTTAGTAAGGAGATCCTGGTAATAGCCCTTGCAGTTATTACATTCGTCGGATTCGGCATGCCAAGCATCATGTACTTGAATTCCTCCTCAGGATCAGATTCATCGTCTGCCTATGCGGCAGTTGCATCAGGCGGTGAAAATATCACAAAACTCGACACCAAGAACACTGATGCAGTATCGGACGATGTCATTACAACAGCCAGCGGAGATACCACTTATGACGCAGGCATGACATTCATGTATAATGGCAGCGAAGTTTCTTACGTCAGAGTACTTAAGATCGTTGCCGGCGAAAACTATGGCAAGGCAAGCAACGGTCCTTTCGGAAGCAGCGCGGCAAAATTTGTTACCGTTTACGATCAGTATTTTGCACCTGATAAGAGCACAATGTTCGGAAGCAATTCCAACAAAGCCGGCACTGCAAAATATCGTATCGGTTACTATATCACCAACAGCGGAGTTGACGGCGACCTTTCCAAGGTAAGCACAAAACTGACCGGCAGCAAGCTTTCACTGGGAAGCGGAGTAGTCGGCGGCACAGTCAGCACAACTGCTGATGGACAGACCACCACAGTCAATGGGCTTAAAGTCAATTCATACAGCGACAACCTGAACCCTATCGTAGTTCAGGGAACCAATTCATCCAAGACCACTATCGCCAAGATCAACAATGCCAACATCAGTCTTCTCGGCAAGAGTGACGGAAACGGTACTGTATGTGACTTCAGTGCATGGGGCGCCGGTATCTCAGTATTTGACAACGCGAAAGCTTACATCAACAACGCAGACATCCATACTACAGGAGTAGCACGCTGCGCGGTTGAAGGCGATGACGGATCAGATACCTACATCACCAATTCCAGCATCCGTGTAGACGGAGGAACTACTTACAGCGGTTATGAGAATTCCGCCAATACAGAAACCATGGTAGAGCCGCCTTGGGTACTTGGTATCAAAGGAAATGCAAGAGGAACCAACCTTCTTGGTACAGCTTCAACCATGACAGTTAAGAATACAGACGCTTATGCAGCTAAATGGGGCGTTCTGTCAACTGACGGATGCAGCAATGTAGTTCTTAACACCATCAATTCAACGATCAGCATGGATCTGAGCGGCAACAATCTGACTTCAGACAGCGGCTACGGCACCTATGCCATCGGCAATGCTACTGAGAACTTCTACGGCACTACCTTCAACGTACCTACATATGCTACTATCTGTGCAAACGGAACCAATGTATTAAAGTTTGCATCATCCAAGGGAACCATCAAGACTTACAAGTACAACACTACTACTAAGAAATATGAGCTCCAGGATACATACAAAGATTCAAGCATCAAGGACAAGAAGACCACAGTCAATTCCGAGCAGTTCGGCGTTGATATCTGGGGCGGAGCCAAGATCAGCGTTAAAGACGGTACTACCTTCAACACAGGTAATGCAGCATTCCTGGTTAAATCAGGTGAGGCAGCTGTAAACATCAGCGGCAAATCCAAGATCAATTCCAAGAACGGCGTTCTCTATCAGATCATAGACAACGAAGATTCCGTAGCAGTTGATCCTGAAGGCGAAGGCATGACTTTCTCACGTAAATACTACTCAGAGAAAAAAGGCTGGGAAGGAATCAATGGAGACCTCTTCAGCAAGACTGCAACTACAGGAAACACCAAGTCAAGCATGACTATCTCCAACTCGACACTCAAGGGCAATATCTTCAACGGTTCAGGATATCAGTCAAAGGCTGAGGATCTGACAGTTAATCTGAATAAAGGCGCCAAGCTGACAGGCAGGATCAGTGCAACAACTATCAAGCACAGCACTGACGGCGGCAAGACTCAGAACAGATATATACCTCAGAGCAAATACTATCAGTTCGGACATGTTGTCAACAAGGCTTACTACAACAAGTCAAACAACGTAACAGTTTACATGAGCAAGAAGTCGACCTGGAAGGTTACAGGAACTTCTATCGTCACTAAGCTGAAGGTTGTCAAGGGCGCAACTCTCAAAGCCAAGGTTTACAAGAACGGCAAGAGAATCAACGTCAAGGCAGGAAAGACTTACAGCGGCGTTATCACATTGAAAGCACTGTAAAAGCAACTTAAATAAAAAGAAACATGCGGCATCAGCTGCGTGTTTCTTTTTTATGCCTGAACAAAAAAAGGCTCAGCGGCCCTCTTCCAGTAATGGCACGATAAATGAAAATCAGGGAGCGTATGTGACTGACAAAACGGACTGCTGGTGACTTCGGTGCGGCACTGACTGTGCCCAAATCGTTTTAATACCGGCAATTAGCCCCATAAATTCTTAGGAAAAGCTCGATTTTGCTGCATTTTACCCGCGAAACCGGTCATTTTATGGGTATAATCGATTGATATTCAGCTATTTATGAACAGTACATATTATTACGGTAGGTTAGTGAAGACCTTTGGCTAGATGATTTTTTCAATTATCTTATTTTATGGTATGAGCGACCTGACTTCAAGACACATATGATCTACCGTTTATCTCTTCTCTAAATTCATTCATTTAGCACTAATAATTTTCCTAGCGGTTTTCCACATATGTAAAAATCATCCTGAACAACTTCCCCGTTGTTTTTATGTACTATATAAAAACAGTTTATCAGACAATCATAGTCTTTCGATGTTTTTCCTTTGTCACAAACAACGAAAAAATATGCGTCTTCAAAGTCTCTCATAAGATATATATGCTGATCTGGAATATTGTCTTCGATGTATTTCTGCATGATGGAATATGCTTCATCTTTGTTTATCATGCTAATCTCTCCTTTCATAAAAGTCCTTGCTATTTTAGCGAATCTTGGAATATCCGGATATTGCGTCTAATTTGATTTCAGCATTCGTAAGATTGACAAACTCAAATGACTTATCTGAACCTAAATATCGTTTGACAAACTCGGTCATATCTGCACCTCTTATACTGTTTGGCTGGCCATCAAAGAAAATGACTTTACCTTTTTCATTCATCCAGTTTAACGTATGAGCAACCCCATTTTCGGAATTAGAAAGATCAGAATAACTTTTGCTCCATCCGAAAGCTACTGAACCGTAATCGCCGTCTTTTGACTTGTTCAACATAAATCGCTGAACTTTTTCAAAAGTCGGATTGTACATTTCTTTAATATCACTATCCTGCTCATTGAATACGTCTTTGATTATTGTACGAAAATCATGACTTTTTGGTGAAGCAATTGCCTCGGCATTATGACCTTTAATTCTAAATATGGATGTGACCATTGTACTTGGGCAATTATTGCTGTAATGATTAGGATAAAATTAAGACTAATATCTTTTCTGATTTCTGAAGGTGCTTTGAGTATTTCGGTTTTAGCATCGTCTAATATAATCCCATCAGCGGTTTCTGAGATTGCTGCACCTATTTTAGTATACTTTTTCTGCTTGTCTGACAAATGAAAACCTGTTGAATTGCTATCATTGTACCGCCTTTTTCTGGAGTTTGTCAATCCGCTACGTTCATAGTCTTTTCTTATACATGGTTATCTTTTTCATTTTTGCACCTCATTTCTACCACTAAAAAGTGGCACACATTCAGAAATAATTAACCAAATGATGTGTGCCACTTTTTTTTACTATATGAAGTGTATTTTCTTTAGGTCTTAATGGTCAAATCGCTCTATGCCGCTAATTGCAATGTTCCTGTACAGCTACAGCGCAAGCCACAGATGCTCCAACCATAGGATTATTTCCCATGCCGATGAAGCCCATCATTTCAACGTGAGCCGGCACCGAGGAGCTGCCCGCGAACTGTGCATCGGAGTGCATCCTGCCCATGGTATCGGTCATGCCGTATGATGAAGGACCTGCAGCCATATTATCAGGATGCAGAGTTCTTCCTGTGCCGCCGCCGGAAGCTACTGAGAAGTACTTCTTGCCCAGTTCCACGCATTCCTTCTTGTAGGTACCTGCAACCGGATGCTGGAACCTTGTAGGGTTGGTTGAGTTCCCTGTGATGGAAACGTCTACGCCCTCGTGATGCATGATGGCAACTCCCTCACGTACATCGAATGCTCCGTAGCACTTTACCTTGGCACGGTCGCCGTTCGAATAAGGCACTTCTTCAACGACCTTCAGGTCTCCTGTATAGAAGTCAAAGTCTGTCTTAACATATGTGAAACCGTTGATCCTGGAAATGATCAGCGCAGCGTCCTTGCCGAGTCCGTTAAGGATAACGCGAAGCGGCTTCTGACGTACTTTGTTGGCGGAATTGGCTATGCCGATGGCACCTTCTGCAGCTGCGAATGACTCATGGCCTGCCAGAAAGGCAAAGCACGAAGTTTCCTCGTTCAGCAGCATGGACGCCAGGTTTCCGTGGCCCAGGCCGACTTTTCTGTCCTCGGCTACTGAACCCGGCAGACAAAATGCCTGCAGGCCTTCTCCGATGGCCTTAGCAGCCTCTTCTGCCCTGGTTGCGCCCTTTTTAATGGCAATGGCACATCCCAGTACATAAGCCCAGCATGCATCCTCAAAACAGATGGTCTGCACGCCCTTGACGATCTCATACGGATCAAAGCCCTTGTCTGTGCACATCTTGCGTGCCTCCTGCAGGTCGCTGATGCCGTATTCCTTCATTACTTTTTCGATTTTTTCTATCTTTCTGTCGTAGTTTTCAAACAATTCCATAGTCGCGCCTCCTATTCCTTCCTCGGGTCGATCTTCTTGACCGCCTCGCTGAATCTTCCGTATTCGCCGCTGGCTTTTTCCATTGCCTCTTTAGGATCGACGCCGTCCTTGATGAACTCCATCATCTTGCCAAGATTTACATACTTGTAGCCGATGATGTTGTTGTCCTTGTCCAGACCGTTTTCAACAATGTAACCCTCAGTCAGGTTCATGTATCTCGGTCCCTTCTTCTCTGTCGAGAAAATAGTGCCTACCTGGCTCATGAGGCCTTTGCCCAGATCTTCCATGCCGGCTCCGACTGCCAGTCCGTCCTCTGAGAATGCCGACTGTGTTCTGCCGTATGCTATCTGCAGGAACAGTTCTCTCATTGCCGTGTTGATGGCGTCGCATACCAGGTCAGTGTTCAGGGCCTCAAGTATGGTCTTGCCCACCAGGATCTCTCCTGCCATGGCCGCTGAATGAGTCATTCCTGAGCAGCCGATGGTTTCGATCAGCGCTTCCTGAATAACTCCGTCTTTTACGTTCAGAGTCAGCTTGCATGCGCCCTGCTGAGGAGCACACCAGCCGATGCCGTGGGTAAATCCGGAAATATCTTTTACTTCCTTGGCCTGTACCCACTTTCCTTCTTCAGGTATTGGAGAAGGACCATGAGTCGCATCCATCCTGTTTACAGGACACATGTTTTCGACTTCTTTTGTGTATATCATATGTCAAACCTCCATTAAAATTATGCTATATCCGTTAAGGAAAGTATAACATTCATAACAGCTTTATTCAACTGCCAAAAAATACTAGACTCCTGATCAAGATTGTGTTCTGCCGTTTCTGAAGTGGCAAAGCGTCGCTATCAGAAGCTCGTTATCAATCGGTTTGGAGACATGGGCATCCATCCCGTACTCAAGCGCCTTCTGAACGTCGGCAGAAAATGCGTTGGACATCAGATTCGTAAGTATCTGATTGATCCTCATTCTGTCTCCGATCACCATATCATAGGCAATGCCATCCTTCTCTACTGAAAAATCTATGCCCGTTTTCTCTGCGAGAGCAGAATACACTATTTCCACATCATTTATCAGACCGGTCAGTGAAAATTACACCTCAGCCAGCTTCATCCTGCCGCTTTTTCTGACATTCTTAGACATCTCCTCCGTGGTCTCAGAAGCATCTGCCTGTGTCAGATAACCCAACACCGCATTGAGCGGTGTGCGTATCTCATGTGACATGCGCGATGTAAAGCTGGTCTTGACTCCACTGGCTACCTCCACCTTCTTCAGAGACTGCTCCGAATAAGCAGTCTTTTAAATGGATGAATACATTGAAATACAAATATTGTTCTTTATCCTCTTCCGGCGCTGCTAATTTTCCATTCTCCTTGCTCTTGTACCAGGGTAAATTCAATGTAACCGTGTTTTTCTTTTTTCGATTTATATTCTACTAAAAATTTATGCTCTGACTTATCATCTTTTTCATGCCTTATGCTTTTAATGGTTGTAACATCCTTGCCATCAAAGGCTTCGTTGTCAGAAAAACTGTCTTGCTGCTCTGCAGTCCATAACTTATCTATTTTTAAGTCGCAATTATCGCTATAATAGAAAAACAATCCTATTGTTTCTTCAATCGTAAGATTCTTTGGATTTTTTATCACATCTCTGGAGATATTATAATGGTAAATTGGCAGCAAATAATATACAGATCCTGCTACTATTGCAATAGTAAAAATAACTACTATTAATTTCAATCTTCTTCCCATTTTAGTATCCTCTAATAACTTCTTGTAGAATTAACTATTAAAAATACAGCGTTTTTATGATTTGTTTTTATTCTTTCCCTTATCTGCACTTCTTTCTCCTGATGTTACAAAAGCCATATCCGCTGATTCCTGACATCTTCTTCCACTTCAGTACGGCTTTGTTCTTACCTGCACTAACTTTGTACCAGTAGCTACCTCCTGCTCTGAGTCTGCTGCTTGTATAAGACGTGCTGCTCCCACTCGGCAGATTTGCTGTTTCAGTGTATTTGCCATTTTTTGACCTGGGCATGTATATGATGTATCCGTCAGCTTCTGTTTTTTATACTTATAGCATCCAATCCAAAACATAGTATAAAAAACACATCGTATGGAATTGTTCAGTAATATTCTCTTTGTCTAAATTTAATGTGTTCAATTAGATGCCGAACATGTTACTATTGTTATAAACATCAAGCATGAGCTAATACAAGACATAAAAAGAAATACCCCCTTTTTTCGGTTATCTGCAGGCAAACTTAAGGCCTGGATAAGGAAATATGGGAAAAAAGCTGAAAGTATACTTGCAATAAAAATAAGAAAACTAACCAACATTTATTTATCTCCTCTCTTCAATTTACTTTAATCCTGTGAATTCTTTTAAGCCATTGTTGTGGATGATATTTTGTCATCATTGTAAAGCGTCAAAAAACAGGTACCTTTATTATAGAGCCATCCCCCTTGGTTTGCGGTTGGAAATCTAAATCTTACAGCTTGATCTGGAATATTTGTATCTTTATCTTTGTTGGGTACAGTATATGTAGGATATCTAGACGAATCACAAGTTAGTGTCGCTTTTAAATTGTTGTATGATGTAAGTGTATGTCCATTAGTCCATCCAAATGCGATAGTATCATGAAAACCTACAGCTATCGGACGGCCACTCCAACTCCAAGAAACTTTAAATGTGTTATTCCTAGTAGTTGATCCGGACTTAATTACGCTCATAGTAACCGATCCTGTTCAGCATACTCTTTTTTATATGCGGATACATCCTTGACCTCGGAATTTGTATAACCCAAATCTGTCATCTCATTTTCAGATAGTGTAGAATAATATTGAACGAAAAGTTTTTTGCCAAACTAACTTCTACCTCCAACTGGAATTTAGATATTCCTACTAAAACTATTTCTTAATTTCCAATCCAGTAATTATCTCCTTAAATTCAGTTTCACTTAGGGTTCCATCAATCATTATAAAGGTCTTGCCTTTCTGTAATAAATAAACGCTACGA
>Ga0268263_1002152_pt1 | contig 13619 bp, 10 predicted proteins | sample Biomet5_FD_190358 | JGI IMG/M metagenome (GOLD analysis project Ga0268263, IMG submission 190358) | Microbial communities from bioreactor (seeded with sewage sludge) at LBNL, California, USA - Biofuel metagenome 5 (SPAdes) (version 4) | ecosystem: Engineered > Bioreactor > Anaerobic >... | reverse complement strand
CATGGATTCGGACAGCGGGATCTCGCCCTTTTCGGTGATGCTGCTGGCGTTGAGGTTTTCGATTTCCTCGGCGTTTTGCACCTGGGCCCGGCGGTCTCCCGCCCGGCGCATCCGGTTGAGATACAGTACGCCGCCGATGGAGGCGGACACAAAGCCCATGGCCGCCACGGTGAGACCGAAGCTGGAGCCGTAGGCGAAGGCGGGATACTGGGTGTAGTTCTGAAAAATGGTGCCCCAGTTCAGCGCCTGCCCCGGGCCCTGACCGTAGCCCATGGGCAGCAGGATGCCGCCCGCGGCGTAGCTGCCGATGAGATAGAACAGCGGGATGGTGATGGTCAGACCCACGATGCCCTGGATGAGATAGGAGCCCACCACCACGGTGGAGGTGTTGAACACGTCCCGCCTGGCCTCCTTTTCCCGGCGCTTGCCGTCGGCCTTGCGCCAGGCCAGCGCCACAAAGCCCAGACCCAGCCCGTGGAAGGTCAGCGCCTCCAGCACCTCCAGATTGAACATGGAGTGGCCGAAGATCGCCCTGTAGGCCCAGTCCGCCATCAGGATGAGAAAGCCGCCCAGCACGGAGGCGGGGATCAGCGACCTGCGCAAAAATGGGATGCGCCGCCGCAGCGTGTTGGCCGCCAGCATGCCCAGAAACAGAATGGAAAGGGTAATTACGAAGGACCAGACCTCCAGATCCCAAAAATTCAGTCCCGACGTCATGCGCTTGCCCCCATATTTGATGGATTTCTAAGGATTATGCGTTAGGCTCATCTTATAGGAACGGTGTCCCGTTGTCAAAGGAAATGTAGACAAGCGGACGAAAAAGGGATAAAATGCTGGCATCCGATAGTGAAAGGAGTCGAAACATTGAAAGTAACATTTCTCGGCGCGGCCCATGAGGTCACGGGCAGCCTGTCTTTGATCGAAGTCGGCGACAAAAAAGGCATCGTGGACTGCGGCATGGAGCAGGGCAAGGACATTTTTGAAAATCAGGCGCTGCCGGTAGCACCCGGCACACTGGATTTCGTGCTGCTGACACACGCGCATATCGACCACTCCGGCAATCTGCCGCTGCTGTATAAAAACGGCTTCCGGGGCCGCGTTTACGCCACCGAGGCCACCTGCTCGCTGTGCGGCATCATGCTGCGCGACTGCGCCCACATCCAGATGCAGGAGGCGGAATGGAAATCCCGCAAGGCGGCGCGCTCCGGCGCGGGCGCGGTGGAACCGCTGTACGACATGGAGGATGTGCAGGGGCTGCTGGGCACGCTGGTGCCCTGCAAATACGGCCAGGAGATTCAGGTGGACGAGGGCGTCACCGTCCGTTTTACGGACGTGGGCCATCTGCTGGGCTCGGCCTGCATCGAGATATGGCTCACCGAGGGGACGGAAAAGCGCAAGATCACCTTCTCCGGCGATCTCGGCAATATCTCTCAGCCCATTCTGAAGGACCCCAACCATATCCCCGACACGGAGTATCTGGTCATCGAATCCACCTACGGCGACCGCGACCACGACGCGCAGCGTCCCGATTACGTGGCGGATCTGGCCGTCGTCATCCAGCGCACGCTGGACCGGGGCGGCAATGTGGTCATCCCGGCCTTCGCCGTGGGCCGCACCCAGGAGCTGCTGTATTTCATCCGGGAGATCAAGGAAAAGAAGCTGGTCACCGGCCACGGCGACTTCCCGGTGTACATCGACAGCCCGCTGGCCATCGAGGCCACCAGCGTCTTCCTCCAGTGCGACATGGATTATGTGGACGAGGATATGCAGAAGCTCATCCGCAGCGGCGTGAACCCCATCGTGTTCCCCGGCCTGAAGGTGGCCGTGTCCCAGGAGGAATCCAAGGCCATCAACGAGGACGAGACGCCCAAGGTCATCATCTCCGCCAGCGGCATGTGCGACGCTGGCCGTGTGCGCCACCATCTCAAGCATAACCTCTGGCGCAAGGAATGCACCATCCTGTTCGTGGGGTATCAGGCCGCGGGAACCCTGGGCCGTCTCCTGCACGACGGGCTGAAGCAGGTCAAGCTGTTCAACGAGGAGATCCAGGTCAACGCCGAGATCCTGGCGCTGCCGGGCGTCAGCGGCCACGCGGACAAGACGGGGCTGCTGAACTGGCTGCGGGCCATCCCCGAAAAGCCGAAGCTGGTGTTCGTCAACCACGGCGACCCCGACTCCTGCGAGAGCTTCACCAAGTGCATTTCGGAAGAATACGGCTACAAGGCCTTCGCCCCCTACAGCGGCACCTGCTACGATCTGATCGCGGACGATTTTGTGCTGGTCACCGAGGGCAAGCCCGTTGAAAAGAAGGGCCCCGCCGCCCCGGCGGGCGCGGAGCCGCGGCGCCAGAATCCCGTGTTCGACGCGCTGGCCGCGGCGGGCGAGCGGCTGGCCGGCGCCATCCGGGCGCTGGCGGGCAGTCCCAACCGCGATCTGCGCGCTTTCACCGAGCAGGTCACCAAGCTGGCCGAAAAACTGGAGCGCTATAAAAAGAACTGAACCGTGACCGAAAAAACCGGGCATTCAAAACGCCGATTTTTTTGCGAAACTGTGTCTTCGCAAAAAATGTCGCTCCGCTCCCCGAACCCTTGCTGCGCAAGGCTTCGGCGGCTATTTATCTGAATTGAGGCGGGGCTCCGCCCCCCTCACACTCCCCCCGAATCACTCGATTTTTCCTTTTGGGGGAGTTCTTTGACAAACTGAAAAGCCGGGCATTCAAAAGAATGCCCGGCCTTTTCAGACACGTTATTGATCTTGCCCGTCGTGAAATTCATCCAGAATGCTGTTCACGCTGACGTCCGCAAGCTTTTCCTCCCCGGCGGGGGCCGTCTCCTCGGCGGGGGCCGTCTCCCCGGCGGACGGGAGCGGGGCGTGCCTGTGGGCCGTGATCATCCAGGCCCAGAACAGCTGCATACACACGGCGGAGACCAGCATCAGCTGCAGCCCGGAATTCCGGTCGTCCGCCAGGGCGACGATGCACAGAAACGCGCCCAGCATGGAAAAATACAGGCTGCTGTAGGGCTTGCACCGGCCATAAGGATAGCCGGCGAAATAATAGAAGGCCAGCAGCGCCGCCGCGATGGCCAGGATCTCCACCGCGTAGACCCACACCGTGGGGTTGGTGGAATTGACCTTGTAGCTGGTGATGAGCCACAGGCAGAACTGCAGCACCGGCGCGGTGGCCAGCGCGCACACAAGACCCGGCTGGTATCTGCGGCGGGCGGCCATGGCCGTGGCGCCGAAAGCGAGGCCCGAGATCACCCCGAGGGCGGCGAGAACGCGGTACAGCACCGCGTTGGCGTCGGCCGCGCCGGTGGCAATCAGGATCAGCGCGCCAAAAACCATGGCCGCGCCGATGACCCAGGCCAGAGGCACGAATAACCGGGTGCTGCCGTCGAAAGTCCCGTAAAAGTCCGTGGTCATTTCCAGCCCCGAGCGTTTGTATCTCGCCACGATGCAGTAAAAGCACACGGCGGCGGCGATGAGCACCAGCGGGACGATATAGTTCCACGCGCTGGCGGCGGACAGACCGGTCTCGTCAAAGGCCAGCTGGTTCTGCAGCCACCGGCAGAACGCGCCGATGGCGCCGGCGGCGCAGGTAAAACAGCAGATCGACAAAGCATTTTTGCGCATAAGCTCAGTTCCAATCCAATAAGATTAACCGTAAAGTACAAGTTTACATTTTATACTTCTTTATCCGTCCAGTCAACCTTATTCGGAGGTACACCCATGAAAAGGATCCTAGCCGTTTCGGTCCTGGCGCTGCTGTTCGCGGCCCTGCTGCCTTTCGCGCTTCCGCCCGCGCCGGCGGCGTCGGCGCAGGAGGAGAGCGCCCCGCAGAGCACCTGGCAGCCCAGCCGGGACAAGACCGTGACGCTGACGGTGCTCACCCCGGAGGGAAACCAGAACCTGTCGCTGCACGATTATCTGGTGGGCGTGGTGGCGGCGGAGATGCCCGCCAAATTCGAGCCCGAGGCGCTGAAAGCGCAGGCCGTGGCGGCCCGCACCTACGCCATGCGCAGCGTGGTCACCGGCTCCAAGCACGCGGACAAAAACGCCGACGTCTGCACGGACCCCGCCTGCTGTCAGGCCTGGATCTCCGACGCGGAGATGCACAAGAACTGGGGCGATGATTACGCGGCGAATCTGGACAAGATCACGGCGGCGGTGACGGATACCGACGGGGAGTATCTGGTCAGCGGCGGCACGCCCATTCTGGCGGCCTTCCACTCCTCCTCCGGCGGGACCACCGAATCCAGCGCCGACGTGTGGGGCACGGATCTGCCCTACCTCGTGTCCGTGTCCAGCCCGGAAACGGAGGCGGAGGTACCCAACTTCAAGACCACCATGACCGCCGCGCCCATCGACTTCAGGGACACCGTGCTCTCGGCCCACCCGGAGGCGGATTTCACCGGCGCTGCCAACACCTGGATCGGCGGTGTGACAAAGGACGACAGCGGCCGGGTCAAAACCGTGACGCTGGGGGGTGTCGCGGTGACGGGAGAGGAGATGCGCACCCTGTTTTCACTGCGCTCCACGGAATTCGACTTGGTCTATAACGGCAATTTCGTGTTCAGCGTCACCGGCAACGGCCACGGCGTGGGCATGAGCCAGTACGGTGCCCAGAGCATGGCCAAACAGGGCTCGACCTACCGCGACATCCTGTCCCACTACTACCCCGGCGCCGAACTGAAAAAGGCATAAATTTTAAGAATTCCAAGCCCGGATGGAATTGACTACGCCTCCTGTTCGTGATATTATGTTAACATCTATGTGCTGACATACATCGGAACGGAGGGAAAACCTATGGCAGACGAACCGATCATGGATAAAGACAACCGGCTCAGCGACAGGGCGGCGGGCATGAGCCGCAGCGAGCTGATCCGACTGATAGAAAAATTGTGCGGCATCGTCTCCGGTCAGGCCGGGGAGGACGGTTTTCGCGGCGGCGTGCGTCCGGGCAACATCAGCCTGGGGGCGGACGGCAGCGTGGCGCTGGGCCCCGGCGGCAAGTCGGAGCGCGACCGCTGGACCGCGGAGGAACTGGAATTTATGTCGCCGGAGGAATTTTGGAACGGCGAATGCGGCGCGCCGGCGGACGTGTACTCCATCGGTCTGGTGCTGTACTACTGTGTCAACGGCGGCAGGCTGCCCTTCCAGCCCGAAAAGGGCGAACTCACGGCCGAGGACCGGGCGGCCACGCTGCGCCGCCGCATGAGCGGCGAGCGCGTCCGCGCCCCCAAAAACGCGGGCCGCTCGCTGGGCGCGATCCTGGAGAAGGCCTTGGCCTTCAACGCGGAGGACCGCTATCAGAGCGCCTCGGATATGCCCGTGGTGCTGGATCTGTGCCTCAAGGAGCTTCAGTCCGTGGACAAGCCCGCCGGCGGCGTGATCTTTGACAAGCCCGACGAGGAGCTCACGGATGTGGAAAAAATGATGGTGGGCATCATCGGCCGGGCCGCCGAGGAAGCCGCGCTCAGCGGCGAGACCCTGGACGAGCCGGAGCCCGCCCAACCCGAAGCGGAATCCCGCGTCCCGGACGCCCCGTCTCCCGAACCGGCGCCTGGACCGGAACCCGAATCGAAACCGGAACCGGAGCCGAAGCCCGAATCGGAATCGAAACCGGAGCCCGAATCGGAGCCGGAACCCAAATCGGCGCCTGAACCGGAACCAGAACTCAAATCGCAGCCTGAGCCGGAGGCTCCGGAACCGGAGCGCGAACCCACCCCCGCCGCGCCCCCCGCCCCCGTGATCCGGGAGCAGCGCACCGCCGCCACGCCCGCCGTGCAGTACGGCATGGGCAAGGCCGCAAAGCCGGAAAAAAAGAAATCCGGCAAAAAGACGCTGCTGTTGCTGCTGCTGCTGTGCGCGGCGCTCATCGTGGCGGCCATCGCCATCAAGTCCCTGAGCGGGAACGGCGCCCCGAGCGCACCCACGCCGGTGCCCGCTGTCTCCGCCGGGCCCACGGCGGCGGTCACGCCCACGCCGGAGCCCACCCCGACCCCAACCCCGTCGCCCACGCCCACCCCGGTCCCGGCGGAATCCACCTATCAGATCATTATGTCGGACGACAGCTGGACGGAGGCCGAGCAAAAGTGCGAGGCGCTGGGCGGCCATCTGGTGGTGATCAACGACCAGGCGGAGCTTGACAAGGTCGCGGCGCTGGCCGTGTCCAAGGGCGCAAGATTCGTCTGGCTGGGCTGCTACAGGGATACGGACGGCCAGCTGAAATGGGTGAACAAGGACTCCGTCAGTTTCTATAAATGGGGCGCCGGCGAGCCTTCCGGCACGGAGAGCGACGGCACTCCGGAAAACTATGTCATCCTGTGGAACACCGAAAAGAATCTCTCCGGCGACTGGGAGTACAACGACGTGGGCAACGACCCCGTCGCCATCTACCCCAAGGGCTACAGCGGGAAACTCGCCTACGTCTGCGAGATCGGCGGATAATACATATTGTTGTGACCGGAATGAAGGGAAAGTAATTTGATGTGCCCAAGCTGCAATAAAGAAATGGAAACAGGATATTTACAGAGTCCCATGCCGCTCCTGTAATATCGTGGCCTCTATCCCTCATCAAAAAAGCATAACAAGATTAAATAATCAAAATACGGACGGTTCAAACGAACCGTCCGTATTTTTTACCACTTGTTTTCCACTTTCTCGGCGAAGCCGGGGAAGTCCCTGACGTTGATCTCCGTGCCGTCGTCCAGAATGGCCGTGCCGGTGAAGCGGCCGAAGACCTGGTGCTGGTCGGATTTGATCAGCTTCACATCCGTGCAGGCGGCGCGGTCGAGCACGGGAACGAAGCGCATTTCAAAGCGCCCGTCGTCGGAGGAGAAGGTCCAGGGGGACAGAAAATCCTTCTCACCGCCGGGGATATGGAAGGTCACCTGCCCCAGCTTGTGGGCCCTGCCGTTATAAAACAGCATATTTTCCGTGGCGGCGGCGGTGTTGCCGAAGCCGTAGCCGATGTTCCAGCCGAAGGGCACGCCGTCCACCTGATAGGAGGCGCTGCCCCAGTACCAGGTGTTGTGATAGGTCCACACGCCCCGGCCCCAGTCCAGCACGGCGAAGCTCTCCGCGGGGTCGAAGCTGTAGACGCGGCCGCCGCAGTTGACCTGCCCGGAGGCGCGCATACAATTGATCTTTTGGTTAAAATAGAAATGGCCGGGCTTGTCGAAGGGCGTGGCGATGACCATGCTCTCCGCCGGCGCGTCGGTGAGCAGCACGCTCCCGGACAGCGTGCCGAGGGAACCGAAGCTGTCCATACGGACGGACAGCTCTCTCGTGCCGCGGCCGCCGTTTTTGAAATACAGGGCGTAGCCCCTGCCGGCGGCGGAAATGTCGCCCGCGGCGCTGGTCTCGGGCAGACGGCGGCGGCCCATGGGAAAGAGACACATGGGCGACACAGTCTTTTCCCAGCCCTCCTCAAAATTGAGGAAGGACACGGAATCCAGCCCCATGTAGCCGTTGTCGTCAATGGTCAGCGCCAGCGCGAAGCGGCCGTTGCTGACCAGGTAGTAGTCCCATTCCTTGATGCGCGCCTTCGGGGCGCGGATGTCCGCCCGCCGATAGACGGGCAGCAGTTTTTTGGCGTAGCCGGGCTCGGCGATGTTGCCCTGGGCGTCCAGCAGGGGACGTGCCCGGGTGATCTCATGCTGCATCAATGCTCACGCTCCTTTTTTACCAGCCGGATGTCCCTGCCGGCGAAGGGCAGCTTGTAATATTCCCCGTCCAGCCGGGATACGATCTGGGGGTTGTATCTGCGCCCCAGCTCGCCGTCGGCGAGGTTGGTGGAGATAATGGTCACGCGCCCGCCGGCCAGGCGGGTGTTGATCAGGGTATACAGCGCGCTCTGGGACATGGGGGTCGCCATCTCGGTGCCCAGATCGTCCAGAATCATCAGGTCGCAGTCCAGCATCCGGCGTACCCGGGTGGAGGCGGCGTCCACGGCCTCGGCGTCCCGGGAAAATTTGCGGGTCTCGAAATATTCCAGCGCCGCGGAGGCGGTGTCGTAGCACACGGAAAAGCCTTTCTCTGCCACCGTCCGGGCGATGCAGGCGGACAGAAATGTCTTGCCCAGCCCCGTGCCGCCCTGAAACAGCAGATTGGGGGAGGCGGCGGAGAAGCCGGAGGCATAGTCCCGGCAGGTATCGAACACCTGGCGCATATATTCCCGGGGGCTCTCGCCGGTCTCGTCCGGCGCGGCGTCGTACAGCGACAGGTCGAAGCGGTCGAAGGTCTCGCCGCCGCCGCGCAGCAGAACGCCCAGTTCCGCGGTGAGCTCGCGGTTGTACAGCTCCTTCAGGCAATCGCACACCGCCCCGTCCCGATAGCCGGCATCCCTGCAGCGGGGGCAGGTGTACAGCTCGTCCAGATAGTCGATGGGGTAACCGTGCTCCGCCAGCAGCTCGGCCCGGCGGGCCTGCAGCGCCAGATTCTCTTTCTCCAGCGCGGCCACTTTCCGGCCCGTGTCCCCCCCGCGGCTGATCGCCGCGCCCATCAGGTCGCGCATCTGCCCCTGCATCTCGCGGTCGATCTGCGCGATCTCGGGTATCCGGGCGTGGATCAGCGCCACCCGGCGCTGATGCTCCGCCGCGTTGTTGGTTTTTCGGTTGTCCAGCTTTTCTCTCGCCCGGGCGAGGAGTTTCCCGTCGTAGGCCATAAGCATCACTTCCGTTCCGGTGATCTGATCTTGTTTTTCAGCGCGCTGAGGCTCTCGGAATTGCTGCGCCCGGCGGCGGGGACGGCGGGCGCGGGTCCGCGCCGGGGCGCGTCGCCGGCCTCGATTTCGGACAGGGTATGCAGGCCCTTGCCGTGCCAGCTTTTCACAATCTTGTCCATATAGGCCCATTTCAGCGCCCCCGTGTTGGTCACGGTGCGGTCGTAGGCCGCCTCCAGCGCCTCCGGGTCGAAGCCCAGCGCCAGCCATTCGCCGATGTAGCGCTGCTCCGTGGCCGTGAGCTTCCGATCGCGGATGCCCAGCAGGGTCTTGACCCGATTCTCGTCCTGGCGGCGGGCCTTGTCCGCCTCGATATATTCCTCGGCCTGCTCCAGCGTCAGCAGCTCGCCGTCCGCCCAGCGGTAGGCCTCTTTCTCGATGGCCCGCAGGGAGGGGTTCTGGCCGGGGCCGAACTTTTCATGTACCCGGTCCGCGCAGAAATGCAGCAGCTCGAAGATGACCTCCGGCGGCAGGGCCAGCGTGGTGTAGATGCCGAACAGCGTCTGCAGATCGGCGCCGGACAGCGTCCGCCCCAGCACCTGCTGGGTCTCGGCGACGACGGCCTGAAAGGCGGCGTCGCCCCGGGCGCGGCCGGCGATCTCGTCCGCAGTGAACTGGGGCAGCTCGTCCGGCGGGGGCAGCGGCTTGGCGGGGGCGGAGCTCTCCGGCCACAGACCCAGACGGCGCAGCTTTTCCGCGGCGTCGGCCATGGCCGCCCCGGTGCGGCACAGCGTCCGGGCGGCGGCGTCCAGATCCCCGCCGCGGCGGCGGAGGTAGAGGTACAGCAGCGCCACGTCCCCGTCGTGGGCGGCGATGAGCTGATCCAGCTCCGTCTCGGATATGCGGTTTTCCGGCGCTTTTTCCATACTTCCTCCGAAAATTGGGCCGCCCTGGCCCGCAATTCTTAATTCAGACATTATAACATCAATTTTGACTTGTAGCAAGTGCGGCTGCTGTGCTATACTAGCCATGTGTACAATTCTTTTCAAGAGGTAAGTTGATGCTTGAATTGCTTTCACCGGCGGGTTCGCCGGAAGCGGTGATCGCCGCCGTGCAGAACGGCGCCGACGCCGTGTATATGGGTTTTGGGGAGTTCAACGCCCGCAGGGGCGCCAGGAACTTCACGGACGAGGAATTTGCCAAGGCCGTGCGGTATTGCCGCATCCGGGGCTGCAAGGTGTATGTCACCCTGAACACGCTGGTGGGCGACCGGGAGATGGCCGACGCCGTGGCCCTGGCCCGGGAGGCCGGCGATCTGGGAGCGGACGCCGTTCTGGTGCAGGATCTGGGGCTGGCCGCCGTGCTGCACCGCGCCGTGCCGGATCTCCCGCTGCACGCCAGCACCCAGATGAGCATCCACAATCTTGCCGGGGTACAGGCCGCGGCGGAACTGGGCATGACCCGGGCCGTGCTGGCCCGGGAGCTGTCGCTGGAGCAGATCCGCGCCATCTGCGAGAAATCCCCCATTGATATCGAGGTTTTCGTCCACGGCGCGCTGTGCTTCTGCCATTCCGGCCAATGCTATATGAGCGCCATGATCGGCCGCCGCAGCGGCAACCGGGGCATGTGCGCCCAGCCCTGCCGGATGCAGTATTCCATGGGCGGGCGGATGGACGATTATCCCCTGTCGCTGAAGGACAACTGCCTGGTGGACGAGCTGGCCGCCCTGGAGGAGGCGGGCGTCGCCTGCGTGAAGATCGAGGGCCGCATGAAGCGGCCGGAATATTCCGCCATCGTCACGGGCATCTATGCCCGGGCCATCAGGGAAAAGTGCGCCCCCACCGCCGAGGAGATGGAGACACTCACCACGGCTTTTTCCCGGCAGGGCTTCACCAAGGGCTATTTCACCGGCGACAGGCAGGAGATGTCCGGCGTCCGGGAGGAACCGCCCAAAGACGCCGAAAAGCTGTTCGCCTCCGTACGCAGGGACTACGGCGAGAAAGAACTGCGCCGGGTGCCGGTACATTTCTATACCCGGGCCGAGGCGGGCAAGCCCATTCAGGCCGTATGCATGGACGACGACGGCCACAAGGTCTTTCTGGAGGGCCCCATACCCCAGCTTTCCCGCAGCCGCGGCCTGACCGCCGCCATGATCGACGAACAGATGCACAAGACCGGCGGCACGCCCTATGAGTGCGCGGAGAGCCGGAGCCGCGCGGACGGGGGGCTGTATCTGCCCGCCGCCGCGCTCAACGAGCTGCGCCGGGAGCTGCTCTCCCGGCTCACCGGGCAGCGGGGCGAGCCGCCCCGCCGCCGGGAACTGCCCATGCCGGCCCTGCCCGCGGGCAGACCCAACGTCGCCCAGCCCGCCGTGATCTTCCAGGTGCTCACGGCGGAACAGCTGTCCGCGGAGCTGGCGGAGGAAAAGCCGGATTATCTCTATGTCCCGCTGGACGTGATGGCCGAGTCGTTCGAGCTTCTCGCCCCCTTCACGGCGCGGGGCTGCGTGCCCGTGGCCGTGCTGCCCCGGGTGATCACCGACGGCGAGGCCCCCAAAGTGCAGGCCATGCTGGAGGGGCTGTTCGACCGCGGCGTCAACGAGGCGCTGTGCGGCAATCTGGGCCACATCATGCTGGCCCGCCGGGCCAGGATGAAGGTCCGGGGCGATTTCGGCCTGAATCTCTACAATTCCTGGGCGCTGGCCACCGCGGCCCAGACCGGGCTGCTGTCCGTCACGGCGTCCTTCGAGCTGCGCCTCTCCCAGATCCGCGATCTGGCCAAGTGCGCGGATACGGAAATGATCGTCTACGGCCGCCTGCCGCTGATGGTGTCCGACCAGTGTGTCATCAAGCAGTCAGCCGGCCGCTGCACCTGCCAGACCCCGGCGCAGCTGTCCGACCGCATGGGCAGCGTGTTCCCGGTAGTCAAGGAATTCGGCTGCCGCAACGTGATTTACAACGCCCATAAGCTGTATCTGGCCGACAAGAAGGAAGACCTGTTTGGCTGCGGGCTGTGGGGCCTGCGGCTGCTGTTCACCACCGAAAACGCCCGGGAGTGCGCCGAGGTGGCCCGTGGCTACCGCGGGGAGTCGGACTATAAGCCCAATGTCCTGACCCGCGGACTGTATTATCGAGGTGTTGACTGATATGGGAATCGTACTTGCGTCCGGCTCGCCCCGGCGGCGGGAGCTGATGGAAATGCTGGGGGTCAGGGATCTCCGGATCATCCCCGCCAGGGGAGAGGAAAAGTACGCCCCCGGCCTGCCGCCGGAGGAGATCGTCCGGGTGCTGTCCCGGGCCAAGGCGGAGGAAGTCGCGGCAGCGTGCGCGCCGGAGGATGTCGTCGTCGCGGCGGACACCGTCGTCTGGGTGGACGATCGGGTCTTCGGCAAGCCGAAGGACCGGGCGGAGGCCGTGGCCATGCTGCACACTCTCTCCGGCCGCGGGCACGAGGTCTTTACCGGCGTCACCGTCCTGCGCGGCGGGGAGTGCCGGAGTGAAACGGAACGGACGGAGGTCTTTTTCCGGCCGCTGACCGACCGAGAAATCGAAGCCTATGTGGATTCCGGCGAGCCCATGGACAAGGCCGGGGCCTATGGAGCCCAGGGGCTGGCCTCGCTTTTCGTGCGGGGCATCCGGGGCGACTTTTTCAACGTTATGGGCCTGCCCATCTGCCGCCTGGGCGAGATGCTGAAACAGCAGGGAGTAGAACTGATTTGAAAGAATACCTGAAGAAAAAGGGAATCAGGCTCGGAGTGATCGTGCTGGTGGTGGCGCTGATCGCCGCCGTGGCCGTGGGCACCGCCAAGGGCAGGGCCGGCCTTTTCCGCAACGCCTCCGGCGCGCTGAGAAAGCCGGTGCAGACCGTGGTGGGCGGCGTGGCCGACTGGCTGGAGGGCATCTACGGCTATATGTACAACTACGATAACCTCCAGGCCGAAAACGAGTCCCTCCGCACGCAGTTGGCCGCGGCCCAGGAGAAGGCCCGGGCGGGCGCCGACGCCGAGGAGGAAAACGAGCGGCTGCGCAATCTGCTGGGCTTCACGGAAAAGCATTCGGACATGGCGCTGGAGAGCGCCAAGGTCGTGGCCCGCACGGCGTCCAACTGGTCGTCCACTTATACCATCAGCAAGGGCAAAAACGACGGCGTGGCGCTGGGCAACCCCGTAATCACCGAATACGGCGCCCTCACCGGTACGGTGACGGAGCTCGGCGGCGACTGGGCCACGGTGAGCACCGTCATCGACGGAGCCACCAGTATCGGCGCCATCGCCAGCGAATCCGGCGCCACGGGCATGATTATCGGCGACTGCGATCTCATGCAGAAGGGGGCGGTGAAGCTCACCTATCTGCCCACGGATTCCCAGATTTTCACCGGGGACACCGTGCTCACCTCCGGGGTGGGCGGGTCCTACCCGGAAGGACTGGTCATCGGCACCATCTCCTCCGTGCAGACGGAGGCCGGCGGCCAGGTGGAATACGGCCTGGTCACGCCCAGCTGCGACCTTAACACCCTGGTACAGGTCTTTGTTGTAAAAAGCTACGATGTGGTGAAATAAGTGCTGAAGGAATTATTCGATGCGAAAAAAGCGCGCCGGGTGCTGGCCTACGCCATATTGCTGCTGCTCACGCTGCTGGTGCAGAACGCCGTGTTCTCCCGGATTACGTTTTTCGGGGTGAAAGCGCTGTTCCTGCCGGCGGCCTGCGTAGCCGTGGGGATATTCGGGGGCGGTGTGCGCGGCGCGGTTTTCGGGCTGTTTCTGGGCCTGTTCGGGGACATGAGCTATGCCGAAAACACCGTGCTGTTTACGGTGCTGTTCCCCGTGATCGGGTTCTTCTCCGGCTTTGCGGAGGCGTTTTTCCTCAACCGGCGCTTTTTCCCGTTTTTGGCGGCGGCCTTCGCCGCCCTGCTGCTGACAGGCCTGCTTCAGGCCGCCACGGCCGCCGCGTTCTCC
>Ga0268263_1002149_pt1 | contig 13627 bp, 14 predicted proteins | sample Biomet5_FD_190358 | JGI IMG/M metagenome (GOLD analysis project Ga0268263, IMG submission 190358) | Microbial communities from bioreactor (seeded with sewage sludge) at LBNL, California, USA - Biofuel metagenome 5 (SPAdes) (version 4) | ecosystem: Engineered > Bioreactor > Anaerobic >... | reverse complement strand
GGCGTTTCTTGACGATGGCCGGGTCGAACTCGGATTTCCGGTCCCGAGGAACATCGATGACGATGGGACCGACCTTCGAGGCCAACTCTTTCTGGCTGTAGCCGTTACGGCGATTGCCGGGATCGCTGTCCGGGGTTTGGTAGCGATCATAGCCGAGGAAGCCGGTCATCTCGGCTCCCATGGCCGTCTCGACCACGTCCTTGATCATCGAACGGAGAACGGCATTGAGGTCGTCCAGGCTGGTGATCTCTCCCTCGAGCACCTTCCTGGCCAGTTCATCACGGTTGATCAGCACGGAAACCTCCTGGGACTTTCGCCCCTTAGTGGAGGTTTACACAGTTTTCGTTACAGGCCCCATATCGACAAAAATGGTCTCACGATAAAGTACACCCCGAGGAGTGCGATCAGTCCCCCGGCGCCTTTGCGAAACCAAACACCTCCGTGTCGCATGGCTCCGTTTTCCAGCCACCGCTGCACCAGCGCAGTTGAGCTCCCGGCGGCCACGATGGGAAGGCAGTGCCCCATGGCAAACAGCACGATCAGGATCACCCCGGTTAGAATCTTTTCTTGGATGGTGATGATTGCCAAAATGGGCGCAATAAAGCCGAATGTACACGAACCCGAGAGGACTCCATAGGCCAGACCGAGGAGCAGCGCGCCGGCAAGCCCCTTTACCTTGAGCCGTCCCAGCAGACCACTGGAGACGGAGCATTTGGCCACCCCCAGCATATCAAGGGCTACCCAGAGAAGAATCGCGCCGACAAGAATTGTCCAGTACGGTCCAACATCGCCAAGCATCCGCCCCAGTAGGGAACAAATCACGCCAATGGCAGCGATGGTCACGAACAGCCCGAAAGAGAACGCCACGGCATACTTGGCGGCTTCCCTCCCCTGCATGATTTTGCCCTGTCCCGCGACATAGCCGACAATGAGGGGGATGGACGCCAGATGGCACGGACTAAACAGGACGCTGACGATTCCCCAGAGAAAGCAACCAACCGCAGCAACGGCAAGGCTCGCTGTCATCCAGCTATTGATGGCAAGAAACAACTGGTCAAGCATGACATGCCACCTTACTTGACCAACATCTTATCCAGCATCTCTGAGAATGGCTTTTCGTCCAAAAAACCTTCGTGCCGATAAACTTCTTTTCCTGTTTTATCAAAAAATATCTGCGTAGGGATTGATCGAATACCAAACTCGGTAGCTTGTTCAGGCCTTTCCCTGACATCAATGAAGACGATAGCAGCTTTCCCCTGATATTGTTTTTCCATGGCATCCAGGACAGGGACCATCATCTTGCAGGGGATACACGTTTTTGCTCCGAGATCAACGACAGTGATCATATCCTTGACAGGAACATCCTTCGGAGAAGCAGCATATGCGATTGAAGAACAGGCAAAAATGACAACGAGTGCATAATAAATAGTTTTCATGATATCATCTCCATGGTGTGAGTTCGACACGGCATAGCATTATGTATGCCAATTGTATATATTGCAATAAAACAAGTACCTATCAGCAAGGGTATTGTCGTATCTGTCTAATGTCTAAACAGATGTCACTTGCGTGTGAGAAGAAATTATACTCCTCAATGAGGATTATTTTTATATAGAAAGATGGCCACCAATCCTGTTGACCAGTGGCCAAACCTCACCCCAACACGCAAGTTAATGACGCGAGAGTTATGCCTACGCTTTGATCCAAGAGAGCAGCTCGCTTTTTGAGGGGACCTTGCCTACCACCTTTACCTCCCCGTCAATGACGACTGCAGGCGTAGTAAATACTCCATAGCTGGCAATTTGCTGAAAATCAGAAATCTTTTCTACCGTAGCTGTCGCACCGGATTCGTTGACGACCTCGCGGACCAGCTTTTCCGTTTCCTTGCACTTCGCACAACCAGGACCAAGAACCTTGATTTCCATGATTCGCCTCCGGCATGAAACTTTGTTTTGAAATTAAATCACGGCATTGAAGAGATAGCCCACGATGAGAATGCCAAACCCCACCACTCCGGCAAAGACAACGATCAGGCGAGGCTTGAGCACCTTGCGCAGGATCACCATCTCAGGAAGCGACAGGGCGATGACCGACATCATGAAGGCCAGGACAGTACCAAGCGCCGCTCCCTTCCCCAGCAACGCTTCGACCACAGGTACGATTCCAGCCGCATTGGAATACATGGGTATCCCGACCAAGACGGCAGCCGGTATCGACCACCACGCGCCTTTCCCCATGATCGACGCCATGAATCCTTCAGGAACGTATCCATGAATTCCTGCTCCAACCGCAATAATGCGGCGATTTTCCAACCAAGAAGACCGTAGAGCAGGACCAGGGCGATTTCATTGACCATGGGCGCGGAAATAAGAAAGGAGCAGGTCACTCCCATAGGGACGCCCGCCGTGACGAAACCGATGAAAAGCGGCACGGCTGAACAGGAGCGACACGCCCTCCGATTCCAGCCAGGCAAAACATCTTCGCCACACCATCCGCAGTGAGTTTCCGGGCAGCCTGATCGGCCAGGGCTCCGACATCGGCTCCCCCAGAGCGAGCGAAAACGAGTTTGGGGGCAGCGGAGCAGCAACAACTTTTGTTTTCTGACATGGCCTTTTTCCAGGTTTGTCGCCGGAATCCAGAAGTGAAGATGCATTCCAACAGCATTTGTATATTTTGCCAATAAGCAAAATATCATGACAAAAAATTTTATTCGCTCTTCCCGTTCTGAGCACAATGCGCGTGCCGGGAGACATTTTGCACGCAGGTGAAGAGCTTCAAGACGCATGGGGTCAGGAGCGTATAGTACACCTGCATCCCTCGTTTTTCGGAATCCACAATCCCAGCCTCACGCAATACACTTCGCAAACGCACCGCTCCCCGCGCGACAGCGCATCAACGACAAGCATTCGCGTCTCATGAGCTAACGCCTTGAAAATCTTAACCTGCTGCGAGAATCGACGTGGCTTCATTCCCAACCTTCAAATATTGACTGATTGGCAAAATAGCCAATTAACGGCACATGTCAAGTTCGTGTAGGCCGAAAATCATAGCCGCTGTATGGAGAACCTAAAATTGATTGTATTAACAGCATGTTGAACCGCCACCGCCACCGCAATCGCAGGAAGGTTTGCTGCCAGTTATCCAGCCCCGGATAATCGCCTGCGCGCAACCGACCCCAGGGGTGACGGCAATGGCTCCGGCGGGGCAATTCAAGGCACACGCGCCGCATTCCATGCAGGCATCGCGGTCTCTGAGGAGGGCTTTCCCCCGGTCGTACCCAAAGACGCCATGCGGGCAGACCTGTCGACACATCCCGCAGCCCGTGCATTTTGCACTGTCAAGCACCAGCGAAACAACGCCAGAAAGATACCGAAGCGTATTCATTGAAATCTCCTAACAAAGGCCTACTCGCCAGAGAATGCCTGCGCACACGGCGGCAGCAGCTTGCCAGGGTAGAGCGCGTCGCATTTCCTTTTCCACTCCTGTTGGTGAAGTGTAGGTCGACGCCCCGGTAAATTGCATCCCATACCAGGACCCGATGGCGATTATCCCAAACACTAGCCCAAGCCCGAGAACCACGCCGGTATTGACGAACATCAGGAGGATTAGTCCGACAAGAGCCCCCGCCTCGGCCCCTTTCTGGCTAAAAGCCCTTCCGGGTAACCATGGAAGCAGCATCGGCGTAAGGATGCTCCCTGCAACGAACCCGACGGAAAGGATGAGAAACCCAAGCCAGACACCCTGCCGGGCTCGATCCCAGGAAAAGAAGTCCATACCAAATCCTGCGAGAACAAACAGCGCGACCAGTGCCAGTCCCAGAGGCTTGATACTTCGCGAGCATTCGACGAGGGCGACAGCCAAACGTTCCCAAAGCGAAAAGCTGACTTGCTGCATGTGCGGCGTGGCTTGCATTCCTGCCTGCAAAAAGGCCTTGATGTCTTTGGAACGTACCGGACCAAAGACCACCCGGAATCCGGATGCTTTCTTCACTTCATGGGCAGCGACGCCAGTCGCCCCAAGCTGTGGTACGATGAGCGTTCGGTGGCTGATGACCTTCTCCAGGCCAACCATTTGGATGCGTCGTACCAATTCGGTGGTAGAAAAGGTCCCCTTGCCGGCTGCACACCAGACATTGATCCCTTTGGTGTCGAGTACTAATAGCCATGCGTTGAGACCACGAATATCACGCCGAAGGATATCGAAGGTAAGTTTGTAATTCGCAGTGACAAGGACTGGATCATCTTGGGAGGGAGTGCCGACGGCATAGAGGCCAGGCGCAATATAATATCGAAAGCGATCAATGCCGATACGGACTCCGACTGCGCCACAATAATCTGACCAGCTCCAATCACTTGTTACAGCTGCAACCTGTCCGCCTCTGGTCAAAAACCATCGGACGACAAATTGCTGCGATTTACTGATACGATCCAGCATGGCTTTCCTCATCGTTGAAGAGAAACAGGAGCTTTCTTTTTGGCAATATTATAAGAACAGCTTGAATTCATGACCAGACTTTATGGTTTGCAAGAGACGTGACAGACGCCAATGGGGGCTTCGACCGCATACGGATAGTATTTCCGCCTAAAAAAGAGCGCCACATTGACCAAGCCGATGAGGACCGGCACTTCGACGAGCGGTCCAATCACCGCTGCAAAAGCTTCTCCTGAGTCGATGCCGAATACGGCAACGGCAACGGCGATTGCCAACTCAAAATTATTGGAGGCTGCGGTAAAGGACAAGGTTGCGGACTGTTCGTAGGTGGCCCCGACCTTCCGGGAGAGATAAAAGGAGGCCAGAAACATCACCAAGAAATACACGCACAGCGGGATGGCCACCTTGACGACATCCAGAGGGAGCCGGACGATGTATTCCCCCTTGAGCGAAAACATGACGAGGATTGTAAAAAGGAGGAAAATAAGCGTAATCGGGCTGATTTTCGGAATGAATTTTTCCTCATACCAAGTGATTCCCTTGGTCTTGAGGCCAATGAATCGGGTGATCATACCGGCTAAAAAGGGTATGCCGAGATAGATAAAAACGCTCTTGGCGATCTGGCCGATGGAAATATTCACCACTATCCCCTTGAGACCAAGAGCTTCCGGCAATACAGTGATGAACACATAGGCATAGATGGAAAAAAAGAGCACTTGGAAAATGGAATTAAAGGCAACCAAGCCAGCACAGTATTCGCGGTCGCCGGAAGCCAAATCATTCCACACAATGACCATGGCGATGCACCGTGCCAAGCCTATGAGGATGAGTCCAACCATATACTCGTGCTGACCAGACAGGAACGTAACGGCTAAACCAAACATTAGAACAGGTCCAATGATCCAATTTTGAACAAGAGATAATAAAAGAACTTTTGTATCTCGAAATACGGGACCAAGCTTTTCGTACTTCACTTTTGCCAAGGGGGGATACATCATCAGGATAAGGCCAATGGCTATTGGAATGTTTGTCGTGCCGGCCTGGAAAATGTTGAGGACATCTCGGATTCCAGGATAGAGATACCCTCCAAGTACACCAACAAACATGGCTGCAAAGATCCATAAAGTCAAAAATCTGTCCAAAAATGAAAGTTTTTTGACGATAGTCTCGCTCATGATCAGTCCCCTGGCGGGATTATCCGCAACAATTTTGTGGTTTTGACTTACGATGTTGCTTTAGTTTGAGCTCATCCTGGATAGCTATATCGTCACTTCCAAGGTCATGAATTAAAATTTCCATGACCTTACAGAGGATTGGTGCAGCAGGGGTGGCAAGTTTGTAGTACATCCATTTCCCGCACCTTCGGCCAGAAACCCATTTTTCTTTTTTCAAGTAGCTGAGATGTCTGGATACTGTCGACTGAGGCATCTCCAACGCCGCCATCAGGTCACAGACGCACAATTCACCGTTTCGCAATAAATTTAATAATCTTAATCGATTGGGGTCAGCTAGTGCCTTGAATCCGTCTGCAAGCGTATACATGTGTTACCTTTAAATCCGCATAGGCGGATTTGTCAATGGGTTTTTCTTAGATCGCTCCATCCCTGGGGGGGGCATAACCTGGAGAGGCACGATAACAACTTGGATTTTGGACGAAAATGGACGTTTGGGATGGCAGACTTCTGCCATTGACCAGGGAGTCACATCAAAAATCCGAGTTCGACCCGGCCATCGTCAAGAAACGCCAGAAGGATATCTGCGGCTTCGAGGAGCTCATCCTTTCCATGTATGCCAAGGGGATGAGTACCCGCGATATCCAGCACCACGTCAAGGAAATCTACCACCACGACATGTCGCCGGAAACGGTCAGCCGGATCACCGGCGCCGTCATCGACAAGGCCAAGGAATGGCAGAACCGGCCCTTGGAGCCGATTTACGCCATCGTTTATGGATGCGCTATTCCTCAAACTTCGCGTGGATGGCCGGGTCAAAAACGTGGCCGCCTACCTGATGGTCGGTATCGACCTGGAAGGACACAAGGAGTGCCTGGGCATCTGGCTTGGCCAAAGCGAATTCGCCAAGTACTGGCTCGGCGTGCTCAACGAGTGCAAAAACCGGGGCGTAAACGATGTGCTGATTTTCGCCGTGGATGGGCTAACCGGCTTCCCGGAAGCCATCAGGGCCGTGTTATCCCCAGGCCGAGATCCAACGCTGCCTTGTCCACCAGGTCAGGAATTTGCTGGCCCAGATGTCCTGGAAGGGGGGCTGTCCGGGGCGGAAGCACTACCCCAAAATTTCCCTAAGGGGGAGCTTGGGCTACTTTCAGAGAGAAAATATCGATATTTTAGCTAGTTCTGGCATGCAGGGGATGCATCTTCTGATTTTCAGTAGGTAGAGCAGGAAATAGGTCGGTTTGGAGTGGGGGAGTGTCGTTGACGGCGGTTGAATTTTTTCTTGTAAAAACAGTCAGATGTATTGATTTTTGCGAAAACGGTCCCAAAATGATGTGCCGGATGGCAGACTGCTGCCATTTTCAGGCGTGTGTTGTCGCTAAACACGGTGAAGGAGGCCTGATCTGGGGAGGCAATCACGGGGACAGGGAGAAAGCTGGAACTGGGACTGAGCTTTTCGTACTTTGGGCCGGAACGGGATTTTCCTGGAAGTCCGGGGCGGGGGGAGCCCAGGGGGGGGCCTCTGGGGAGAAGGTCCAGGAGGAGCTCTGTCCGAGCGAATCCGGGGGTGTCCGGGGATGCCGGCCGGAGGGGGAAAGGACGGGCTCCGGGGATACCGTGTGACCATTATTCCATATTTACCAGTCTCAAGAAGAAACCAGCATGAAGATCGAAACCGAAAGATTGATCCTGAGAGAACTAACACTGGACGACTGAGAGCTTATCCATAAATAATTTTGATTTTTATCTTCTGTCATGCAATGATTGCCGCCGCCAAGTGGATCAATGCTAAATGGGTTGCCCCGAGCTTTTCATAGCGAATCGTCAACTTGCGAAACCGGTTGAACCAAGAGTGGCAGACCTCAACGACCCACCGCCGTGCTTTGAAAGAAGGGTTTTCAAGCTTTTCTCGCTGTTCTTCACCGCGAGGGCGCACATGTGGTTTGTATCCGGCCGCGAGCATTCCTTTGCAAGGTGCTTCTCCCGCATAACCAGCATCCGCGCATATGATCGGCTCCGCAATCTTGTTTTCTAAAACTGCTTTCAGCTGACTGGCGTCATGCCGGTTGGCCCCGGTGACGACGACCGATAACGGGACGCCACGCCCGTCCACGAGGATATGGCGCTTTGTTCCTTTTTTCCCCTCGATCCGTAGGATTTCTCCCGGAACTCTCTTGGGCCATCGGAGCCTTGTTCATGTAACCATCTATGGATTGCCATTCCCAGGCGATTCCTTCCATGTCGTCATACTCGGACAAGCCTCGCTGCCAAAGCTCCAGAAAGAAACCCGATTGTTCCCATTCTCTGAAATACCGGTGAATTGCGCTCGGACTGCCAAAAACTTCCTTGGGTAACGCCTTCCATTGAATGCCGGTCCGCAACACATACACAATAGCAGAAAAAACGGTGCGTGCCTCAATTGGCTTTCTGCCGCCTCCAACCTTCCGTTTATATTGCTTTTCACCGTCTCTCTTTGGTCTGGGGAGCAAAGGCTCAACTATCGCCCAGAACGCATCCGACATTTCCCATGATTTTATGCTCATCTGCCTATCTCCGTTGGAGAAAAGCATAGCAAAATCTGGATGCAACTGCAATTTATTTATGGATAAGTCCTTTGTCGTTTCTGCGCCCGATCGGCAGCCGGACACAGGGATCCACGCACTTGATGCGGTCAGCCGGATGTCCCTTTTTCGATCCACCGGCAAGCCTCTCACTATGCCTCGACCACGTCCGAGGACAACAGGGACAGGCGTTGCTGTGCGGGCACCGCTTCAGTCCCCGGCTCGGTCACGGCCGGGGCACGCTTTTTCGCGCCGACCAGATCCAGGAAGTTGCGGCTGGCCACCCCCACTGCGGTTTCCGGCCGCAGCTTGGCCAGGAAAGGGTCGTATTTGCCGATGGTGGCCGCGTAATCCGACCAGTGGCCGATCATGTCCGTGCCGATCATAACCCGCCGGGGGAAGGCCTCGGCCAGATCGACCCAGCGCGCATCCACATGGCCACCCGGCGCCACGCACTCCTCGTAGACCACCCAGGACAGGTCGATCCAGAGGTTGGGGTGGCGGGTCATCAGCCCCCTAATATCGGCCGCGATGGTGGGAATGGCGAAAGACCGGGATACCCCGGCGTGGGCCAGGATGATGGTGGTGGCCGGATGCCTGGTGAGGGCGTTTTCCACTTCGTAGAGGTACACCGGCTCGCTCAGCCGCTTGTTGCCGACATTGGAGTGGATTTGGACCGGCAGATTGCGCCGGGCGGCAAAGGCATAGATCGGGTCCAGGGCCGGGTGGTCGGCGGTGGCGGTTTCACCCAAGGTCAGGGCGGTGAGGTCGTCGTGGCGCAGCATGATTTCGCCGATGCCCTGCCAGACGTCAGGAAACCAGTCGAACATTCGGCGTACGTGGTTGATGGCGTACTGGTCGGTGGGATTGAAGCCGCACAGGAAGGGGTGCAGGCGGCGGCGCTTTGAAGCGGGCAGGGCCTGATACGCTCTTGCCACATCCACATCCGTGGAGCCGTAAAAATAGACCCGGGAATCGTTGTCGAGATAATAGGTCGGCGGTTTGCGATCGATCCTGTCCCATTTTTTTGTCACGGGGAGCCCCATGATCTGACAGTGCGCAACCCCGGCCTGATCCATGTGGTCGATGAGACTTTTGAGCCCCTCGCTGCCCTGGATGAAATCCACCACATGGCAGTGGGCATCGCTTTTGACGAGGCCTCCGCCCGGGGCATGGGGCATGGTCTCGGACAGAGCCATCCTGGGGCTAACGGTGGTGGCCGCAGCCAGCAGCCCCAGTGCCTGCAGCATCTCACGTCGCGTCATAGACATTTGCCATCCTTCGCTGGAGCCATCAGGTAAAGAATCGGACGTCGCGAGTCGGCCGGTTCCGGGCAGGCCGCGCATGGCAGCCGTAAGTGCAATCGACGCGACTGTCCCCCGTGCGCAAGACTTACGCCGTCTTGCTTTCATCTGACCATGCAATGATTCGGCATGGCTTTCAAGAGGTCGCGGGTGGCGCGACACCTTCCTGGAGGCAGGCGAAGCCGGCCTGAAGCCGCATCCGGTCAAAGAATCCGTCGCATTCGGCCGTCTGCGGGAGAAAATCGGCGAACAGGCCATGGAAAACGAACTGTTCCGGGAGAAGATTGCCCGGATGGAGCAGAACTAGCCTTCGAAGAACTCCGGTTGGCGCTCCTGGCCTTCAAGAAAACCTACAACCGGCAGTGGCGTAGCGGTCGGCATGGCTATCGCTCGCCGGCTGGTCAGGGAAAGGCAGAAACTGGAGGTCGCCAAGGCGGCCTAACTTTCGTGAGTAAACTGTCCAAGAAGCCCTAGACCGATACAAGTATTGATGGTTGCACAAATCGTGAATATCGCAATTTGTTAATTGTTGCTCTAACTATTTTTTAAAAGCCGTCGATAGATGTTTTATCTGGAATTTGCTTTTTTTTGAGAGATAGTGGAGCTGCACTGAATGGGTGATATCGGCATTGAAATTTTATATCTCATTTCACTTTGTTTCTAGTTTGCTTTACATAGAATACAATTATCGTCGTTTTCCTCTTTGGCTTGTTACTCTGATGAAGTATTGAGATGTCCTCTTGGAGACTACACCATGGCGCTTAGCATCAATTACAACGGCATGGCGGCCACTGCTGCTCGTAATCTGTCCAAATCCTATTCGGCGCTGTCCACATCCACCAACCGTCTGTCCTCGGGACTGCGCATCAACAGTTCGAGCGATGACGCTGCCGGCATGGCGGTCAGCGAACTTATGAAGGCAGATGTCGCCTCCCTCAACCAGGGTATCCGCAACGCCAACGATGCCATTTCCATGATTCAGACCGCCGACGGGGCGCTTTCGGTCATCGACGAAAAGCTCATTCGCATGAAGGAGCTGGCCGAGCAGGCGGCCACAGGCACCTACACCTCGGACCAGCGCAGCATCATCGATTCGGAATACCAAGCCATGGCCAGCGAAATCACCCGAATCGCCAATGCCACGGACTTCAACGGTATCTATCTGCTTAACGGCAACCTTTCGTCCGCAACCCACTCCGGCTCGGGGCTCAATTCCACGGGCAAGCTCAAGGTACATTTCGGCAGCGGCAATCTCTCGGCCGAAGACTATTATTATGTACAAATTGGATGTTGTACAGCCAGTGCGTTGGGACTAACGAGCAAACCGATAACAGAGGCCGCCTATGTCGCTACGCATGGCTTGACAGCAAGCGGGACGAGTACGCTGGCTTTCACCTTGCAGTCTGTGTCAAACGCACCTTCGTATTGGTCTACGAATTTCAGCGGGACGCAAACGGTTGATACCTATTATGACCCAAACAGTCCACAACAATCCACATCGTACATTTTTGCCAAGAATAACGATGGAAGTACGTGGATGTTGCAATACGACTCAAGACCAGGCGGCCAGTTCCTGGGGGATCAAAACCTTTCCACTGCCGGGGGAGGCTCCATCTCCACCCAGGACTTGGCCCAGAAGGCCCTGGACACCATCAACAAGGCCATTGTCTCCAAGGACAAGATTCGTGCCAATCTTGGGGCTCTGCAAAACCGGTTAGAAAACACAATATCAAACCTTCAAATCCAATCAGAAAATCTGCAAGCCGCCGAATCACAGATTACCGATACCGACGTTGCCACGGAGATGACCAGTTTCGTACGCGAACAAATCCTGACACAATCTGCTGTTGCCATGCTCTCGCAGGCCAACTCTTTGCCGAAGATGGCGCTCCAACTGATTCAAGGATAAGTATTCTTTCTGGAACAGTTCCCTGGAGCGACGTTAATCCCTTGACATTTTTTCGTATCATATTGCTATGCTGGGGCATCCTTCTCCCATCCCCAAAGAGCACATGGCTGCGGCCGAGGTGGATGCACAAAAAGAGTTGTCGTCAGTGCCCAAGAGGAATTGGCGCTGAGCAAACCACTTTTGCTTGAAATCGAAACGCGGCCCATTCCTCTGGTTTTCAGCTGAACTAGCTGCACGAAAACAAAGTCCTTCCGACTTTTCCGTGGGTACTCCCTGCATGCTTTGGATAGAGGGCCACGTCGCCGCAGAAGAAGTCTATGGCGGTTTGAAGTGCCCCCTGTTCCGGTAACCGCATAACAGGCTGTCCGACTTTCCGCGACCACCTCATACATTACCGCGACATGAGCGCGAACACACCCCAGCCCAGGTATTCACGGGTGTACGTGGCGTAGCGTTCGGACGCCGCGGTCAGTTCGGCCCGAACCTCTTTCGCGAAGGCATCGTCGGAATTCGTTTCGAGCCATCGGCGCATGGTGAGCCACTTGGCTGCCTCGTACCTGTCCCAGCTGTCTTGGTCTGCCAGAACCATTTCCACGACGTCGTAGTCGAGCTTGCCGAAAGACGCGAGGAGCTCTGGAAGCAAGAGAAAGTCCGCGATGGAACCGGCGCGGCATCCCTTGGCGACCGCTTCCGTCGGCGGCAATTGGAGCCAGTAGGGCTCGCCGATGAGGATGATCCCTCCCGCGCGGAGGCTCTTCGCCAGAAGCGCAATGGTGCCGCCGACTCCCCCACCGATCCACGTGGCGCCGACACAGGCTGCCACACCGACCTTTTCGGCGGTGACGTAGCCGGCAGCGTCTCCGTGGATGAACTCCACCCGATCGGCCACGCCGAGTTCTGCAGCGCGGAGTTTCGCTTGTTCGGTGAACAACTGGCTCATGTCGATACCCACGCCGCTGCTTCCGTAATCGCGCGCCCAGGTGCACAGCATCTCGCCCGAACCGCTGCCGAGGTCGAGCACCCGGGTCCCCGGTTCCAAACGCAACGCCGCGCCGAGAGTGGCGAGCTTTTCTGGTGTGAATGGATTATGGATGCGATGCGCACTTTCGGTAATGTTGAATATCCGTGGGATGTCCACCCGTAACCTCCTTTCGTATGGAGACTTGTCTCGAACACCGCACAATGCGTCGCATGAAGCGCCTCCGGCGGCCAAAGGACTGCGCCCGCTGGCTGCGGAAGCATCCTGTCTTGACCAATTGTGCAGTGGTCTCAGAGTGATTGTGACACGAATGATTTATACTCCATTGGGGAGTTTGGACCGCATCGCCTCTCGCCTGTCGATTTTGTGAGAATCCACCGTGAATGTTCCGTCCCCGATGGCATGCAGCAATCTTTTGTCTTTGTGGGAGGGGTCAAGGGAGGCGGCCACGCCTTCTAGTATAACGATATTATAGTGGCTTACAATGTCAACAACCCGGCACTCGATATTCGCGAGGCATTCTTTGATGCGGGGCGCCTGAACATGGTTGGCCTGGAGAGGCGTCAGGCCAAACTTTTGGAACTTATCGGTATCCTTTCCCGAACAGGTTCCCACGCCGACGACGGCATCGATCATCTCTGCCGTTGGGATAGCAAGGACACATTCTTTCGTCTTCTCAAGAGCGGCGTAGGAATAATTCCATGGTCCGGTAGTGATGGCAAAGCTTGCCTCAAAATCCAGCACCATGCTCCATGAGATGGTCATTACGTTATCTTTCTGTGCATCATTTGTTGTTACAAAAAGAACGGGGCCTGGTTCAATTAAGGTGAACGCCTTGCCGAGCTGTAAATTTTCCAAGTCCGTATCTCCCATAGGCCAGAACCGGGAGCGGTCCCCCAAACGTATTTTCTTCATAGTTGCCCAGGCCAGCCCAAGTCAATGCCGATGACAGGACCGTTTCCGGCGGAATGCGTTGCAATTCGAGACTACTGCACAATGCGTCGAAGGAGGTGCCTTGGGCGGCCAAAGGGCTTGTGCCCTTTGGAAGACGGTTTTCCGGATCGACGGAGGGCCCTGAGACGAGGGGATGTTGGGCAGCAATCCGCGCCGCCGCCGGCTCCTTGCCCAATACTGGGCTTTCTTTCGCGAACGCGCCGGCCTTTATTTTAAAAAACATTGTGATATTAGTCTATTATATGTGGCTGCCGTCTGGTATGAGACTTGCTCGCCTCAATTCGAGAGGCATACAGTTGGTGTGCCCGATGTGGAGG
>Ga0268263_1002145_pt1 | contig 13679 bp, 10 predicted proteins | sample Biomet5_FD_190358 | JGI IMG/M metagenome (GOLD analysis project Ga0268263, IMG submission 190358) | Microbial communities from bioreactor (seeded with sewage sludge) at LBNL, California, USA - Biofuel metagenome 5 (SPAdes) (version 4) | ecosystem: Engineered > Bioreactor > Anaerobic >... | reverse complement strand
AACGACGGCGTCTACAATTCCCCGCGGCTGTATACCTCCGTGGAGGATGCCGACGGCAAGGTGGTGCTGGATAACGAGACGGACACCCACGTGGCGATGAAGGAGACCACGGCCTACTTCATGAATACGCTGCTCCGGGGCGTCGTCTCCGGCGGCACCGGCACCAGCGCCCGGTTCGACAACATGACCATCGCCGGAAAGACCGGCACTACCAGCGACAACTACGACCGGTATTTCGTGGGCTATACGCCTTACTACTGCGCCGCCGTCTGGACCGGTTACGATCAAAACGAGAAGATCGTCTATTCCGGGAACCCGGCCATCACCATGTGGAAGAAGGTCATGAGCCAGGTCCACGCGAATCTGGAGAACAAGTCCTTCAGCAAACCCTCCAGCGGCATCACCACCGTGACCGTCTGCATGGATTCCGGCCTGCTGGCCACGGACGCCTGCGCCGCGGACCTGCGCGGCAGCCGCGTCCACACGGTGGAGGTGGCCGCCGGCACCGGCCCCACCGAATCCTGCGGGATGCACACGATGATCGATTACTGCACGGAGGGCCAGTGCATCGCCGGCCCCGCCTGCCCGGCGGAGAGCGTCAAGCAGGTCTCCGTTCTGGACTATACCCGCACGGATTACGGCGGCATCCTTGCCGACGACAACGCCTATCTTCTGGCCACCCTTCAGGCGATCCCGGAGTGTCCGGTCCACGGGGCCCAGCCCCCGGCCGAGGAAGGCGGGACCGGAGAGGGGACCACAACGCCCGGGGATACCGGCGGCACATCCACGCCCGGAGATACCGCCGGGGGAGACACCGGCACCGTCACGGAGCCCACCGAGGGGGGCCAGGACTGGTGGAACAATCTCTGGGGCAACGACGGCACCGGGACGGAGCCGTCGCAGCCGGCCAACTGACGCCGCCCGTGGAGCGAAATCCTCCCGGAAGATCCCAATGGAAAAAGAACCCCAGAAAGCTCGCGGCACAGCCGATTTCCGGATCGGCTGTGCCGCCTTTGCAGCGGCGCGGACGGCGGAACGGCGTTCTCCGGCGGACAAAATGACCGCCTCGTACGGACAAAACAACCAAATATCCGGAGAAACTGTGTGTATTTTTTTCTTTTTTCGGAATTGCATCCAATTGAAAAATATGATAAGATGGTCGACGTTCAAGGACAAATGACCATGGGAGGCGGACGAGATGAGCAGAGAGATCAAATACTACATCGTAGCGGCTGACGCATTGCCGGAGATCTTTGTCAAGGTGGCGGAGGCCAAGCGCATGATGCAGACCGGGGAGGCGACCACCGTCGGCGCGGCCACCAGACAGGCCGGGATCAGCCGCAGCGCCTTTTACAAGTACAAGGACTCCGTCCAGCCGTTCAACGACATGAAGGCGGAGCACATCATCACGTTCTATGGGATGCTCAAGGACAACACCGGGGTTCTGTCCCGTGTGCTGAGTGTGTTTGCCCAGTCGGGAGCCAACATCCTGACCATCAATCAGAGCATCCCCACCAACGGCTGCGCGGCGGTGACAATCTCCGCGGAGACCTCCGGCATGGCCGAGTCGCTGGAGACGCTGCTGGAGTCCGCCTCCGCGGTGGACGGCGTCGTCAAATTTGAAGTTATGGCGGGATAAGGAAGCGAAAATGATAAAATTTGCGATTATGGGGCTCGGTACCGTCGGCACCGGCGTGGCGAAGGTGGTCTCCGAGAACGCCAAACAGATCGAGCACAAGCTGGGCGAGGGGCTGGAGCTCAAGACGGTGCTGGTCCGCCGCTTTAAGGACGGCCCTTACCGCCAGCTGATGACGGACGATTTCAAAAAGATCGAGGAGGATCCGGAGATCCGCGTGGTGGTGGAGACCATCGGCGGCACGGAGGCCGCTTACGAATACACAAAGCGCGCCCTGACGGCCGGCAAGCACGTGGTGACCGCAAACAAGCAGCTGGTGGCGGAGCGGGGCTGCGAGCTGCTGGAGCTGGCGCAGAAAAAAAACGTCAGTTATCTCTTTGAGGCCAGCGTCGGCGGCGGGATTCCCATTTTGCATCCGCTGACGCAGTGTCTGGCGGCGAATCGGATCGAGGAGATTTACGGCATCCTCAACGGCACCACCAACTACATCCTCACCCGGATGGTCCGCACCGGCGCGTTTTTCTCCGACGCGCTGCGGGAGGCCCAGGCCAAGGGCTACGCCGAGGCGGATCCCTCGGCGGACGTGAAGGGAATCGACGCGGGGCGCAAGATCTGTATTCTGGCGGATCTGGCGTTCGGGCATCAGGTGCCGCCGGAGAGCGTTCCCATGGAGGGGATCACCAAGCTGTCGCTGCGGGACGTGAAGATCGCGGAGCGCGCCGGGTATCGGATCAAGCTGCTGGGGCGCACCGTGCGGATGCCGGGGGGCGGACGCACCGCTTACGTCGCGCCGCATTTGATTCCGGAGGAGCACCCCATGGCCAACGTGGAGGATGTATTCAACGCCGTCGTCGTGCGCGGCAACGCCACGGGCGAGATCATGTTTTACGGAAAAGGGGCCGGGGAGATGCCCACGGCATCCGCCTGCGTCTCCGACGTGATGGAGGCGGTGGAGCGCGGCCGCAGCGGAATAAGCTGGAGCTCCGACACGGCGGGTTTTGTGGACCCCAGGGAGCTGCATACCCGCTTTTATTTCCGGATTGAGGGCAGCCTGACGGATGCCGCTGCGGCGTTTGGCCAAGTGGAGGTGCTCAGCGAGGACGGCGAGACGGCGTTTCTCACCGACCGAATCAGCGGGAACAGCGCCGCAGAGCAGTCCGAGAACCTGAACGTGCTGGCCTGCATGCGCGTGCTCTCCTGAGTTTCGGCCGTAAAAAGCAATGCAAACAGAGGAATGAGGAAAAAAGAATGAGCTTGATTGTACAGAAATTCGGAGGCAGCTCCGTCAAGGATGCCGCGCGCATCCGTCACGTTGCCGGGATCATCGCCGACACATACTGCGAGGGCAAGGACGTCATTGTCGTGCTTTCGGCGCAGGGCGATACCACCGACGATCTCATTGCCAAGGCGGAGGAGATCAATCCCCACGCCTCCAAGCGGGAGATGGACATGCTCCTCTCCACGGGAGAGCAGATCTCCGTGGCGCTGTGCGCCATGGCGCTGGAGAAAATGGGCCTGCCGTGTGTATCTCTGACGGCGTGGCAGGTGGGGATTCAGTCCACCTCCGTCCACTCCGACGCGCGCATTAAAAAGATCGACCCCGAGCGCATCCAGGCGGAGCTGGATCAGCACCGCATCGTTCTGGTCACGGGCTTTCAGGGCCTGGACCGCAACGGCGACGTGACGACGCTGGGGCGGGGCGGCTCCGACACCAGCGCGGTGGCGCTGGCGGCCGCCTTCCATGCGGAGCTGTGCCAGATTTACACGGATGTGGACGGCGTCTATACCACCGATCCCCGCCTTGTCCCCACGGCCCGGAAGATCAGCGAGATCACTTACGACGAGATGCTGGAGCTGGCGTCCCAGGGGGCGCAGGTGCTTCATAACCGCAGCGTGGAGCTGGCGAAAAAATTTCATGTAAATCTGGAAGTACTGTCCAGCCTCGAGAAGAAGCCGGGCACGACCGTCAAGGAGGTTGTCAAAGTGGAGAAAACGAATATCGCAGGGGTCGCAAAAGATACCAGCATCGCACGGATCGCCCTGGTGGGGCTGCAGCACAATCCGGGCGTCGCGTTTCAGGTGTTTGACCTGCTGAGCAAGAACAACATCAATGTGGACGTCATCCTGCAGTCCATCGGCCGCCAGGATACCAAGGACATCACCTTCACCGTCCATAAGAAGGATATGGAGGAGGCGGAAAAGCTTCTCAACGAGCACAGGGAAGCCCTGCGGTTCGACCATCTGGAGGAGGACGACAAAATCGGCAAGGTCTCCATCGTCGGCGCGGGCCTCATGAGCAACTGCGGCGTGGCGGCAAAGATGTTTGAGGCGCTCTACGAGGCGGGCATCAACATCCAGATGATCAACACCTCCGAGATCCGCGTCTCCGTTCTGCTGGACGAGCAGGACGTGAACAAGGCGGTCAAGGCGATCCACGACAAGTTTTTTGACGAGATCTGACCGCCCCCCCCCCGACGGCGGCCGGCCGCACAGATCGCATGTAAAGCGGCGCATGGATGCATGCGCCGCTTTTTTTCGGTTCTGGCCGGGGCCGTTTCCTCATAGGGTGGAGTGAGGTGAGGAAATCGTGAAGGACTGTTTTAACCGCTTTTCCGTCCGCTTTCTGGCTGTGCTGGTGCTGGGACTCGCCCTTCTTTTGCTGCACGGGATCTCCGCCGGCCCTCTCGCGGGCGTTTTTGCGCCGCGCTGCGCCGCGCCGTGGGAGCTGAGTAAGCTTGCCTACTGGCCGATGCTGGCGGCCATGGCGCTGACCGGAGGGTTGTCCGGCGGCGTCGGAAGGACGCTGCGCCGCGCCGCGCCCTGGCTGGCGCTGACCCCCGCGGCGCTGTTTCTGACGTTTTGGCTGGTGTCGCGCCTGCGTCCGGCGGGCGGCGTGTATCTGCTGCTCTGGGTGGTCGCGGCGGCGGTGGAGACGGCGCTGGCCGAGCGGGAGGAGCGCGCGTCGCGCATCTGGATTCCGGCGGCGATCGCCCTGGGGGCGCTCTATGTGATCCTGGCGTTTTTCCCGCCGGCCTTCGGCCCGTTTCTGGATCCTGCGTCCGCCGCCGCCATGGGGACCATCCCGTGCTGAATTCGGCGCATTTGCGCATTTACATTTTGCGGCGGCTGTGCTACCATAAAAAAGCGTTCAATTTTCGCCTGCCAGGCCGCAGGCGCTTTACCAAGGAGGAGCTGCCGTGAATACAGTCAATGCGATCGTAACCGTCATCGGGGAGGACCGGGTGGGGATCATTGCCGCCGTCTGTACCCTGCTGGCGAAGAACAACGTCAATATTCTGGATATCTCGCAGACGATTCTGCAGGGAAAATTTACCATGGTCATGGCCGTGGACATCGCGCAATCCGCCGTTCCGCTGACGGAACTGGCTCTGCTGCTGGATGATCTCGGCCACTCCATGAAGATCTCCATCCGCATCCAGCGGGAGGAGATCTTCGACGCCATGCATCGCATCTGAGGGGGAGAGGACTATGCTGAATCAGAAGGATATCCTCTCCACCATCGAGATGATCGACCAGCAGCACCTGGACATCCGGACCATCACCATGGGGATCTCCCTGCTCTCCTGCTGCGATCCAAGCGTCGGGAAGGCCTGCGGGAAGATCTACGACAAGATCACCCGGTACGCCGAGCACCTGGTCAGAACCGGAGAGGACATCGAGCGGGAGTTTGGTATTCCCATCGTCCACAAGCGCATTGCCGTCACGCCCATGGCGCTGGTGGCCGGCGCCAGCGCGGAAGAGGATTATGTGCCCTTTGCGCTGACGCTGGACAAAGCGGCCCGGACCTGCGGCGTCAACTTTATCGGCGGTTACTCCGCGCTGGTGCAGAAGGGAATGACGCAGGCGGACGAGCGTCTCATCCGCTCCATTCCGGAGGCGCTGGCCCGGACGGAGCTGGTCTGCGCCTCCGTCAACGTGGGCTCCACCCGCGCCGGCATCAACATGGACGCCGTGGCGCTGATGGGCAAAATCGTGAAGGAGACGGCGGATAAGACCGCCGCCCAGGACGGCTTGGGCTGCGCCAAGCTGGTGGTTTTCTGCAACGCGGTGGAGGATAACCCCTTTATGGCCGGCGCCTTCCACGGCGTGGGCGAGGCCGAAAAGGTCATCAACGTAGGCGTCTCCGGCCCCGGCGTGGTCTGCCACGCCCTTGAGTCCGTCCGCGGCAAGCCCTTTGACGTGGTGGCGGAGACCGTGAAAAAGACGGCCTTCCGGGTGACCCGTATGGGCCAGATGGTGGCACAGGAGGCCTCCCGGCGGCTGGATACGCCCTTCGGGATCGTGGATCTCTCCCTGGCTCCCACTCCCGCCGTAGGGGATTCCGTCGCTCGGATTCTGGAGGAGATGGGCCTGGAGACCTGCGGCACCCATGGCACCACCGCCGCGCTGGCGCTTTTGAACGATGCGGTGAAAAAGGGCGGCGTTATGGCGTCCTCCTCGGTGGGCGGTCTCTCCGGCGCGTTCATTCCCGTCTCCGAGGACGAGGGCATGATCGCGGCGGCCAAGAAGGGAACGCTGTGCATGGACAAGCTGGAGGCCATGACCTGCGTGTGCTCCGTGGGCCTGGATATGATCGCGGTGCCCGGCGATACGCCGGCCTCCACCATCTCCGCCATCATCGCGGACGAGGCGGCCATCGGCATGGTGAACGGCAAGACCACTGCGGTCCGCATTATCCCGGCGCCCGGCAAGCAGGTGGGGGACAGTGTGGAGATGGGCGGCCTGCTGGGCAGCGCGCCGGTCATGCCGGTGCACGGGGAATCCAGCGAGGCGTTCATCGCCCGCGGCGGCCGCATCCCTGCGCCGCTGCACAGCCTGAAAAACTGAGCGCCGCAGCCGTCTGATCCTCGGAGAAAACCGCGCGTTTACCCGTCCGCCCGGGGAGAGCTTCGCCGGTGCGAAGCGGAACAATTCGCGCAATCGGAGAAAATTTTGTCAATTTTCGTTTTCTTTTTAGGACAAATGATGATTGACAGAAAAATGTTTCGTTGCTATTATTTTACCAATAAATGCGATGAGGGGAACAAGTAGCCCACTTCACTCCGCTTTCAGAGAGTTGCCGGCCGGTGCGAGGCAATAAGCGTTGAAGGGTGGCGAAATCATCCCAGAGCAGCATCCTGAAAGGCTTGGCCTGGTAAGGATTGCCGGATGCACCCGTTACGGTGCAGGGCTTGATGGAGCCTGCAGAGAGGACGCACAGCATTGTGCGTCAACAAGAGTGGTACCGCGGAGTTGCAGTTAAATGCCTTCGCCTCTTGACAACAAGGGGCGAAGGCTTTTTTTATACCTTTTGCCCGGCCCAAAGCGCGTATTTCCGCTGTCCCCACAGCTGAAAATAAATTTTGAATGTTTGAAGGAGTTTTTATTATGGCAATCAAAAAGTATTATGACACGGACTGCAATCTGGGCCTTCTGGACGGCAAGACCGTTGCGGTCATCGGCTTTGGTTCTCAGGGACATGCCCACTCCATGAATCTGGCGGAGAGCGGCGTCAACGTGGTGGTCGGCCTGCGCAAGGGCTCCGCCCACTGGGAGAAGGCGGCGAAGTTCGCCGAGGAAAATCCCCGTCTCCATGTCATGGGCGTGGAGGAGGCCGCCAAGGCCGGCGACATCATCATGATGCTGGTGCCGGACGAGCTGTGCGCGGACATCTACAACAAGCAGGTCGCGCCGTACGTCACCGAGGGCAAGACTCTGGCCTTTGCCCACGGCTTCAACATTCACTTTAAAACCATCGTGCCTCCCGCCAATGTGGACGTCATCATGGTCGCCCCCAAGGGCCCCGGCCACACGGTCCGCAGCCTGTATACGGAGGGCAAGGGCGTTCCCAGCCTGATCTGTGTGGAGCAGAACTTCTCCGGCAAGGCCAAGGAAGTGGCGCTGGCCTATGCCTCCGCCATCGGCGCCGGCCGTGCCGGCATCCTGGAGACCACCTTCAAGGAAGAGACGGAGACCGATCTGTTCGGCGAGCAGGCCGTGCTGTGCGGCGGCGTGTGCGAGCTGATCCACGCCGGATTCGATACCCTGGTGGAGGCCGGCTACGCTCCTGAGATGGCTTATTTTGAGACCTGCCACGAGATGAAGCTCATCATCGACCTGGTTAACCAGGGCGGCTTCGCCAAGATGCGCTACTCCATCTCCAACACCGCCGAGTACGGCGACTATCGCACCGGCAAGCGGATCATCACCGAGGACACCCGCAAGGCGATGCGTCAGGTTCTCACCGAGATCCAGGACGGCACGTTTGCCTCCGAATTCCTGGCTGAAATGAATCCCAACGGCGGCCGCGCGACCCACTTCCTGGCCATGCGCCGCATGGCGGCCGAGCATCCCATCGAAAAGGTCGGTGCCCAGCTGCGCTCCATGATGAGCTGGCTGAAAAAGTGATGTTCTCTGTGCCGGCGGGACGAGCTCCCGCCGGCGCAGGAGAAAGCTTTGCGGCGTCCTGCGGCCTGGGGCCGCCCAAAATAACTTTCACCGTTTTGCACGGATCGCACGCCGACCCCGCGCCGCGGGAGTAACGAGGAGGATATGAACACCTTGGAACTGAATGAGCTGAAAGAACGGCTGGACGGCCTTGTCATTTTCCGGGCGCTGCTGGACGATCCGGTGATCGCCGCGTTCCGCGCCATGCTGGAGAGCCGCTGCCGCGGCGAAAATCTCACCGCCTCCTGTGCGGAGTTTGAGTCCCGCCTTTTTGAGAGCGGGGACAACTGGTCCGAGTACCTGACCAGCGCCGTCGTACAGAGCGAGAACGTCTGCGTCCGGCATCAGACCACCTTGGGTTCCAGTCCGGTCCTCCGGGAGAGCCTGCGCTCCGAATTGGAGCTGTTCGACCGCCTGGCTTCTCTCCGGCTGGGGGATTTTGCGGATGGGGCGGAGAATTTTCCGTCTTTTCTGCAGAGCTGGAATGCGGCGCCCTGTGACATTTCCGGCAACTACATGCGCCGCCTGAGCGAGATCGGAAAGAAGGGGTACGGCGTTTTTGCCCGTTACCACGTCTTTACCGTAGAGGACGGACGGCTGACGCCGGTGCGCTATCCCGATCCCCAGAAGCTCAGCGATCTGCCCGGCTACGAGCGGGAGAGGGAGAAGATCCTGGCCAACACCCGCGCCCTGCTGGAGGGAAAGCCCGCCAACAACGTTTTGCTTTACGGAGACGCCGGGACCGGAAAGTCCAGCACGGTCAAGGCCATCGCCAACGAGTTCGCCCGGGACGGGCTGCGTCTGGTGGAGGTGAAGAAGAACCAGCTCTACCAGATCCCCGACCTGATGGAGACGCTGGCAAAGAATCCGCTGAAGTTTATCCTCTTTATCGACGACCTGAGCTTCTCCTCCAACGACGACAATTTCGCGGCGCTCAAAGCGATCCTGGAGGGCGGCGTCTGCTGCCGGGCCCGGAATCTGGCGGTCTACGCCACCAGCAACCGCCGCCATCTGATCAAGGAGACCATGACCGACCGTACCGGTGACGACATCCATGAAGCGGATACCCGGCAGGAGCTCATGAGCCTCTCCGCCCGCTTTGGGCTGACTGTCACCTTCTCCAGTCCTGACAAGGGCCGCTACCTCCACATCGTTCGGGAGCTGGCAAGCCAGTACAGCGTGGATCTGACCGACGACCAGTTGGCTACCCGCAGCGAGGCGTTCGCCATTCGCGCCGGTGGACGCAGCGCCCGGACTGCCCGTCAGTTTGTGGAGCTGTGCAAGTCGGGCGTCACCGCCTGAGAACGGGAGAGAATTTTCCGTGGACGACACCGTCTATTTGAGTCTGGCGGCCTATGCCTGCGCCACTACGTTCTCGCCCGGGCCCAACAACATCCTGCTGCTCAGCAGCACCAGTCAGTTCGGCCTGCGCCGCTGCCTGCCCCTGATCGCCGGGATCGCCACGGGACTGGTCACCATCATGCTGGCGTGCGGCTTCGGCTGCGCCTGGCTGGGATCTCTGGTGCCGCAGATCGTTCCGTACGCCAAGTTCGTGGGGGCGGCGTACCTTCTTTGGCTGGCGTGGAAAACGCTCCGGCACGGCGCGGCGGCCGCCGCCGGAAAAGAGATCCGGCCCCTGAACTATTTCAACGGTTTTTTGCTTCAGTTTCTCAACGTCAAGCTCCTGATGCTGGGGATGGCTGCCTACACCGGCTTTATTCTGCCCTACGGCTTTCGGCTGACCTACGTGCTGACCTTTGCCGCCATCATGGCCGGCTGCGCCGTCGTGGGAAATCTCATCTGGTCCACGTTGGGCGCCCTGATCTATCCCATCTACAACAAATACTGCAGGGCAATCAATTTGATCATGACCGCCCTGCTGGTTTGGTGTGCGTACAGAATGCTGCTGATCTGAGCGCCGCTCTCCCGGCCGTTATCCGCCGCCGGCGGAGACCGGGGAACTCCTGACGCATGGAAGCAGCCGGAGCATCCGGCTGCTTCAGCCTGTCGGAAAAGCCTTGCATGGTTCTGCAATTTTCGGCCGCGGCGTGTACGTGGGCGGAAATACATCTCGCGCAGCGGCGTCGAATTGTCCGCGTTCAGCGGACGACCGAGGCGCAGAGCGCAGCCCTTTGCCGAAGAAGTCTTTTGGAATTCTTCGACCAGCTGCAGCCGGAGCATCCGGCTGCTTTTTTTTCCCCTTCTGCCAAAACCGGGCATCGGCCGCGGCATCGGAAAGGCTCCGGCGGGCGTCCTGGCCTCCGACAAGATACGAACGATTTGTAAACGATGGGTCCGAAAAAGCGGAAAAACTTGCCCTGAGGACGCTTTTATGCTAAACTGCCAATCAAGCGGAAAAACTGCGGCGCCGCTGCGCCGCGTCGGGAGCTTATCAAAACCGCAAGGAGGACGTCTTATGAAACTCAGCTTTTTCGGCGCCGATCAGTGTGTGACCGGCAGCTGCCACTGTCTGGAGATCAACGGCAAGAAAATTCTGATTGACTGCGGTCTGCAGCAGGGCCGCGACGAGATCAGCAACTCCGAGTTTCCCTTTGCACCCAACACCGTCGACTATCTCCTGGTGACGCATGCGCACATTGACCACACGGGCCGGATTCCGATGCTGGTCAAGCAGGGCTTTCGGGGCGAGATTCTGACGACCCGGCTGACCGGCGACCTTATGAAGATCATGCTGCTGGACTCCGCGCACATCCAGGAGCAGGACGCCGAGTGGAAAAACCGCAAGGGCGAACGCTCCGGCGCGCCCCATGAAGAACCGCTGTATACCATCGAGGACGCGCAGCAGGTGAGCCAGTATCTCAAGACCTGTGAATACGGTCAGACGGTTGATTTGTGCGAGGGCGTGCGCGTCACGTTCGTCGACGCGGGGCATCTGCTTGGCAGCGCCTCCATTCTCCTGGAGGCCGCGGAGAACGGCGTCGAGAAGAAGATCGTCTTTTCCGGGGACCTGGGCAATGTCAACCAGCCCATCATCCGGGATCCGACTCACATCCAGGGCGCCGACTATGTGGTCATGGAATCCACTTACGGCGACCGCAACCATGAGGAGACGTGGAGCTATACGGACGACCTGGCGAAGATCATCGACGAGACGATCGGCCGGGGCGGCAACGTGGTGATTCCTTCCTTCGCTGTGGGCCGCACGCAGGAGCTGCTCTATTTTATCCGGGAGATCAAGGATCAGAAGCTGGTCAAGTCCAATCCGGATTTTCCCGTCTATATTGACTCTCCGCTGGCCCGGGAGGCCACGCAGATCTTTACCGGCGACCTGCGGGGCTATCTGGATGAGGATGCACTCAAGCTGGTGGCCGACGGCACCCATATGTTCAGCTTTACGAACCTGCACATGACCACCTCTGTGGAGGAGTCCAAATCGCTCAACGAGGACGGGATCCCCAAAATTATTATTTCCGCCTCCGGCATGTGCGACGCCGGACGCATCCGCCACCACCTCAAGCACAACCTGTGGCGGCCCGAGTGCGCCGTGGTGTTCGTGGGTTATCAGGGCGAAGGGACGCTGGGCCGCCACCTGCTGGACGGCGCCCAGTCCGTCAAGATGTTCGGCGAGGAGATCGCGGTCAAGGCCAAGATCGTCAACTATACCGGCCTGTCCTCCCACGCGGACAGGGATCATCTGCTCTCCTGGATCAAAGACTTCAAGGACCCCAAGCCGCAGCATGTATTTATTGTCCACGGCGACCGTGAGGTGGCTCCTTTCTTCGCAAAAAGTGTGGAGGAATTTAGCTTTACAGCCCATGCCGCCCAATATACTGAGTCGTGGGATCTGGCGGCCTGCGCCCAACTGGAGAAGGGCTATCTGCCGGAGCGCAAGGTCAAATCCTTCGACGGGCAGAGCAAGACGGCACCCGCTTACGAGCGCCTGGTCTCCGTCTCCCAGATGCTTGCCGAAGCCGTCAAGCGCAGCAAGGGACGGGACAACAAGAGTCTGGCCGGCTTCGCCGACCAGCTGCGCTCCCTGCTGGAAAAGTGGGAGTCTTAAGGATTTCCGGCGCATCCGCCGCGCATTGGGCGGCGAATGGGACTCCGGTTGTAATTTTTCGCGCAGCGGCGACCAAAACGGTCGGCAAAGGAAACTGAGGCATGGAGAAACTGCAGCAGGGGAAAGTTTATACCGGGGCCGTCGAAGGATATTCCAGCGACGGCCTCGGCGTCGTCCGGCTGGACGGGGCGGTGGTCTTTGTGCCCCGGGCCGTGCGGGGGGAGACGGTGGATCTGCGGATTACCAGGGTGATGAAAACCTGCGCCGCCGGGGAGATCGTGCACATTCACAATCCTTCGCCTGAACGGATTGAGCCGGCGTGTCCTTATTTTGGCCGCTGCGGCGGCTGTGACTTTCAGCACCTGTCCTATCCGGAGGAGCTGCGGGCCAAACGGCAGAGAGTGCAGGACGCGCTCAGGCGCATCGGCGGCCTCGACCTGCCGGTGGAGGAAATTCTTGGGGCAAAGGATCCGACGCACTATCGCAACAAGAGTCAGTATCCCATCGGTGCGGACGGGGCGGTGGGCTTCTATCAGGAGCGCAGCCACCGCGTCGTGCCTGTCCGGCAGTGCCGAATCCAATCCCCTGTCAGCGACGCTACGGCGCAGGCGGTCGGGGAGTGGATGCGGCGCTACCGGGTTTCTGCCTACGAGGAAAGCAGCGGAAGGGGATTGATGCGGCACATCTACGTTCGCGTGAACCGGGCGGGAGAGAGCCTGTGCTGCGTGCTGGCCAACGCCAAGGGACTGCCCCGGGAACCGGAGCTGGTCGCTTACGTCCGCGCGGCGGCACCAAAGACCGTGGGCGTGGTGCTGGGGATCCACACCGGCCCGGGCAACGGGATTCTCCCGGAGCGATACCGAACGCTCTGGGGGCAGAACTATCTGATGGACACGCTCTGTGGGCTTTCCTTCAAGCTATCCATACCTTCTTTTTACCAGGTCAATCGGGAGCAAGCAGAGATACTTTACAGAAAGGCAGGAGAATTCGCCGCCCTGACGGGCAGTGAAACAGTCCTGGATCTTTACTGCGGCACCGGTACGATCACGCTGTATATGGCGGGACGGGCAAAGCGCGTCATCGGCGGGGAGGTCGTGCCGGAGGCGATTCGTGACGCGCGGGAGAATGCGGCGCGCAACGGGATCGACAACGCGGAATTTTTCTGCGGCGATGCGGGCGGCATTGCAGAAAAACTGCGGGAGGACGGTCTCCGGCCGGATGTCCTCATCGTGGATCCGCCCCGAAAGGGCTTATCCCCGGAGGTTATTGCCTCGGCTGCGGGGATGGCGCCCGGCCGTATCGTCTATGTCTCCTGCGACCCGGCAACTCTGGCCCGGGACGTCAGAGTGTTTGGGGAGATGGGCTACTGTGCACGGCGGGCCGTGTCGGTGGATTTGTTTCCCCGCACATGCCACGTCGAGACGGTAGTTCTTTTGTCCAAACTCAACGCCAGGGAGCACATCACTGTCGATCTCGATATGAGCGAACTGGATGTGACGGCCGCCGAGTGCAAAGCGACCTATGATGAAATCAAGGCGTATGTGCAGGAAAAGAACGGTTTGAGGGTCTCCAGCC
>Ga0268263_1002144_pt1 | contig 13694 bp, 14 predicted proteins | sample Biomet5_FD_190358 | JGI IMG/M metagenome (GOLD analysis project Ga0268263, IMG submission 190358) | Microbial communities from bioreactor (seeded with sewage sludge) at LBNL, California, USA - Biofuel metagenome 5 (SPAdes) (version 4) | ecosystem: Engineered > Bioreactor > Anaerobic >... | reverse complement strand
CCTCCCTGTGTTAATTTTACCGGTTTGCGCCGTTTTGATAATGGCACAGAGGTTCAATTATAAGTGAACTGATGATTCATAGAAACATGAACTGAATACAGCGGCACCCCGCCAATAAAAAAAACGAGGTTTTGACGGGGCGCATTGCTATGCCCGTACCCTTCAATTCCGCGTTTCGGATTGGAGGGATTTTTTATGCGCTGGACCGATACCAACGCGTCGCTGCTTGTGATGAGCAGCGACTATCACTTACCGGATTGACGTGTTTCCCGCTGATGGTATCCGGTTAAAAAAAGCCTGGCCCCTGTATCGGAGAACTGCGGTCAGGAACATGAACTGTCAATCCATGAATTAGATGAAATAAGTAATGCGCCTGTATTTCGGCATTTTGTGCCGTTATGCAGGCGCTTTTTTGCGCTTTCCCGGCGGTGCCGGGGCCCGCCGCTTCCGCTCAGATTTGCTCAAAAGAATCTGAACGGAGGTACATAAGAATGTTCGAGCACAAAAACATATTCGTGCTGAATAAAAAGGACAAAGAGGCCATCATCTACCAGGACGCGAACGGACGGATTATCCGCCTTACCCGCGAAGTCTTTGCCAGCGAGGAGGAGTTTCTGCGCTGGAAAGGCTGGTCGGATGAAAACTACCACGACGCCGAAAAGGAGCGTCATGTGGAATCCAATCATGCTCTCTCGCTTGAGGAGCTGCCGGAAAGCATTGCCGTCATCGAATCGCCGGAAGAAATGTTTTTCTCCGACCGGCAGGAAGGGGAGCGCCAGCAGCTTCGTGATCTGCTGATGGCCGGTTACGATGCCTGCCTGACGGACAAGCAGCGCAGGCGGCTGTGGCTTCACTGCGTGGACAAGCTGACTTTGGAACAGATCGCGGGAGCGGAGAAAGTCAGTCACCAAATCATTTCCAGGTCCGTTGCAGTCGCCAAAAGAAAATTGAAAAAATATTTTGAAAAACAGGTTGCAGAATCGCCCTTTCAGCGGCGATAGGTGAAAGGACTTTTCCGTCCCTTCCCTGACCTTTGAAAATTGAATATACGGCATTTCAGGCACAAAACCCGCGTGGCCGCAAGGCCAGCGAAACAGAGCGCGACGCCAGGACGGCAGCTTTCAGGAGGTGATCCGGGATAAGCTGTCCGAGCGATCTACGCATGCTCTGAACCCGGCACGGCACACCGGGCGCGATGACAGCGCGGGGGATAATGAAACTTTCTCACGACCTCCCACAGACTTGAGGGGGAGCCCGGTGATATACGCCAGTCTTACAGACAGCGGTATCGCGGAGCTATGACAGCCTCGCCAGAGGCGGCCTGAAATGTCCCTCATCGCCGGGGCGCGTGGCAAATACGGCGGACAACTCAAAGTCAGATACCATGCCCTGACCGCGTTTTGCGGTCAGGGTATTCATGTGGCTTTGAACTGCTAAAAGAAAGGAGCGTCATTCTATGAATCAAGCTGTTACGGCCTCCGCGCAAAACCAGCAGGAGGAACTGGTAGACATCCGGGAAGTCACGGTAGACAAGGAGCTTCCCAAGACTGAACGCATTGCCGCGTTTGTGCGGCAGATCAAAAATCCCTATCGGTTTCGCTGCGGCGATTTCGTGGTCAACGCCTGCTTTGCTCAGGGCGGCGCTACCATTGAAGAATGCCTTCGGGGAATTTTGCGGTGATCGGCATAGTTGTGCTTTCCCGCTGAGCTTGTTATGATGGGGCTGGAAAAGGAAAAAATCAGACGAGACCTTCAAGCCACTTCTTTGATGCGGGATAAATCCGGCAGGAAAGGAGTGCTTTTCTATGCCCAAATATAAAGCGGCAGAATACATCCGGCTCTCTTACACGGATGACAAAATGAGCGAGAGCGACAGTGTCGGCAATCAGCGGAAGCTGATCGAAAACTTTGTCTTGCAGAACGCGGATATTGATGTAATTGAGGAAAAGATTGACGACGGATACAGCGGCATCATCTTCGACCGGCCCGCCTTTAAGGAAATGATGCAGGACGTTACCGATGGAAAAATCAACTGCGTCATCGTCAAAGACCTGTCCCGGCTGGGGCGTGAGTACATAGAGACGGGCCGCTATCTGCGGAGGATATTCCCGGCCTATGGCGTCCGCTTCATCGCCATCAACGACAACATCGACACCGCCCGCGAAAATTGCGGCGACGATCTCGCGGTATCTGTCAAAAACATCATGAACGAGGCGTACTGCCGGGACATTTCCATCAAGACCCGCAGCTCGCTTGACGTAAAACGGCGGAACGGAGATTTCGTCGGTGCGTTTCCTATTTACGGCTATCTCAAATCCTCGGAAAGCAAAAACAAGCTGGAGCCTGACCCCTATGCCTCGCGCGTCGTCCGGGACATTTTTCGGATGCGTCTGGAAGGCTCCAGCGCCTCCCGTATCGCCGCGGAGCTGAACAGGCTGTGTGTTCTTTCACCTCTGGCATACAAGAAGAACAACGGCCTGCCTTACGCCAAGCGCGGCTACGCAGACAAGGAAAACTGCAAATGGTCTGCGACGACCGTTATCCGCATTTTGCAGGATGAAACATACACCGGCACTCTGGTGCAGGGCAAGCAAGGAACGCCGCATTATAAAATCAAGACGGTGGAGCAGCACCCTTCCTCGGACTGGATTCGCGTTTCGGGCGCGCATGAAGCGATCATCCCGCAGCACGATTTTGAACTGGTACAGCGTATCCGGCATCTGGATACCCGTACCGCTCCCGCACAGGACACGGTATATCTTTTTTCCGGCGTTCTTGTCTGCGGCTGCTGCGGCGCTCGCATGACGCGAAAGACCAATCGCGCGGGCGGCAGGGAATATCACTACTACTATTGCCCCACCGGGAAGAAGCACGGCTGCGACCACTCGGTCATGCTCAAGGAAACCGACCTGACCGCCTGCGTCCGCGATGCGCTGAAAAGCTACATCGACAACGTGGTGTCGCTGGAAGCTCTGCTCTCCGGCATCGACCAGCAGCGTATCAATCAGGAATTGACCCAGGAATATACCGACCAGATCACGGCCAATGAGCGACGGATCGGACAATATCAGGAATTCAAATCCCGCCTTTACGAGAACATGGTGCAGGGAATCCTCACCAAAGAGGAATTCGTCACCATGAAGGGAAATTACAGCGCAGAGATCGAACGCCTGAAGGCAGCCGTGTCCGACCTGAAGGCGAAGCTGGAGGACGTAATGGAAAACCGCAGTGAACGAAACCGCTGGATTTCCCACTTTACGCAGTTTGCCACCTTACAGGAGCTGGATCGCAAAGTTGTCGTTCAACTGATTCAGAGCATCCGGGTGATGAGAAAAAACGAACTGAGGATCACGTTCAACTATGCGGACGAGTATCAAAAGGCGCTGGCGCTTCTCACGTCGGCGGAACAGAGAAAGGCGGGATGACAAATGGCACGAAAAAGCAGAAAAGAAACGCTCTCCACAGCTGCGAGCGAGCAGTCCTTTCAGACGGCGCTTTACATCCGCGCCGCCCTGTATGTCCGCCTTTCCGTGGAGGACACAAAAACGACCAGCATCTCTATTGAAACGCAGCAAATGATTTTGGCGCGCTTTCTGGAGAGCAGGCCGGAAATTTTCGTTTATAAAACCTATATCGACAACGGCGCTACCGGCACGAACTTTCATCGGCCCGGTTTTCAGCAGATGCTTGCGGACATTGAAGCGGGCCTCGTCAACTGTGTCATCGTCAAAGGCCTCTCCCGTCTTGGCCGCAACACCATCGACACCGGCTATTACATCGAACAGTATTTTCCGGCTCACAAGGTGCGTTTCATTGCCGTCAACGATCAATTCGATTCGGCAGACCCAGACAACGTTCATGCTGGTATTATCCTGCCCTTGAAAAACATGATCAACGAGGCGTATGCGCTGGACATCGGCAAAAAGATCAAGGCGCAGCAGCGGCAGGCCATGAAGGACGGCGAATTCGTCGGCGCACGGACGCCTTACGGATACCGGAAAGCGCCGGACGACTGCCATCGGCTTCTTGTTGATCCGGAAGCGGCTGAGACCGTTCAGCGGATTTTTCAGCGGGCGGCGGAGCACGCGGGGCTGAACACAATTGCCCGCGAGCTGAACGAGGCAGGCGTAATTGCCCCAAGTCACTATAAACAAGCGCAGGGCATCATTGAAAATGAAAACCTGATCGGCAACGGCCACTGGCAGACCAGGACGGTTTCCAAAATCCTTCATTCGGAAATTTACACCGGCGATATGGTGCAGGGCCATACAAAGACCTTCGACCACAAACAGATTCGCGCCGGAGCAGATAATTTGATTTCTGTCAGCGGCACCCATGAGGCAATCGTCAGCCATGAGCTTTTCGACCGGGTGCAGCTGATTCTTGAAAAGACCGCAGAGCTTTGCAAAGAACGCGATGTTGACCCCTATACCCCGAATGTTATGCGCGGCAAAGTGTTTTGCGCTCACTGCGGCGGCAGCCTGCACCGGCAGCGCAATCAGCGCAGGAAAACCGCAGCGGTTTACTTCTATCATTGCCTGTCCAATTCCCGCGTGGCGCGCGGAAGCTGCCCCGGCGTTACCATCCGTGAAACCGAGCTGCTGTCTGTCCTGCTGACGGTGCTGCTGGAAGCGATGAACGCGACGATGTGCCAATATGCCCTTTTGCTGAACGCGGACAACCGGGAACAGCAGCGTAAAGAGCTGACCGAGCAGGCTGGCCGCTGCAAAGCGGACGCGGAGAAATATCGCAGCCGGATACGCGGCCTGTATGAAGATTTTGTGCTGGGTGTCCTAACGAGCGAGGACTATTTCTCTTTCAAGGAACAGTATGAAACGCAGCTTGCGGCTTCCGAGCAGGAGGCAGATCACCTGGAGCAGAAGAAAAAGCAAATGGATACGCAGCTCGCCCGCTGCAAAGCGCTTTCTCAGGATATGGAGAGCATCCGGCAAAACCATGAGCTGACGGCTGCCCTGATCGACCGGCTTGTAGAACGGGTGGAAATCTCTCACGACAAGCATATCAAGGTGAAGTTCCGTTTTCAAAGCGAGTTCCGGGAATACGGTGAGGAGGGTGCAGCGCCATGTCAAACTATGTGATTGCCCTCTATATCAGCCTATCTCTGGAGGATACAAAATACGACAGTCTGAGTATCCAGAACCAGCACCTGATCCTGAATGAATTTGCTCTCTCCATGCCGGAGGCGGCGCACGCCGAGATTATGGAATTCACAGACAACGGTTTCAGCGGCACAAACTTTGAGCGCCCCGATGTGCAGCGTCTGATTGAAATGGTGCGAGAAAACAAGATCGACTGCATCATCGTCAAGGACTTCTCCCGATTCGGGCGCAACAGCATCGAAACCGGCTATTTTATCGAGCGCGTTTTCCCCTTGTATCACACGCGCTTTATCTCGGTCAGCGACGACTTTGATTCTGCCAAGTTCAAGGGCGACACCGGCGGCATGGATGTGGCGTTCAAATATCTGATCAACGAGTATTACAGCCGCGATATGTCCATCAAAACCAAAAGCGCCAAGTATACCAGGATGCAACGCGGCGAATACCAGAGTAAAATATGTCCCTATGGCTACCGGAAAAGCGCGGACGGACGCATGGAGCCGGACCCTGAGGCCGCAGCTGTCGTCCGGCAGATATTTGAGCTTGCGGTCGGCGGAACCAACGCCACGCAGATCGCGTGTAAACTGTACCGGCAAGGGACGCCTACGCCCGGCGAATACAAGGCGGCTGCCGGAAACCATTCTTATGATATTTCCCGGACGCGCGGCATCTGGAGCAATTCAACGGTGCTGCGGATACTGGAGGATGAACGCTATACCGGAACCTATGTGATCGGCAAGCGTGCCGTGCTGGAGGTCGGCGGGACACGCTCCCGCCGGAAAGACCGGGATAAGTGGTACATCATTCCCGACCACCACCCGGCCATTGTGGAAAAAGAACTGTATGAGCAGGTGCAGCGCGTGATTTGCAGGTTCTCTATCCCCCATAAAAAGCAGCATGACTATCCCCTGAAAGGGAAAGCATATTGCGGCTGCTGTGACCACGCGCTTTCCCGTATCATGCAGAAATCACCGATTTTCTATTGCCGCCACTCCGAGGCGGATACAAATGCTCCCTGCCACGGTATGCAGATCGGCGTTGCCGAGTTGGAGCAGCTCGTCTTTACAGTGCTGAAAAAGCAGATGGAAGTCGTCCTTGGCATGGGTGAGACCGAATTGCCCGCGCTGGAAGCGGGCCTTGCCAGACAGGCGGAATATGAGCAGCAGATCAGTTCCCTTCAGGACGCAAAACGCCGCCTGTATGAACAATACCTGATGCGCGAGATTGGGCTTGACGAGTATAAGAGCCAAAAGGCCGAGTGCGACGCGAAGCTGGTACAGATCAAAAATACCTGCGCCGCAGTTACGGCCCAGGCAAAGCAAGCGCAGGAGCAGCGTGAGGAACAGATAAAGCAAAAGCAGATCATCCGGGAGATTTCTCAAGCCGATGGCCTGACGGCGTCTCTCGTCGATCTGCTGATTGAGAAGGTGTATGTATTCCCCGGCAAGCGCATTGAAATTGCGTACAAAGTCAGTGAAATTAAGAATCAAAATTTTGGAGAAATAACGAAAAAGCGATGACTGTCAGACGGTAAGATGTTATAATCAAAATATAAATATGTAAATCTCTGCTCATCGTATGTAGCACCATAAAGCCGAAAATCCAATTATAATATCTAATGCTTAAAAATGGTGTGCGAAAGGAGAATGTTAATGGCATCTAGCAACAGTCATGATGCATCAGGCCAACTATCTGGTTACTTGTATCAAGTTCTTTCAGCTTTATTGCTTTTACTCGATAATGAAGATCCAGAAGCACAACTCTGCATCGAAAAATTTGATGACGTCACTTTTTTGGAAGACGATGAGCCAAGAACAATGGTGCAAGTTAAACACCAGCTTTATAGGCAAGGAAGCCTGACTGATACAAGCGTTGATTTTTGGCGCACAATAAAAGTTTGGTGCGATTATCTTCAACAGCATGGTGCGGCTGATGCTCAAGTCGCCTTTGTGATAATTACTACTGCGAGGGCGAATGACAACTCTGTGGCATCTTTTTTGAAGAAGGGATCTTCTCGCGATTGGAAAAAGGCTTTTAGTATTATACGAGAAATTTCCAAAACGGATGATTCAAAAAGCAATCAAAATTTTTATTTAGCTTTTCAGGATTTAACTCCCAGTTCACAAGAATACTTAGCTGAGCATATTTATGTTTACGATTCTGCGCCACAAATTGGCGTGATTAAAGATAAAATTATGCCATATGTACGGATGGTAACGCTACAGCCATTTGAGGATCGTGTGTATGAGAAAGTATTAGGATGGTGGATTAACAACACAATCAAATGTTTAAGCTCAGTTGAGCCAGTTTTCATTAGCTATCGACAGCTGCAAAAAGAGATGTACGATGTTGGAAGCGAATATAAAGCTGATTCCTTACCGATAGATATTGATCCCCTGTATAATCCGACTCCTGCGGAGATTGCCCAACTTTCCCCCCAAAACAAAGTCTTTATTGAGCAGCTCAATCTTATTTCGTTGTCACATGATCGCTTGAAGAGATGTATTAGGGATTACTACAATGCGTATGCACAGAGAAGTTTGTGGGTCAGAGAACAGCTGCTATTTATTAACGATTTACAGAAATACGAAAAACGGCTCATAGATGAATGGAATAGATTGTTCTTGGTCATGAAAGAAGACCTGGAAGATTACGGAGACAATATTACAGAGTCTCAAAAGATTAAGGCAGGTAGAGCATTGCTGGGGCAAGTAGAAGAATTGAATTTGCCAATCCGAAAAAATGTTCCAGATCCTTTCATCATGCGAGGTACATATCATGGACTGTCGAATGAATTAAGTGTTGGTTGGCATATCGATTTTATGGATCGACTATGCTCAATGTTAAAGGGGTGAGGGTATGGTTCAATGGGACAAGAGAACTCCAGAAATCGCGAATCTATTAAACCCCTCGTTTTGCGCTATTATTCTATATGCAGCAATTGCTGAGTATCAAAAAAAGGCGAAGGACGGAATTCCTTTTCCGCTTATTTATCTAATTCTGCCTGTCGTATTACATAAGAGTACCCGTTATCGGATAACCTCGAAAACAAATATGATTGTGTGGTTGCAGCGCAATCCTGACGTCCTTGTTGGGTTCCCTGAACGTGCAAAAAGTATGGTGCCCTATACAAATGAGGCCATAGAGTTTTTGTTATTTCAAGAAACATGTCTTATTAACAACGAAAAAATCTGTATTGCTAAAACAATTTCACAATCCGGTCTTGTCCATTATATGGAGTCTGACGAGGAAATAAAGGAATGTATTCAAAAAGCTGGAAATGTTGGACGGTGGTTTTGTAGTATGCATGCTACAGAAAACATATATGCTGCTTGGGGGGTGAAACCGTAATGCAAATCAGTGCAATTATATTATATGGTGCAAAAGGGCAAAAACGGATTTTGCCTTTTAAGGTGGGCGCTGTAAATATTATTACTGGGAAATCAAAAACTGGAAAATCAGTGATTGGCGATATTATTGACTACTGTATGGGCGGCACTTCCTGTAACATAGCAGAGGGGTTTGTCCGTGAGCATGTTGAGTGGTATGCACTTCAGCTCATTCATAATGAAGAATATATAATCGTAGGTAGGGAGAATCCACCACGTGGACAAGCATCCACTAATAGATGCTGTTATCTAATTGGTACAGATAAAATACCAGATGATCTATCATCGGCTACGCCGGTTGATAATGGTGGACTGGAAAAAATACTTTCAGCAGAGATCGGAATTTCCGAAAACCTTTTCAACCCACCCGAAAATCAGAGCAGGCTATCTCTTTCTGCGAATATAAGACATAGTTTGTTTTATTGCCTACAAAATCAGGACGAGATTGCATCGCAAAAGTTTTTATTTCATAGGCAGGCAGAATCATTTATGCCTCAAACAATAAAAGACACTCTCCCGTATTTTTTGGGAATAATTGGCGAAAACGAATTGACTCTCGAATCGGAACGGACGAAATTAAAGAGAGACGCTGTCATTTTACGTAAAAGTATTGATGAAGTTGAGCTATTAAAAGGGAATGGTTTAAACCGCGCGACCGCCCTTTTAGCAGAAGCCAAAGAAGTTGGGCTCATACCGAGCAATAATGAGACCGATTTGGCAGATTATAATAGCGTGCGGACAACGCTGCAAAATGCAAGTACGTGGACGCCTACTGATATTACAATTGCAGGCATGGACCGAATATCTTTATTGCAAAGTCAGTTAATTGAGATCAAAAATCAAATCGATAGTGTCAGCATTGATATACGTAATACAGAAGAGTTTTTGGGACAAGTAAAAGGCTATGGAACCGAAGTTGACCATCAAAAAAAGAGGCTTGAATCTATAGGCCTTTTTGAGCAACTTGATTTTGACCCAAACCACTGCCCACTATGCTCAAAGGCCGTAGAAACTCCTCTACCTTCAATGCAAGACATCCGAAACTCAATTGTTGATTTATCAAATAGGCTGGAGTCTGTCTCAAGAGAGCGTCCATTGCTAAGAAAACATCTCGATGAATTGGAGGATAAAAAGCAGCAACTTCAAAATCAAGCGAATGCGGTTTCTATAGAAATAGATGCTGTATACGAGGAGAACAAAGAGGCGCTGCGGCTTAAAGATTTAAATGCGCGGCGTGGAAGAGTTACCGGTCGAATTAGCCTCTGGCTCGAAAGCGTTATTATTTCGGATAATATGGATGATAAACGAGCAAAATTAACCGACATAGAAGCAAGAATATCGTCAATCAATAAACTTTTGGATGTAAATGAAATCGAGGAAAAAACTCAGTCGGCTATTAATCGTATTTCAACGCTTATGTATAAATGGGCGAGAGAACTTGATCTGGAGCACAGTGAATACCCATATCGGTTTGACTTAGCAAAATTGACTGTGATGGTTGATCGAGATCGCCCTGTTCCCCTGCAACAATTAGGAAGCGGCTCTAACTGGCTTGGTTGCCACCTAATTACTCTATTTGCTTTACATTCGTTTTTCATTCAAAATCGACGCCCTGTACCTGGCTTTTTATTCCTCGATCAACCATCTCAAGTTTATTTTCCTCCCGAAACGAATGACCAGAATGTTGATAGTCAGGAAGTTCGAGAGATATACAATTTTATCTTTGATCGAGTTAAAGAACTCGCCCCTAATATGCAGGTTATTGTTGTTGATCATGCTGATATTGAAGAGAAACAGTTCCAAAATGCTATTGTAGAAAAATGGTGGGATGGAACAAAGCTTGTCCCAACGGAGTGGGCGTAATGTAATTATGATATAATGAAGCAGAGGATTCACGCCATTACATAGATGGTGCGAATCCTCTGTTTCATGTATTTTCATGTCGTGAGCTTGACATACGGGTGTCTCAGAACGTGGCAGCTGAACATCGGCACTATGATCATTTCTGATTTGCAGTCCGGATCTTCTGCCATAAGGAACTGCGCATCATTATAGTCTCTCACTATCCTTCTTATCACCTTGTTGATTGATGCATTGTTCATAGTGTAACCGAAACGGTTCAGGAAGATGAAATCCGTATAGCCTCCTATCGATGCCTTGCATCTTATCCCTGATGCCTTTTGGTTTTCTCTTTCCTTCAGCAAAGCCTGTCTGGCCATCGTCAGCATCGGTATGACTCTGGTACCGGCTTCCGTCTTAGTGGAATTTACTTCATACGCACAGTGATTATTGCCGTGATCGTAATACACCAACGTATGCCATGGCCTGCAAAATAGCTGATCACATGGCCACTGTTCTCACTTTTCTCAGATAATAGCAGCTATTTTCCTCACTCATGCCATTTTTGACACTAAAATGAGGCTTATCTGCCTCCGTCCCAAGAATCATTCCAATTGGCAGCGTGAATTGATATTCTTTTACCTTTATCAAACAGTCGATAGCTGATGCCCCGATACTTCGCGACCACCACATCCACTTGCCGTTGAATATCTTAGGGTTGGCATGCGTTCTGGTGGTGTAAACTCCGCTAGAAAAATGGGGCAGCTCAATCAGATCATGACATCACATGAATATCAAGAGGTCCACATCACGGGCCTGACCTGTCTGTTTTTCCTTGTAATGTGGCACAAAATTTTACATATCTTTATGTATTAAAAAGGGTGCCGAAGCACCCTATGTAAGGCTAATTGTTTAACGATTACAGTTCAATAAGGCCTTGCGTATCATAATATATAAGCTGTGACATCCCTTTAGCCGGAAGATACTGTGCCTGAACAGGTATTATTACTTTATCCGCTACAGCAAGAGCATTGAGCGTCACCATGCCAAGTGACGGCATGCAGTCGATGATCACATAGTCGTAGTCCTTCTTTACATCTCTGAGATAGTTCTTCATCGCGTTTTCTCTGCTCATTGCATTGACGAGTCCTATCTCAAGATTTGAAAGATCTAGATTGGAAGGTATGAGATCAACTCCCTCCTTATGATGAAGGATGGCCTCCCCCTTCTCTATAGGCATATCCAGCACCATCTTTGTAAGAAGTGATCCCTGCGATTCATCGATGGCATCGGCATCTTTCCACCCAAGGCTTGTCGTAAGGTCAGCCTGCGGATCTGCATCCACCAGAAGCACCTTATTCCCGTTCTTGGCAAGACCTATGCCCAGATTGACCGTGGTTGTAGTTTTTCCCACTCCGCCTTTTTGGTTACATATGGCAATAACTTTTGTTTCCATCGGTATCTCCTAACTGAAGAGTTCTTCATGCTCTCTTCTGAACTCTATGAGTGTGCACCTTGAAGACTCTTTAATGAAGTTTCTGATGAATACTTCTGCAGCATCTTTTTTAGGACATATCCCGAGGAGCCAATCATATCGGCTTCGTCATACATCTTTGCAATGCTGAATGATAGCCTTAGAAGCATCGTCGCATTCTCATAGTCTCCGACAGAATACATGTCCTTCACCATCTCGATGATGTTATCATCCTCATCATCCTCAAAGCAAAGTTCAGCCATCGTCTCAAAAGATACTGCGATATCTCCTGCGATTTTCTGAATGACTCTGCAGTCTTCTTTGGGTCTCTGCACTCCTATAGCAATAACTTTCATTGTGTTTTCTTTTGGTTCCATATCTTCATTCCTTTCTGCCTTGAGCGGCCGTAAATTACAAAAGCCCTGCCGTCAGGTTTTCCTGAAAGCAGGGCAATGTACTTAGTCATATTCAGTTAGTCATCAAGGAACTTGATAAGAAGGTCATCTATTGCACCGGTGTATCTGCCTTCAGCTGTGAGTTTGTTATTCAGCTCGACCAGGCTGTATACTATGATCCTTTTTTCATCGTATATAAAATTTGTCTTATATTTGGTTCCGAACATGATGATCACCTCGCTTTGCAATCTTTCTTATTATGGAAGCGATATCTAATCTTAGATATTGCTGGAATAACAAGAAAAGCTACCTTTAAATTATTATCTTTGCTTTTCTTATATGCATAAGATAAATTAAAAGACGGCAATCTGCAATTGTGCAAATTACCGCCGATAGAATTCATCAGTGCCCTCGATGCTTTTCTTTACGTTTTGACCGCTTCAAATCAAACTTGCGTTGCTTTTCCATCAGCTTCTGCTCTTTACTGCAGTGACTGCGTTCTGCTTTTCTTTCTTCACGCAGCATCTGAAGTGCCTGCTGAGACTTCGTACCGATGCCGGCATTCTGTATTGCCTTACCAGCATCTCGCTGCCTTCTCTTTGGATTGCTTGCAGTTTTTTTCGGAATATACTCCACAGACTGACTGAATTCCAGCTGATAATAATGCTCGAGAACAAAACCATATAAATCGGCTTCGGATGGCTCTGGACCAAAAGTCACTTTACATGCGCTAAGTTTGTTGCCTACGACCCTTTCAAAAACGCCTATCCAAAATGGATTCTCAAAAAATACCGTCAGCTTTCCCGTTATCTTTTCCATAACGACCCTCCTTTAATTTCCATGGATAAGGAACGGACGACCCGGAGGGGAAGGTTACTTACACCATCATAGATGGTACGGCCGGGCTACCTACCGGCTCTGGCAGAAAATCTCTGCGTTGCGTTTTTATCCTTATCATTTGAATATTATATCATAGCCAGGCAATGCCCAACCATAAATGTGCGATTGCATGTACCGTTTAAGCAGTCGGCTGCATTCCTTGCTTTGCTTCGGGCAACCTTTACATGAGACCTGCCACGCTTTGCTTCGCAAATCGTGATAGGGCTTCATTAAAAAATCTCCGAAAGGCCTGGGCAGTAGAACTCACAAAATCATAGATTTTGGAGTTCTTTGCATGAGGCCTGCCGCTGCAGCAAGCTACAGGGCTAGGGCTTCAAATCAGGCCGTTTCAGAGAAATTCTTCAACAATGGTCGTACGATTGTCGTAATTGTCGTATTTTTCGGCTCACTATCGTTGAAATTTCAACGATAATTAGTCCAGTGGCTTACCCGACTCAGCTTCGCACTGCCCCGATCACTCCATCGGCTGCAGTCCTCGCTTCGCTGGATTTGCCGGTCTACCGTGCACCGCCAACTCGTTGGCGATTCGTGCACTGCCGGCGCAATCGCATCCCTGCGGGATTTATTCCGCCGGGAC
>Ga0268263_1002142_pt1 | contig 13711 bp, 12 predicted proteins | sample Biomet5_FD_190358 | JGI IMG/M metagenome (GOLD analysis project Ga0268263, IMG submission 190358) | Microbial communities from bioreactor (seeded with sewage sludge) at LBNL, California, USA - Biofuel metagenome 5 (SPAdes) (version 4) | ecosystem: Engineered > Bioreactor > Anaerobic >... | reverse complement strand
CAGCATCTGAAAAAAATCCGTCCGAAATACGGACGGCGTGAACCAGGGCGCTGCCGCAAAATGGCGGGGTATCCGCGGCAAAGTTCTCCTGCGCGTTTCATTTAGATGACCGGCTGATCGTATAAGCATCCCGATAAACCGAAAGCTCAGGGCAAGATTTTTTATATTGTCCGTAAATGTTCCGTCTTGGCATCATCAGTCGATTAAAAGCGTGAAAAACACAAAATTATGGTAACAGGCACAATCAGCGCCAATGGGATTGAACGGATCGAGCGCATTGAACGAACTGATAAAACCTTCGTCCCGGAGCTGCAGTTTTATCCGGAGGCAGCGGTTGTTAAAAATCTCGAGCCTGCCGATAACAAGGATCGTTTCATGAGCGATGAGGAAGCTCTGAAATTATTTCAAAGCTTGGCAGGCCCTCAAGCACTTGCAGAAGCTGCATAAATGGCAGCGGCCTGTCGGCTGCGTCCTGTGAAGGGCTCTCTCTTTACAGACACGGCCTTCGCCCCTTGAATTTCTTTTTATTGGGATGCCGTTTTTTAATCAATGATGCCCTTCTGCACACGCTTTCCCCATGCGGTGCGAAACTGCAAAGCTCCCGCTTGCACTCTGCAGGCGGGAGCTTTGCTGCTTTACGGACACCTGTCCAATACACGAGCGGATGTCTTTTTCCGATGCTGGGATCGCCCGGCCGGCGGCTCCGCCTCGGAAAATTTTCATTGCCGGGACGCGCGGGTTCCCCGGCGGCCTGCCTTCTTAGCGGCCGCCCGCCTCATGGAGCGCTCGGCGCATCCAGAAAAGTCCCTGCCGGCCGTGCTCCTCCAGCGCCCCCGGATCCGCCTCCAGGCTGATGCTCTCACTGCGGCACTGCTGCTCCCGCGCCTCCGTGAAAAGCTGTCGGAGCAGCGGGACGTCTCCCTCCTCCGGATATCCGCGCGCATGGCCCCGGAGATCCGTGCTGAAATGCAGATGCCGCACGGAGGGCATGATCTGTGCAAAGCCGTGGAGATCCTCCCCCATGACCATGGCGTGATAATAGTCCAGAACCAGCGCAAGATTCGGGAGCTGCAGCTCCCGGACCATCTGCCACGCCTCCCCCGTCCGCGTCAGATAGTCGCACAGGAATTGGTGCACCGCCTCCAGCAAAATCGTGATTCCGTTTTCCCGGGCCAGGGCGCTGGCGGTCTCCAGAAAATCCGCCATCTGGATGTCGGCCTGCTTCCGGGGATAGTCCGGCGGCAGTTTCCGCGCCGCAGGGGCGCCGATCCCGATGGTCCGGATTCCCAGCTGTCCGCCGCGGCGGCAGAGCTCCCGCGTATACGCCTTTAACGCGTTCGGCGCGCAGTCCGGTCCGACGATGGGCAGCGCCCCGGAGCAGAAATCATTGAATCCGCGGCAGGGAAACGCCTCGCTCCGATAGCGCGCGAGAAATTTCCGAAAGTCCTCCTCCGAGATGCTCATAAGCTCTCTGCCGGATAGTTCGGCGTAGTCGTATCCCATTTCCCGGATCAGAGAATAGGTTTTTGTGGTTCCGCAGCATCCAATCAGCATCGGCATTTCTCCCTTTCCTTCCGCTTATCCGCTGGCAAACCGCCGTCCTCCCTGGCGGCCGCTCAGAAATTGACCTGGTCGCCGCCCTTCAGGCACAGCATCTCTCTGGCCTCCTCCGAGCCGGCGATCTCAAAATCCAGGGATTCCAGAATTTTTTTGATCTTGAGCACCTGCTCGGCATTGCTGGTCGCCAGCTTTCCATCCGGCCGGATATACAATCCGTCCTCCATTCCCACGCGGACGTTTCCGCCGTTGAGCGCCATCATCGTCGCCAGACGGAACATCCGGCGGCCCGGCGCCACGGTGCTGTACTGGATGTCCTCCCCCAGCAGCCGCTTGGCCTGGCCGATCATGTAGAGCATATTTTCGCTGGTAGCCGGATATCCGCCCATGACGCCGGGGACAAACTGAATATAGATGGGATCGGGGAGCATATTTTGCTTTTTGAAGAACGCCAGATTGCTCAGCTGGCCCAGATCAAACACCTCGTACTCGGGCAGGGTGCCGCATTCCCGCATTTTCGTGACGCAGTAGTCGATGTCCCTGAAGGTATTTTTGAACACGTTGTCGTAGGTCCTGGTCAGATAGGGCAGTTCCCATTCATATTTGGGCTCCGGGATGCTGTCCGCCAGGCGGTGATAGCAGAAATTCATCGACCCGCCGTTGGCGGAGGCCATCTCCGGCCGGAACCGCTCGATGACGGAGAATCTCTCCTCCGTAGTCATGCCGTTGGCGCCGCCGGTGGTGATTCCGATGACGGCGTCCCCCGCCCGCTCCCGGATACCGGAGAGAATTTTTCCGAACGTCTCAAAATCGCCCACCGGCATTCCCTGCTCGTTGCGGGCGTGAATATGGACGATGGCTGCCCCGGCCTTGTGGGCGTCCACTGCGTGCTGGATAATCTGCTCCGGGGTCGCCGCAAAGTAGGGCGACATGCTGGGGGTATGGATTGCGCCGGTAATGGCGCAGGAAATAATGACCTTTTTCTGTTTGCTGCTCATAAAAATCCTCCTTTTTTCTGTGCGGGCCGCTTTTCGCCCATACGCCGCCCCCGCTGCGGCGGAGCGAAAAACGGCAGAGCGCGACGGCCCGGAAAGCCATCTCGCTCTGCTGCCGTTCGTCTCAATATTTTGCCGGAAGCCTCAGAAAATTACTTGTCCTCGTAAGGAGCGAAGTGGTTTCCGTCCGCCTCGGGGTCATACTTGCGCACGAAGTTGCCGCCCACGACCTCCACAATCAGGACCTCCACCGTCGCCAGCGACGGGCTGCTTCCGGCGATCAGGTGTCCGCCGTAAAAAACGCCGTCGTCTCCGCACATGCTGGCGTGGATGTGGAGCCCGCCCTCGCAGATCAGGCCCATGGCGTTGCAAAGCTCTACGGGGAAGGTTCGTTCGTTGGCCGCGCCGTAGCCGGCCCCCAGCTTTGCGCCGTTTCTCTCCAGGTAATAGTAGCTCGTCTTCTGCAGGCTTCCGATCATGGAAACCCAGCCGCTCCGGATATTTTTTTCCTTCAGGATCTTCGTGATCCCCTCCGTTACATCCGTGCCGGGCAGAATCCTGGCCAGGATGATCCGGCCGATCTGGCCCTCGCTGTATGCGACTCTGACTTCTTCGCTCATTGAATGTTCCTCCAGTAAGTTATTTTTTTGTGAATTTGCAGGATATGCTTGTTGCGCCCGTCTGTTGTCTCACGTCAGGACGTCCTCCATCAGCCAATAGAGTCCGACTGCAGTCCAGACCGCGGCAATGGCGAGATTCCGAAGAATCTGGCTTCCTCTCTGGTAGTAATCCGTTTGCTTTGCCGCGGCAGACAGATTCAACGCGATCATGCCGTAAACGCAAACGGACGTGCTGACCAGATGCGCCAGCTGGTGCACGGAATGGTAGCTGGTAACGAGGCTGACTGCCCCGAAGATCCCCAGCGCCAGTACGCACACCTGCATCCACCGCTTCATGCCCTTCTGGCGGATGGGCGGGGAAAACAGCGCGCGAACCTGTTCTGTCATGAACCTTCCTCCTTAGAACGCAGTCTGTCAGCCGCCCAGGAACGTGGAGAGCCAGGGAACCATGGTGATGGCGATCAGCGTGATCACCAGCGGGACATAAAACGGAGCAACGCCGCGGATCATTCTCTCGAAGCTGATTTTCGCAACACGGGCGGTGGCGTAAAGGCACATGCCGACAGGGGGCGTCAGCAGGCCGATCATCAGATTGAACACCATGATCAGGCCGAAGTGCACGGGATCCACGCCAAAGCTGACGGCTGCGGGAAGCAGGATTGGGGTCAGGATCAGAATTGCGGCGTTGGTTTCCATAAAGCATCCGACAAACAGCAAAAACAGGTTGATCAGGAGCAGGAACACGTATTTGCTGCTGCTGATGCTCAGGAACAGTTCCAGGACGTATTTCGGAATCATGCACTTGGTGAGCATGTAGCCGTAAATCGTCGAGGCGGCGACCACCAGCATGATCGCGGCGGTCTCGCTGCACACCTCCCGGATCACGGTGACCAGATCCTTCCACTTCAGCTCCCGATAGATCAGGACGGTGAGGACCAGGCCGTAGGCGGAGGCGGTGGCTGCGGCCTCAGTGGCCGTGAAAATGCCGCCCAGGATGCCGCCGATCAGAATCACGGGAGTCAGCAACGCCAGGAAGGCATCCATAAACAGTTTGCCCAGTTCCCTGGCCGACGGGAATTTTCTGCGCGGGTAGTTCCGCTTAATGGCCGTGAACGCCACCATGACGCCCAGGCAGAGCGCGCACACCAAACCGGGAATGACGCCGCCCAGCAAGAGCTTGGAGATGGAGACCGAGCCGGCGCAGCCGAACATGATCAGTGGGATGCTGGGCGGGATGATCGGGCCGATGGTGGAGCTGGCCGCGGTGATGCCGGCGGAAAACTCAATGTCGAAGCCCTCGTCGTTCATCGCCTTGATCTCGATGGTCCCGAGACCCGCGGCATCGGCGACCGCAGAGCCGCTCATTCCGGCAAAGACCACGGACGCCAGAATATTGACCTGGCCCAGGCCTCCGGGGATCCAGCCAACCAGCGCGTTGCAGAACTTAAAGATCCGGTTGGTAATGCTGCCGGCGTTCATTACCTTTCCGGCCAGCAAAAACAGCGGGATTGCCAACAAGGTAAAGCTGTTGACACCGCCGGACATTTTGGTGACGATGGTCTGCATCTGCGCGACGGAAAAATTTCCGGCATACAGCATGCCCACCAGCGCGGTGATGGCCAGCGAATACGGAACCGCAAACCCGAGCAGGAAAAGAATCAGAACCAGTCCGACATAAATCGCAATCAGCATTTCTTTCCCTCCTCAGAGCTGATATTCTTCTTTTTCTTTGGACAGTGTGTCTTTCATGTGCACAGCCCTTCGAATCACAAAGAGAATCGCCAAAACGCTTCCGATGAGAATCGGAATATACTGATAGTTCACCTTCAGCCACGAGGTGGACGCGAAGGTCACCGTCGTTTTCTTGGACACCAGTAAAAAGCTCGCATAAGTGAGAATCAGAAGAAACGCCGCATAACAGATCGTCATGAACCAGTAGATTACCGCCTGCGCTCTGCGGGGAAACTTCTCGAAGAAATAGGTCACCTTCAGCTGCTCGTCCCGGCTCTCCAGAACCGGAAGCATCAGATAAACCATCCAGATATAGGACATTCTGGCGAATTCCTCCGTAAAGGTCAGAGACAGACGCAGAACGTAACGGAAAATAACCTGTAATATACACAGCACGAATATGGCGACCAATAGTATTCCGGCGGTCACGCTCAGAACTCTCTCAATTTTTTTCATTCTCCAACTCCTTGCCAGTATCTGCCAACCGTGGTACAGAGATATGCGTTTTGTGGGACAACCACAGACCAGGCCGCAATTGTCCCACAAAACAAGCACAGCAGCTCTGCCTCCGCAATATTTTAAGAAATCAGCCCTTCAGATAAGCGTCGATATAGGTCTGCGCCTCCGGCTGCAGCGTCGCCTTGACGGTCTCGATGCCCGCCTGGGCTGCCGCCTGGAACTGCGCCTTGTCCACATCCAGAACGGTCACGGAACCGTCCGCGGTCACATCCTTGAAATACTTGTCGCTCAGTTCGGCCAGAGCGCCGTTCGCCCAGTCGGCAGCCTCCTGGAAGCAGCTGGACAGCAGCTCCTGATCCTCGGCGTCCAGGGAGGTCCAGAAGTCGTTGTTGACGACCCAATGGTTCAGGGACTGGAGATGCTCGGTCTTCATGATGTACTTGTTGACCTCGTAGATCTTGTTGGCAAAGATGTTGTCGATGGGGTTCTCCTGGCCGTCCACAACGCCCGTCTGCAGCGCGGAATAAGTCTCGGACCAGCTGACCACTGTGCAGGAGGCGCCCATGCTGTTCCACACGGTGACCCACGCCTGGATTTCGGGGACGCGCAGTTTCAGGCCCTTCAGGTCGGCAGGCGTGTTGATGGCCTTGTTGGCGGTCAACAGACGCGGGCTCCGGCGAGAGGTGCCCAGCAGATAAACGTTGCCGTTTTCCAGGGCGGCCTTGCGGATGGACTGACCGAGGTCGGAGCCGTAAAGTTTCTCCACATCCTCAACGCTGGTGAACAGGAACGGAATGATGGAGGGATCATAGCCAGAGGCGATCTGGCTGCCGAAGCTGTCGGCGAAATAGCAGATCTGGGTCTCGCCGGATTTGACCAGGTCGTACTGCTCCGTCTCGGTTCCGAGCGTCGCATCCGGATAGAAGTTGATCACGATGCGGCCGTCGGACTTGTCCTTTACCAGACCCGCAAACTTCTCACCCAACTGGCATGCGACGGTGCCAGTGCTGTCGAACGAGGTCATGGTGATCTCATAGCTGGGCTTGCTGCCGGCGGCGCTGCTTGCTGCTGCGGAACTGCCGCTGGCTGCCGCGCTGGTGCTTCCCTGGCTGGATCCGCAGCCGGAGAGCAGCCCCATCAGCATCAGGGCTGCCAGGGTCAACGAAACGAACTTCTTCATACTTCCTCCTTATTTTTTGTCCTTTTTTCCGCGGTGTCATCTATTACAAACAGGCCCTTGCCCGAGTGTCCGCTTACTTCTTCTCGCGGGTCAGCTGAATCCCGGCGATCTGCTCGTAATACTGCATCAGCGTGGCGCTGTCCTCAGAGCCGTGGCCGTTGGCGGACATAAACTTCATCTCGTCGAATACCAGGCTGGCCAGCGGCATCGGGGCGCCCAGCGCGTGTCCGGTATCCAGCGCGTTGCTCAGATCCTTGATGTGCAGATCCAGACGGAAGCCGGCCTTGAAGTTCCGGTCCATAGCCATGGCGAGTTTCCCGTCCAATACCTTGGAACCCGCGTAGCCGTTCCTGATGGCGTTGTAGACAACCTCCGGCTCGACGCCCGCTTTAGCGCCCATAACAAACGCTTCGGCGACCATGGCCGTCTCCACGGCAATGATGTGCTGATTTACCAGTTTTGTGGTGTTGCCAGCACCCAAAGCGCCGCAATAGGTGAGCGTGCCGCCCATAATCTCCAGAATCGGCCTGAGCTCCTCAAACAGCGCGGGGTCGCCGCCGCACATCAGCGCCAGAGAGCCGTTGATGGCCCCGATCTCGCCGCCGGAAACCGGAGACTCCAGCATCGGGACGCCGGCCTCCTCGCAGGCTTTTCCGATCTCCCTCGTGGCCAGAGGCGCAATGGAACTCATATCCAGCAGCTTCATGCCGGGATGCCTTCCCTCCAGAACGCCGTCGGGGCCCATTACGGCGGTCTTTACGTGCGGGGAATTGGGCAGCATGGTGATCACGAGATCCGTTTTTTCGGCGACGGCGCGGTTGCTGCTCTCTGCGATCGCGCCCGCCGCGGCCAGCTCCTCGACGCCCGTGGGAACGACGTCGTATACATGCAGCTCATGCCCTGCCTTGATGAGATTCTTTGCCATGGGTCTGCCCATGACGCCAAGCCCGATAAATCCGATCTTCATCACAAATTCCTCCCTAAAAATATTGTCTGTCGGTTGACGCTTCCGTGTTGAAAGCGGAAAGCACCCGGGAAAGCCGCCCGGCACCGTTTCCGGCCTGACCTGCCGCCGTCCGGTTTCCCCATAAAATGTGCCGAATATCGAGAAATCGATTTCTTGTTACAAAATGCGACCGCTTAAAACGCCTCCCAGCTCATATGCAGCGGCTCTTTTTCAGGGTTCTGGAGCCAGGAGGCTCCCCTCGTTCTCCCAAATGTAAGGCAGGAACCGGGTCAAATCCCAGAATACGCATTGAGAAATCGGTTTCTCAAGTGCCTATACCAAATCGTCATTCGGTGTCATCATCCTTTATGATAACGATTTCTTTCCCAAAAGCAATACACAATCCACACAATTATTTTTTTGTTTTTCATTGAATCTGTCAATTTTCCCGATTTCTGCGGCTTCATCTTGCAATATTTTTTCAGATGGTGCTATAATGACATGTTAAAACGATTTCTGAGTACTTTTTCCCGTTTTTTCAGGGTTTCCCTATCATATTGAAACGGAAGTTATTGCCATGTCACAACACAGTGTCACAATTTTTGACGTTGCCAAAGCCGCCGGGGTCTCCTCCGCCACTGTTTCGCGCGTCCTGAACAAGAATCCGCATGTCCTTCCCGCACTTCAGTCGCGCGTAATGGAGGCCGCCCAGGAGCTGGGATATATTCCGAATACCAACGCGCAGAGTCTGAAAACGCACAACACGCACGTGATCGGCTTTTTGGTGTCCGACATCTCCAATTCCTATTACAGCTCCATTGTCCGCCTGGTGGAGGATATCGTCAATCTGGAACAGTACAATCTGATCATCTGCAGCACCGGAGAAAGCAGGACGCGCGAACAGGCCTATCTGGAGATGATGCAGAGCCGCAAGGTGGATGCGCTGGTGCTGAATCCCACCTGTCTGAACACGCAGGCAGTCCTGGATATCAGCCGGGACATTCCCACGCTCCTGCTCAACCGCTCCATAGATGGTCCCGGCTTTCGGGGAGATATCATCGACACCGACGGATACCGGGGCTGCTACGATCTGACCAAAGAACTTCTGGAGCACGGGCACCGCAAAATCTACTGCGTGCACGGGCCCATGTTTCTGCCCAATGCAAGAGATCGTTTTCACGGCTTTATCCGGGCCATGTCCACCTGCGGCATCGAGGTGACGGAGGATTATCCCTATCTCTTTGACGGACAGTTCACCTTTCAGGGAGGCGTGGACGCGGTTTCGCACTTTTTCCGTTTTTCGGATTATCCCAGCGCCATTATTTCTCAGAACAACCTGACCACCCTGGGGATTCTGGCGCAGCTGAAGGCGGACGGCATCCGCGTGCCGGAGGATATCTCCCTCGTCTCCCACGACCGATCGGACAATATGGAGCTGATGCGCGTATGCCCCACTGTCGCGACCTTCGATATTCAGGCGATTGCAAAGCAGGTCGGCACCTCCATCCTGGAGCGGATCCGGGACCCCGAGCTGCCAAACCGGCGTTATCTTTTCGAGCCTACGATTGTCCGCGGCAATTCCGTCGGAAGTCCCTCCGTCAGTCTCTCCCAAAAGCGCGACCTGTTTTCGCGCTGACAGCGAGCGCCCCCGTCCGCAGAGCGGAACGTTCCGCCGCCCCGCTGGTCTCCGCGCCGAAAAAGCATCCGCCCGTATCGCAACGGGCGGATGCCTTTTTCAATGAGGGAAGGTTCAGAGCTCCACCTTGCCCTCTGTATCGTTGATCACATAATAGGCGCAGCCGTCCTCCGGCTTGAGGTAGATCCTGCAGGAACGGACGGCGCCCTTATGGGTCGCCCGGTAATCCTGCTTTGCCCGTTCCACGACTTCCGCGCACAGGGCCTCCCGGCCGCCGCCCCACTGAACGTAAACCTCCGGAATCAGCGCGGAAGCGGCCCGCTTTCCGGTGTCGCGCAGCTTCTTCTGCGTAGCCTTGATCGTGGGCTCCGCCGCCTTGGCCGCGTCCTCCAGCTTCTTCTGCGCGGCCTTGATCGTGGGCTCCGCCGCCCTGGCCGCGTCCTCCAGCTTCTTCTGCGCGGCCTTGATCGTGGGCTCCGCCGCCCTGGCCGCGTCCTCCAGCTTCTTCTGCGCGGCCTTCACCGTGGGCTCCGCCGCCCTAGCCGCGTCCCCCAGCTTCTTCTGCGCGGCCTTCACCGTGGGCTCCGCCGCCCTGGCCGCGTCCTCCAGCTTCTTCTGCGCGGCCTTCACCGTGGGCTCCGCCGCCTTGGCGGCATCCTTAGCCGTCTCCGTAACGGCCGCAGCCGCCTTGCCCACCGCCTCGGTAACAGGTTCCATCTGCTCGGACAGTTCTTTTTTTCTGTTCATAAATGAAAACTCCTTTCTTCCGCTTGCGGGCAACCGGGATCCCCCGTCCCTGCCTTTGCCCGTAGTATAGTTCGAAAAATCCGGAAACACAACCATTTTTCCATCTTTTCGCAAAATCATTCCGGCGATTTGCCTTTCTGCGACTGCGCCCTTTCCATGGCCGCGCGCACCGCCTGCGTTCCGCCGCCGCGATTGTTTCGAAGCAGAATGGAAGCGATTTGGCCCTCCGCCGCCTCCACCTCCCTGCGGAACGCGGAGGCGGGAATCCGCAGGGCGCCGTGGCCCAGAATGATGAGCTGCTCCGCCCCGTCCGAGGTGACGACCCGAACGCGGTGCTCCCGCCCGATCTCATAGGTGGCCTTTTCGATGTAGGCGTCCGCCGTCTGAGATTCCTTCGTATAGACGACGGACAGGTTGTGATAGCGGCCTACCTCTCCGGTCCCGTGGGGAACCTTGTAGGCGTCAAACACCAGAATCACCGTACACCGGGCAAACCCCTGATAGTTGCTCAGGAGATCCATCAGATTCTTTCTGGCTGCGTCCAGATTGTCCCGGGCCACGGCGCTGAGCTCCTCCCAGGCAAAAATCACGTTGTAGCCGTCCACCAGCAGATATTCCGGGCCCGCGGGCCGCAGGAGGATCTCCCTCTTTTCCGGCTCCTCCCGGCGCGCCTCCTGCCGCGGACGGAAGTCCCGCTGCTTGGCCGGGCCATAAGTCCGCTCGTAGATCGCCTGCAGCTCCTTGTCCTGCGCAAAGCCCAGGACAGACGGCGCGCGGCGCCGCACGGCCTGAGGCTGCTCCGGCTCCTCGCGCTCCGGACGCAGGACCGGCGGAATGTGCGCGTGGGCGGCCACCTCCCGCCAGGGCACGCTGATCCCTCCGCCATGGAGACAGAATACGGAGTCCGACGGGTTGTCCGCGTCGCGCTCCGGGTCATAATCGGCGGCCGCCACCGCCTCCGCCTGATTGTGGCAGGATCGATAGCCGTCCGGCATACAGGAGATCCGTCCCCGGCCGCGGGAATAGGCCGCCAGCTCCGCCGCATAATCCTGCAATCCGGCGACCGGCGCCATGCCGGTCAAAAAAGACGCCTCCCCCGCCGTCTCCGGCGGATCGGCCGAACCGCCCATGTGCTGTACATCAGACAGGGCGCGGCCGACGCACTCCGGCGGAAGCTCGATGTGAAAGCGATACCACGGTTCCAGCAGAACGCTCTGCGCCTGCATGAGTCCCTGCCGTACCGCCCGGCGGACGGCCTGGCGGAAATCGCCGCCCTCCGTATGCTTTTCGTGGGCGCGGCCGGCGAGCAGCGTGATTTTCAGATCCGTCACCGGGGCGCCGGTGAGGACTCCGGGGAATTCCCGCTCCAGCAGGTGAGAAAAAATCAGCCGCTGCCAGTTCCGGTCCAGCTGATCCTCAGAGCAGGCGGTGGCCAGCTGAATCCCGCTGCCCCGCTCGCCGGGCTCCAGCAGGAGATGCACCTCCGCATAATGGCGCAGCGGCTCGAAATGGCCGATGCCCTCCACCGTGTCCGCGATGGTCTCCCGGTATACGATTTTTCCGGGCCCGAAGTCCACATTCAGGCCGAAGCGGTCCGCCATCAGGCGCCGCAGCACCTCCCGGTGCACCTCACCCATCAGCTGCACGGAGATGCGGCGAAGCTGTCCGTTCCACACCACATGGAGCTGCGGATCCTCCTCCTCCAGCTCCCGGAACTGGCGCAGGACCGTGAGGACGTCACAGCCGTCCGGCAGCAGCGCCTGATAGTTCAGAACCGGTTCCAGCACCGGCGGCTGCGCGGAGGCCTCCGCGCCAAGTCCGTCTCCCGGGCGGGTCCGGGTCAGCCCCGTCACCGCGCAGACCGTCCCGGCCGGAGCCTCGTCCACCGTCTGATATTTTGTCCCCGAGCAGATGCGCAGCTGGTCCGCTTTCTCCTCCCAGACCTGCTCCTCCGAGAGACCCGCCCGGCGATTCGTCAGCAGAGTCTTGACCTTCAGCGTCCCCCCCGTGACCTTCAGATAGGTCAGGCGGTTTCCCTGCGCGTCCCGCGCGATTTTATAGACCCTGGCTCCGAATTCCGGCGGATAGTCCGGACAGCGGGCAAAGCGCCTCAGTCCCCCGAGCAGCTCCTCTACGCCGTCCAGCCGCAGGGCCGCGCCGAACCAGACGGGAAATACCCGGCGCGCGGCGATCAGCGCCGCGACCTGCGCGTCGTCCAGAGCGCCGTGCTCCAGATAGGCGCCCAGCGCGTCCTCGTCGCACATGGCGACATTCTCATAAAAATCGCCGCTGCTGTCTGCGCTGAAATCCACGCACCCGGAGCTCAGCCGCCGCTTCAGTTCCGCCAGAAGGGTTCCGCGCTCCGCGCCCGCCAGGTCCATCTTGTTGACGAACAGAAAAACCGGCACGCGGTACTGCTCCAAAAGCCGCCAGAGCGTCCGGGTGTGCGGCTGAACGCCGTCGGTGCCGCTGATCACCAGAATCGCGCAGTCCAGAACCGGAAGCGTCCGCTCCGTCTCCGAGGAAAAGTCCGTATGCCCCGGCGTATCCAGCAGCTGGATGGTCAGCTCCGGCAGCGCCAGCACAGCCTGCTTGGAGAAGATCGTGATGCCCCGCTCCCGCTCCAGCGGCTCCGTATCCAGAAACGTGTCCCGATGGTCCACGCGCCCCAATCGGCGCAGGGTCCCGCCGGCGTAAAGCAGCGCCTCCGCGAGCGTCGTTTTTCCCGCGTCCACGTGGGCCACCAGACCGACAACCAGCTTTTTTATGGAATCCATACACCCGCAGCCCTTTCCTCTGATCTTTTCCCATCATACCACGCCCAGCCGCCGCGCGCAACGCGGAAAAGCCGGAGGCCCGCCGGCCCGGAGAAACGGGGATTGCGCTCCGGGCGGCCGGCGTGTAAAATAGAGACGGTTCTACGCAGAAAAGGAGGAGTACTCTCATGGAACAGCTCACCGGCCGGGTCTGGTATCTGCCGCATGAGACGGCAGCCGACCGCCCCGTCCTTGGCTATGTCCGGGGCGAGCGGCGGACGCTGATGCTGGACGCGGGCAACTCTCCCCGGCACGCCGCCCTGTTTTTGCGGGACCTGCGCCGCGGCGGACTTCCCGCGCCGGACCTTGTGGCTCTCACCCACCGGCATTGGGATCACACCTTCGGCCTGTGCGCCCTCCCGATCCCCGCCGTGGCCTGCCTCACGACCCAGCGGTATCTGGAGGCGTTTTCCGCCATCCGCTGGGATGAGGCGGCGGCGCTGGATTTTTTGGACGGCGAGGGCATCCGGGAATTTTCGGAAGGACACCTCCGCCTGGAGTATCCCGATCTCTCCCGGATCTGCGTGCGGCCGGCGGATCTGGTTTTCCGGCGGGAGCTGGAGATCGATCTGGGCGGCTGCCGCTGCGTGCTCAGGACACTGACCAGCTCTCACAGCGACGACAGCGTGCTGATTCTCGTCCCGGAGGAGGGGGTCCTCTTTCTGGGCGACGCGGGCTGCGAGGCCTGCGTCCGGGGGGCGTGGATCGACGACCCGGTTCTGCTCCGCCGGGAAATCGCCGAGCTGGAGGCGCTGGATTTCTCCGTGTGTCTGAACGGGCACACCGCCCCCATGACCCGGGCGGAGCTTTTTGACTGGCTCTCCGGCCGGCTGGCCGCCCTGTGAACGCCTCTCCGGTGACGGAGGACCGCAAGCCCCTCAGAACAGCAAAAACGCGCGGGGCCGTCCGGCTTTCCGGAAGGCTCCGCGCTTAAAAGCTTTGGGTCATCGCAGCGGCGCGCCGCAGTGGGGACAGTACTGAAATTCCTCCGCCGTCGAAAAGCCGCAGCGGGGACAGCGGCGAT
>Ga0268263_1002139_pt1 | contig 13722 bp, 12 predicted proteins | sample Biomet5_FD_190358 | JGI IMG/M metagenome (GOLD analysis project Ga0268263, IMG submission 190358) | Microbial communities from bioreactor (seeded with sewage sludge) at LBNL, California, USA - Biofuel metagenome 5 (SPAdes) (version 4) | ecosystem: Engineered > Bioreactor > Anaerobic >... | reverse complement strand
CGGCAGTAAGCGAAACATTGTAATCCGTACTGATTTCTCTGATTATAGGATCCATTGAATCGAGATAATCCATTCCCATTGCCTTATATTTTGCAATCAAATCGGATACATGCCGTTTGAATCCGGCTATTGGCATTTGAATTCTAGGTGTTATGGCATTCGCCTGTCGTTCCATCCACTCTGTTGCCTTCCGGGTGTCTCCTTGAACACCACCGACAACTAAACATCCAATTGATGTAGCATCTTTATTGTAAAGCCTTTCAAGTTCATACACCTTTTTATGTTTGTACCAGTGAAAGCACTCATGAATGATGGTATTGTCTAGCTGCCCTAATGTCTTCAGATAATTTGCAAGAGGATCGACTAAGATTGTTTTGCCTTTTACTGTTATGGTTTCTGGTTCATCAGAATCATTATATATTTCGACTTCGTCATCACAGAAATAAATTCGTCCAAAAATCGAACGATCCCTGGAAAGATTAACTGATTTTACATTCAAGCCAAGCGCAGAGACTATTTTCATGGCATCAACAGGCACCGCAGAAGTTATGCACCTCTCACAATTGGCGGCCTTCAAAAATTCTGCTGCCACAGTATCATACTCTTCTTTATGTATATAAGGTACAAGTGAATCATCCAACGGCTTTGATGGCTGCGGCTTAGACAGATACTCCTCAGGATTTTTTACAATGCAATCGTCGAGATTATTTTCCAGATTCCCCTTGCATGAAAATTTGAACCACTTAGTAGCATCTTCCTCCTTTTCACCGTACCTGTTGCTATACTGACGTACTGTAAAATCAGCTTCTGCAAGAATATCAAATGCAATATCTGCACCAGGTAAATCGTTAACATACACCTGTTTTACAGTAACTTCCTGCAATTCAACATAATCCACGTATTCAACATTGTATAGATTAACATGGAGATTATTTCTATTATGTATTAAGTATGTATTGATTTCGTTGAATAATTCATTATCAAAACGCTTTTCAACATATTCCCTGAATGATCTACTTGATGACATTTCCTGATCACTACCTTTTCTCTATAATCCCAGTTCCTTAATATCCACTTTTTTGTTATTGATATAACATGAGAATATTATGTTTGCCGGCAAAAGACAAATTTGAATATCTTCCAGTCCGAGCGAGTTTAACATCTCCATCGACACATGTCCTTTGTTAACAAATTCACTACCCTCATCTGGTAAAAGGAAGCAGTTTTTTATAGTATCAATTTTCTGCTTTTCAACAAAATCCTTATATGCCAGTTGATACAGATATTGTTTTGTTACTGATTCTATTCCGGGGTAACCTCTCAAAGTCTTTTCTTTTTCCATGTGTAAATTGTAGTATTTTGCATCAAATATTATAAATTGATAATCTTCTTCATTTTTAATTATTGTGATTAGATCTGGAATAAGCGTATCACTTGCCTTATGGCTGTAACCATCTCCGACCCAATTAGGTTTTTCAATAATATCTATGAGTCTGTCTTTTGGATTAAATGAGTCATCAAGTACCTTAGGCAAAGAAAGGTCCTTTAAGCGCGACTTTAGTCTGTTATTGAATGCTTCCGCACATGTTTTTTCCCAGACCATATTAAATGCTGTTGTTCCGTACATACTGATTCCTTCGTTTTCTTCAAGCATTTTTTTATCCTGGGAAATGTATGTGTATATTGTCTTAAGTAAAATCTGACGTCGCGTATTGAACTGAACGCTCAACTCCGATAAAATTTTCCCTAAAATATAATCCCTGTCGCCAAAATCATCTATTACTTCATCTGTAAGGTGTATTGTTACCATTTCAAACAATGCACTAAGCTGAGATTCATCAAGTTGCCTAGAACACTCTGTAAGAACTGCTTCATGCAATCGTTTGAAAAAATCCGTTTCATCATCTACAGATTTATGAGTATACAGTTCCATATAGTATGGTCGGTTTTCACTGATAATTGGAAAATTTTCATCAATGGTTTTATTCCACAGGATTTCTCCCTCGCCATTTACCTCTACTATGTCTTCACTTTTATTGTAAATACCGTATTCGTAGTAATCATTCAGCAAGAACAATATCACTGCCAAAAGATTAAAACTACGATTCTCTCCGTCCCCGTTATACAGATTAACAATTTGTTCTTCCGAATTACTGTATTTTTCCAAAACCTTAAGTACCTGCTTCATTTCAGTTAATGGTTCATTTGCAGATAGAAGATACTTTGGATAAATTTTCAAAATCCGACGTCCGACTGTAATAACGCCTACATAAACAAATACATAGTAATGCTGATCATTACCTGCTGTTTCGTCTGCCACTTCTACATCTTCATCAATCAGGTCTGTCATTTCACGCTGCTCAGCACTATATTTAACTGCCTTGAGTATGTTATAGGCTTTTAATGTCTTGATAAAGCCTTCAAACGTTTTTTACCAGTTCTTTCTGCGCTATAAGGCCTTGATTTATCATCATATGATATCTTTGCAATTTTCCAAATAAGTTCAAAGGCCACAATTAATGCTTCTATTTGTGACTTAAACATCTGATTTTGATTCACTATATCTGTGAACTCCATATCCGTAATCCCAACATTCCTATATAAAGAATTACTGTATTATTAGCAACTATATCTAATAGTGAAAACGACATCTTCTCATTTGTTTGAGCATATGCATAGAACTCATCCGTCTCTCTATCCATATCATCTTCATAGTATTCTTTTATGCAATATTCCGGCTTATAAACATTATAATAATATTCTCCACATTGGCTCCATTCTAACCTATTATGTAGCCTATCAAGAATATATTCCAGCGCTGGCTTTGTAAGGCCCAGTCGCTTCTTCCATAATCTTTCTATTTCCATAACATCGGCATTCGAGTTATCCGGTGTGTTTGTATCTCCATTTCTAGTATAAATGCACCCTGGTTTCATGGCACCATATTGTTTTTTTAGATAAATAGGTGTCAGATCAGTATTATATATTCTTAAAATATCTAATTCAGTTTTGGCGTAGTTAATGGTTTCAAGACTCACCTTTGGTGCATTATCACCAGCAAACAAAACATTAGATAAAGTATCAATAACATTAGCTTGCGTTTTGCGAGGATTCTTCATCCCTACAGGTTTCAAATCATCTGATATGCCAAAAATGATAAAACAGTCTTCATCGTGAACCGTATTAGCAAAGCAAACAATATCTTTTACTAAGTCCCCATTATTTTCATGCCATTCTTGTTTAAAGTCCCAACATTCCCCTTCTTTATTCCTACCTAAAAAGTATTTGACTATTTCAATTAATGTATGATCACTTAATCTCATTTATTTACCCTCTAATATTATTTGTTCATACTAAATATTCTACATCCAAATAATCAATTCAGACAGAGAAATCTGTGCATCCCGTCAACACACTTCGCCATTGATTATCCCATCAAGTCGACCCTCTGAATGCCCTTGGTTTTACTTGCTTTCCGGCATCCCCAGGGTTCAGATTTTTCTTTGATGCAAATCACGAAACCCATTGATTTCAAGCCTTTCGTACACTATCCTATTTTACCTTTGACATCAATACAACACTCTCAACGTGTTTAGTCATGGGAAAATTATCGAACGGTTTAAGATATCTGACCGCATATCCTCTTTGGACAGCCGCAGCCAGATCTTTGAAAAGAGTTTTCGGATTGCATGAGATATACAGCAGTTGTTTTACTCCATAGGCGAGGATTTTTTCCATGGCCTTGGGAGTTACACCAATGCGCGGCGGATCGACTACGATGACATCCGGATCGGGGATGCCTTCTATAGTGCCTTCGTTTATCTGTTTGAGTATCTTATATACATCGCCGCAAATGAATTCGCAGTTGTCGAGTCCGTTCAGGGCAGCGTTGCTCCTGGCAGCGGCCACTGCATCTTCGACGATCTCTACGCCGACGACTTTTTTGGCTCCTGCAGCCAGCGCCTGTGTGATCGTTCCGGTACCGCAGAAGAGATCGAAGATGACCTTGCCTGCCGTATCATCGAGCAGAGCTATCGCTTCGCGGTAAAGTCTTTCCGCTGCGGGCACATTAGTTTGAAAAAAAGAGAATGCGCTTACTTTGAAGTCAAGCCCCATGATTTTTTCCATATACCAGTCACGTCCCCTGAGGATACGCATGTCCTGGCACTTTATGGTATCGGCGACATCATCGTTGACAGTGTGGAGGATGCCGACAACAGTATTTTCCAATGTCAGAGAACAGATCATTGATACAAAAGCATCATCATCAAAGCCCGGCAGGCTCGTAGTCACGATGTTGATCAGCAGTTCATGAGTGTTCTCGCCGCGTCGCACGATAAGATTGCGCATGAGACCGGAATGACTGCGTTTATGATATTTGGCATAACCTTTTGTTTTGCAGAATTCAAGAACTGCAGAAAGGATGATATTGAAATCAGCAGGTACGAGCATGCAGCCGTCGACAGTAACGACTGACATGAAATGTCCCTTTTTATGCATTCCCAGGGTCATCTCTCCGCCCTTTTCCAGATCGCCGAAGGTGTATTCCATCTTATTGCGGTAACCGCATATACGCTCGCAGCCGTCTATATGTTCAGTCTGTCCGGCTGAGATCAGATTTTCTTTCATATATCCAAGGACTTCTTTTTCCTTTATAGACAGCTGTTCGTCATACGGAACGCCCTGATAGGCGCAGCCGCCGCAAAGGTCGTCATGTCTGCATATATCCATTGCTTCTCTCTTTCATGACATCAGTGTCTGACAGCGGTATGGCCCGCCCGTCAGAGAATGACATTATCAACGATATCCGTAGGACCGGTAGAATTCCTCTTTATAACTGCTGAACCTGTTTTCTTCGATCGCCTTTCTGATGTTTGCCATCGTGTGCGTGAGAAAATACAGATTATGTTCGGAAAGCAGCATAGACGAAAGTATTTCTCCGGATTTGAAGAGGTGCCGCAGGTAGGCGCGGCTGTAATTTCGACATACATAACAATCGCATTCAGGGTCCAGCGGTCCCCTGTCGCGTTCGAATCTGGCATTTTTTATATTTATCTGGCCATGACTTGTCAGAGCGGTCCCGTTGCGGGCGATCCTGGTAGGCAGGACACAGTCGAACATGTCCAGGCCCCTTTCCACACCTTCAAAGAGATAATCCGGCGTGCCCACGCCCATGAGATATCTGGGCCTGTCTTCGGGAAGCAGATCGACGCAGTAGTCCAGGACATTCAGCATCATATCTTTAGGTTCGCCGACCGAAAGTCCGCCGACAGCATAGCCGGGCAGATCCATGGCAACAATATCTGCTGCGCTTTTCCTGCGCAGATCCTCATACATGCCGCCCTGCATTATCCCGAACAGGGCCTGTTTTTCAGTGTTTTTATGGGCATCCTTGCAGCGCTGCAACCATCTGGTCGTTCTCTCCATCGAAGGAAGGACATATTCTCTGTCAGCAGGATACGGCGCGCACTCATCAAAGGCCATTATTATATCCGAGCCCAGTGCATTCTGTACTTCTATCGAGCTTTCAGGTCCCAGCATCTTTCTGGAGCCGTCTATATGGGAAGCGAACTCTACGCCTTCCTCTGATATCTTCCGCAGCGCTCCGAGACTGAATACCTGAAAGCCGCCGCTGTCGGTAAGTATGGGTCCTTTCCAATTCATGAATTTGTGCAGGCCGCCCATATCCCTGATGACCTCGTGTCCGGGGCGCAGAAAGAGATGATATGTGTTCGAGAGAATGATCTCCGCACCCAATCCTGCCACATCTTCCGGCTTCATGGCCTTGACGGTCGCCGCCGTGCCTACCGGCATGAATACAGGAGTCTGAACAGTGCCGTGCGGGGTCATGATCTCGCCTCTGCGGGCCTTGCCGTCAGTATTTAAAAGTTTATATGTCAGAGCAGTCATGTATACCCTTTCCTATTTAATAAACATAGCATCGCCGTAGCTGAAGAATCTGTATTTTTCCTTTACGGCTGTTTCGTATATCGAAAGAATGTGTTCTCTGTCATAAAGCGCGGAAACAAGCATGATAAGAGTTGATTTAGGCAGATGAAAATTAGTAATGAGTCCTTCTGTCAGTTTGAATTTATATCCCGGATAAATAAATATATCTGTGCGGCCGGTACCGCTGCACAGCTTCCAGCCGCCATTTCCGTCAGGCACGGCGGCAGATTCCATGGTGCGTGTCGAAGTCGTGCCCACCGATATAATCCGACCGCCGGCAGCCCTGGTACTGTTTATCGCGTCAGCAGCCTTTTCTGATACATGATATTCTTCAAAATGCATATGATGATCTTCGACTTTATCTGCTTTTACAGGTCTGAAGGTGCCGATACCCACATGCAGTGTCAGATATGCGGTTCTTACACCTTTTTTTTCTATCTCTGCCAGCAGTTCCTTAGTGAAATGCAGTCCGGCCGTAGGCGCCGCAACACTGCCTTCATCCCTGGCATATACAGTCTGATATCTTTCTTTGTCTTCTTCCTCAGCCGGTCTTGATATATACGGCGGCAGCGGCATTTTACCAAGTTCTTCCAGTCGCTCCATGAATATGCCGCTGTAATCAAAATCGACGATCCTTGTTCCGTCTTCTCCTGTGCCTTCAATAACGGCTTGAAAATCATCGGTGAAAATTATCCTGTCGCCCTTTTTTGCCTTTCTGCCCGGTCTCACCAGAGTTTCCCAGCGGTCATCCTCGAGATGCCTGGTAAGCAGAAACTCGATTTTTGCGCCTGTTCCTGCTCTGGTGCCGAAGAGTCTCGCCGGAAGTACTTTAGAATCATTCATTACAAGACAATCACCGGGATCCAGATATCCGATGATGTCAGAAAAATGTTTGTGGTATATCTGACCGCTCTTTCTGTCTGCAACAAGAAGACGCGAGTGGTCTCTTCTGTCTGAAGGATGCTGAGCTATCAGCTCTTCCGGCAGATAATAATCAAAATCTGTTACGTTCATTATTTTCCTTAATTACTTTATCGTCAACTGCTCTTCGCCGCTGTCGGAGGATCCGTCAGATCCTTCGATCTCTGTCTGCAGCGGCGGTTCGAGTCCCATCTGTCTGTAAGCGGCTTCAGATACCATTCTGCCCTTCTGTGTCCTGTAAAGCAATCCGGTCTGGATCAGATACGGTTCATACACGTCCTCTATGGTCACGCGTTCTTCGCCTATGGAAGCGGCAATAGTATCGATGCCGACAGGTCCTCCGTGGAACCTCTCGATTATAACTTTTATAATCTCTCTGTCAAGGTCTTCAAGACCCATTTCGTCCACTCCCAGTGCTGTAAGGGCTTTGGCCGTGATCTGAGGATCGATATTGCCGCTGCCTTGGACCTGTGAAAAATCTCTGACTCTTTTCAGCAGTCTGTTGGCCACTCGGGGCGTGCCGCGTGAACGGCGGGCCATTTCCATCAGCGATGAATCATCGATGCCGATATCCAGTATTTCAGCCGAACGCCTGATGATCTCAGCCAGTTCGTTCTGAGTATATGTTTCAAATTTGCAGATGACACCGAATCTGTCTCTCAAAGGAGCCGACAGACTGCCTGCCCTCGTAGTCGCTCCTATCAGCGTGAATTTGGCCAGATCCAGCCTTATCGACCGTGCCGAAGGCCCCTTGCCGATGATTATATCCAGAGCATAATCCTCCATGGCAGAATACAGTACTTCTTCGACGCTTCGGTTCAGTCTGTGTATTTCATCTATGAAAAGCACATCGTTATCGTTCAGATTCGTAAGTATGGCGGCCAGATCGCCTGCCCTTTCTATGGCAGGACCGCTCGTGATCCTGATATCGACGCCGAGTTCGTTGGCTATGATCCCGGCCAGCGTCGTTTTGCCCAGTCCAGGAGGACCGTAAAACAGCACATGATCGAGAGGCTCGCCCCTGTTTTTGGCAGCTTCGATAAAAACACTGAGGTTATCAGTGACCTTTTTCTGACCTATATATCCCTTCAGTTCATGAGGCCGCAGCGAGACTTCATTTTTTTCTTCTGTTTCATCCGCCGCTGCAGCTGTTATCCTGTCTTCGTCCATATTCGCCTCATATCTTTTTAAGTGCCAGTTTGATATACTCTTCAGATGACAGATCATCATCCCTTATGCCGAGCAATGCCGCTGAAGCTTCGCTCCTGGAATAGCCCAGAGAAATAAGGGCATCAACTGCCTCGGCTCTGCTGTCGCCGGCAAGTGCAGCGGCTGCGTCTTTTCCGCTGGTATATCCGCCGTCAGGACTGCCGAGTCTGTCTTTGAGATCGAGCACTATCCTCTGAGCGGTCTTTTTGCCGATGCCGTTCGCCCGTGTCAGCATGGTGACATCTTCAAATACTATTGCTTTTCTGATATCCTCGGCAGGCATGGACGACAGTATCGCCATTGCTGCCTTTGCTCCCACTCCGTTAACAGTTATCAGTTCATTGAAAAGCCTGAGTCCCGATTCATCACTGAAACCGTAAAGGCTCATATCGTCTTCCTTGACTATCATGGCTGTGAATACCATGACATCGCTGCCTTCAGCAGCCATATAAAGCTCGCTGTTGGCCGGAACATATATTTCATAACCGATGCCGCCGTTCTCGATAATTGCGCGATCGTCAAGTTTCATAGTCAGAGTCCCTTTGATATAGTGGATCATATTTTCCTCGCTTTCGCCAGTCTGTCGCTTGAAGAGGCCGAATGCCCATGGCAAATCGCCGCCGCCAGTCCGTCAGCCGTATCATCAGGCCTGGGTACTTCGGGAAGATTCAGGATCGTTTTCACCATCTGCTGCACCTGGTTTTTATCGGCGCGGCCGTATCCGACCAGAGCCTGTTTGATCTGCAGAGGCGTATACTCCGCGATCGCTATGTCGGAATTGGAACATGCAAGTACAGCTACTCCTCTGGCCTGGCCTACGAGAATCGCTGTTTTGGCATTGGTGTTGAAGAATAGTTCTTCGATAGCAGCCGCATCAGGCTGATAGCCGGCGATTATTTCCATCAGGCTGAAATACAGGTGCTTCAGTCTTTCGGGCATTTCTGTGCCCGGATCCGTGGTGACTGCGCCATAATCTACGACATCAAAGTGATTGCCCTTCATGTCGATTATTCCCCATCCCAGTATAGCATATCCCGGGTCTATCCCCAGTATCCTCATGTATCCTCCTCGCATGAACATGTGTTCTTATTTCAATATACCACATGGAAGCAGCTCTGGCAAGGAATATTGTTCTGCAGACTTATAATTTCATGAGCGTAAGCATTGAATTATTTTGCACAAAAATGTTATAATATCAATCATTGATCAAACATGTGAAAGGAGCCGATATATTGCGTTATTCAAGACAGAACATGGTCCTGGAGCTGATACATGAAAACGAGATAGAGACGCAGGAAAAACTGTGCCAGATGCTGAGGGACGCCGGTTATGATGTCACTCAGGCTACTGTGTCGCGCGACATCAAGGAACTGCAGCTTATCAAGACTCTCTCGCCTTCCGGCAAGTATCGATATGCTCAGAGCAGCGGTGACGGCCCTATATCGGACAGGTTCGTAAAAATATTCAGAGAAACCATAAAATCTATAGACTCAGCCGGAAACATCATCGTGGTCAAGACACTCTCGGGTTGTGCGGGTGCAGCAGGAGAAGCCGTAGACTCTCTCGGACTTCAGCATATAATAGGTTCTGTGGCCGGAGACAATACCCTGCTCATGGTCATTGACGATCCGAGAAATGTTCCCGGTCTTACCAAACGATTCAACGAGATACTTAAATAAGGGGAAAATATGATAGACAGGATCATAATCAGTAATTTTGCAACAATCGAAGACATGGAAATAGAGTTCCACAAAGGACTGAATGTTATTACCGGCGAGACTGGCGCTGGCAAGTCTGTATTGGCGGAAGCGATAAGCCTTGCACTCGGAAGCCGTGCAGATACTGCTTATGTGCGCAGCGGGTGCGAAAAAGCCATCGTCCAGATGGTCGCCGAACAGAATAATAATGAGGTAGTGATAACACGTGAACTTTCTGCCGAAGGCAAGAATCTGTGCAGGATAGACGGCAAGGTCGTGACACTGACTGAATTGTCGGAGCTGTGTTCGAAAATCGCCGATATTCACGGACAGTATGATCACCAGTCGCTGCTTGATACGGCAAATCATATCAAACTCGTAGACAATTATGAAAAAGAAGCCATAATCCCTACACGCAGAAAAGTCGCTGATCTTTTTGAAGAATTTATTTCAGTGTCAAAACGGCTCAAAGAAGAACAGGCCGATCTGCAGGCTACTCTTAAACATAAGGAAATGATGGAGTTCGAGATCAAAGACATCAATAAAGCTAACCTGACTTCCGGCGAGGACGACAGGCTCAGCGAACGTGCACAGGTCATGAAGAACCAGGAAAGCATTTATCAGGGACTTTCTGAAGCCTACGATATAGTTTCGGCTCAGGACGGTTCAGCATGCGATATGCTGAACAAATCACAGGTGCCTCTGCGCGAGATCGCCAAATTCTCAAGAGATGCCGCAAATCTGGAAAACGATCTGTCTGATCTGTACTACAGACTTGAAGATGTATCGGGCAAGATACGCGATACCAAAGATAAAATGGTCTTTAATTCTGACGAGCTTGACGAGATCAATGATCGTCTCAGTTATATTAACGAAATCAAAAGGAAGTACAACGGCACGATCGATGAGGTCCTCGAATATGCAGACCGGCTGCGCAAAAAGGTATTTCAGTTTGCAGATCAGGAATCTTCTATCGACGGACTGCGGATAGAAAAATCGCGTATAGAGGAAATGCTGCGCGACGAGACTGAACGCCTTTCTTCCATGAGGCGCAATTCTGCTCTGGAACTCGAAGAAAAGATTCAGAAGGAACTGGAAAAACTCAATTTCAATAATGCGCAGTTTTCTATCAATTTCAATAAGCTCCCCAACTTCACTGCCGACGGCGTCGACAAGATAGAATTCCTGCTCAGCGCCAATAAGGGCGAAGCGCTCAAGCCTCTTTCAAAGATCGTCAGCGGCGGCGAAATGTCGCGTATAATGCTGGCCTTCAAAAAGATCATCAGTGAGTATGACGGCATACCGACTATGATATTCGATGAGATAGATTCAGGCATCAGCGGAGAGACTGCCAGTATTGTCGGCAAAGTAATGAACGAAATAGCCGATAATCATCAGCTTATAACCATTACACACCTCCCGCAGATCGCTTCATACGGAGATCACAACTACAGAATCGAAAAGACATCCGACGAAAACAGGACGTATACTACCATCACTCATCTTTCAGACAGGGAAAAGGTTGCCGAGATAGCAAGACTGCTGTCAGGGATCAATATTTCCGACATCACGATGCAGAACGCCCAGGAAATGATAGAACTGTCAAAATCATAACCAATATAAATAAACAACAAACCGGCGGATCAGCAGCTATTTTCTGACACGCCGGTTTTTTTGTACTCAGATCATTTACCGTTTCGGAGCGCGTGCTCTTTCAACTGCGGTCCTTCTGTTTTTCTGCCGATATACCATACGGCCAAACCGACAATTATCATGATGATGCCTCCCCACTGGAGAAACTTCAGCATCAGATCAAAGTTGCTGAACAGTCCGTGTCCGTATTCGCTCAGATAATATTCCGGGCCGTAACCTCCCTCGTAAAGTTTGAGAAGCACAGAGCCGACAAATGAAACAATACCGGAAAGAAGCACGAAGACTCCTATGTTTATCGTATCGCCCAGTGTGAGCTTTGTCTTCTTATTGAGAGGATATTTCTCTGAATCATCAGCGGCTCTGCCCTTGTATATGAGCTTGAAGATCACATAGAGGATCAGGCCTATGGCCAGAAGCACGAAGCCTGACAGGAAGTATTCAGTACCGTTGACATATAGTGCCAGTATGCAAATTATGAAAGGTATTATCGTCATCAGATAAAGTCCGGCCTTTCCGCCTGGTATCACATAAAGCCCCTGCTTTTTTCTTTCTTCTACAGGATAGTCCTTACGCAGTTTCAGGACTGTTACCGACAGAGCCATATAAATGTAAAGCTGCAGCGGCGTAGTCGCCATGATGAGTGTCGTGAAGCTGAACTGACAGAGCACTATCGTGAAGCAGGCCATCAGAATGATAGCCAGCGCCGGGACTCCCCTCTTTTTGCTTACCTTGCAGAGGGCCGGCGGGAACAGATGATCATCTGCCATGACGAAAAATGCTCTCGAGCCTGAAGTGATATATGAATTGAATATCGAGCAGTTTGCTATTATGGCAACCACCAGGAAAGCTATTCCTGCCCATGTTCCCAGATTCTGTATGAGTACATCCATATAACCTACATGTCCGCCGCCTGATTCTGTCGACCATTTTGACCACTGTCCGACGGAGGCAAGCGCTGCCATTGTCGGAAGAAAATAACTGGCCGCTATTATCGGCTGCGATACCATGAGTCCTTTTGGTATTATCTGCGGATTTTCAAATTCTTCTGCAGTATTGGAAAGACATTCATATCCGCAGTACATCCATATGACGATACTGATGCTGCCTCCGAGTGACTGTACTACACCGTCCGAATCATTGATAAAAGGCACGAACGGATCATAATGCCAGTTGCAGAACCCCACTACGGTCACTGCTGCAAAAGCTACTATGACAAGTATGGAAAATATCGTATCGATAGCTGATACTTCTTCGAGCCCCAGAAGATTTATTACTGTGAAGATGATTATCATAGCGATTTTCACTATATATTGCTCAGCAGGTGTGAGCGGTGCAAATTTGGATATGTATCCGGCCACCAGGGCACAGTATGAGGCCTGCTGCAGCCAGGTTCCTGCGCCGCTCCAGTATCCGACCTGCCAGCCCCAGAATTCTCCCAGTGCATCACGGCACCATACATAGACGCCGCCTTCGGACGGGAGCAGCGATCCGAGCTCCGCGACCATCCCGCTCAGCGGCAGCGCCCATATGAAGGGAAAGACGAGAAGCAGTATCAGTGTCAGTCCCGGTCCGCTGGCCGGTATCATTTCTTCGATACCGAATGCGCCTGCTGCTACCAGACAGAAGATCATGAATACAGAGCCGGAAAGACTGATATGAGATTTTTTCAATGATTCTGCTGCTGTTTTTTTTACTTCATTTCCGCTGTTGTCCGTTATAGTATTATTGTCATCCATGACAACCTCCTTATTTAGTGCCTGTTATTTGACATTCATTGTGCCGCAAACAAAAAAAGAGAGAACTTGCAGCATTCTCTCTGTCTTTTTGCCTGTTGGTTATTGCCTCGTTGGCTCCGCTGATACGGTCTTTCCAAAGATGCGTCAGATGGCCTTCCTTTTGCCTGACAGTTTTGACACAGCGTCTGCAAAACGATGTGCTTTTCCGCTTCGGCCCTTCCTCTGAAATGTCTCAGGTCATCCTCAAACGTCTATAAATATTCTTTTTATATTATATATATTAACATCGATTTCTTTATTTGTGTACAGTTTCAGCAGATTAAGCAACTTAGTTAGCATCATAATACCTGCCGATTCATAACAGCTGTTTTCGGCTGTACAAAAGGGGCTGTCGCATTAAGGGATTAATTATCCCCTGATGCGCGGCCCTTTTTTTCATGCATTCAAAAAACAACAAAAAACAAAAGCTCCGGTCCGCAATGAACCGAAGACTTCTGGTAAAATATAATTATGAACCAAAATATTTTACAAAGAAATTATACGCTAAATGAGAGCAG
>Ga0268263_1002138_pt1 | contig 13731 bp, 10 predicted proteins | sample Biomet5_FD_190358 | JGI IMG/M metagenome (GOLD analysis project Ga0268263, IMG submission 190358) | Microbial communities from bioreactor (seeded with sewage sludge) at LBNL, California, USA - Biofuel metagenome 5 (SPAdes) (version 4) | ecosystem: Engineered > Bioreactor > Anaerobic >... | reverse complement strand
AAGGTCACCTGCAGCCCTAATTCCAGTCATACCTGAAGCCATTATGTGGGAAATCGGCATACCCATTGGGTCGCCGACTCCGATCTATATGCCGTCGACGCCTGCAATTTCGACCATTGCCTTGCTTGCTCTGGTAACCGCATCAATCGGGGGAGTTTCGAGCATGGGAATTCCGCCAACTCCCATACCCATATTTACATGACAGGGAATTGGAGAAGCTTCTACAGCAGCTTTAATGAAAGTAACTGCACGAGCAAGGTTCCAGGCTGAGGTCCTACTGGTATTGGTGTTGCATACTGGTCCGAAAACATTTGCACCCGCCTTTGCAATAAGAGGAGCCTGTTCATGCGGCCATAAACCTGCGAGCCGCACTCCATCATATTCCAGTTCTCCGTGCATACCTAGCACCATCTCGCCAGCCATGCCTGCTTCAATGTACATATCAGGGAACTCTTTTCTGAGGGCTTCAATCGCATGGAGTGTACCATACATATCACCGTCGCCTGCTGCACCGGTTGTGTCAAAGTTAACACCGTCAGCCCCAGAGGCAAAAAGTTTCTGCATGACCCAGACCGTGTCTCTGGTAAGGTGTTCGGCAGCGTGTTCCATGGATTCTTTTGCTTTATCAATCTTGAATAGCTTCATGAGGTCGCCAGGGTTCTCAAAGGGCCCATCAGGAGTGTAGTAAAGACCCATATTGGGCATTGCGCCGTAAAACAACGGAATGATCATGTTCTGCTGACAGACTTCCATTGCCTGACACTCGTTTGATACAACAGGTTTTACCGGCTTGAAACTGTAATCAATGTGCCCGAGTTCCATTGTGTCGGCACCAAAAGCCCGCTCGTGCATCATGCAGCCTACTAAACGACTTGAAGGAATGCCAACTCCACTGTTACCCTGATCACCATCAAGCCTGATAGTACCAATATCGTGTGTCACAGGAATTTCCATGCCCTGTTCGACACTCACAGCCTTGCCGGGCATCATGAGGATCTCTGCAAGCTTGTCCATTTCATTGGCATTGAGGCCAGGGATCTCGCCAAGGTCAGCAGCGTTTGCAGTACCGGCCTCGATCTCTTCCATTATTTTTTCTTTGGTAAGGAAGACACGTTTTCCGTCTCCCATTCTCAAAGCGTATTCGGTTGCCATTTTTTTAATTCTCCTTTTGACAAACTTAGTTTAGACTATATCGATTTTATTGAGAGTTGAGGCTCATAGCAGCATTTCTTTTGCTTTTGCCACGGCTTCGCTTGCGTTTTCAGCATAGCAGTCTGCACCGATTTTGTCAGCCCAGGACTGGGTTGCAGGGGCTCCGCCTACCATAACCTTTACTTTGCCTCTGAGCCCTTCTTCTTTGAGGAGTTCAATTACATCCCTCTGCCCCTGAAGGGTTGTCGTCATAAGGGCGGAAATTCCGATCATATCAGCATTGACTTCCTTTGCCTTTTCTACGAAATTCCTTGTAGGCACATCCCTGCCAAGATCATAAACTTCAAAACCTGAGGACTGAAGCATAGTAGAGACTATTGACTTGCCGATATCGTGGACATCGCCCTCGACGGTTCCGTTTACGATAACTCCGAGTTTCTTGCTCTCTGTCCCTGCCGGAAGCTCAGCTTCAAGCACTTTAACCCCTGCTGTCATTGCATCAGCAGCCATCATTACATGAGGCAGGAAAAGTTTTCCTCTCTCAAAAAGAATTCCTACCTGGTTCATGCCTGCAGAAAGACCTTTGTCAATGATCTCAGCAGGTTCCATGACCTTTTTTGCTTTCTCGACAGCTGCGAGCACTGCATCTTTTTTACAGGAGATTACCGCATCAGCAATCTCGAGGAGTAATCCTTCTGTATCTGCCATTTTTTTTCGGTCCCTTCTTTATCTGAAAATAACTAAAGTTTCTCTTTATTCTTATTAGGAAGACGGTAAGTTAGTTCCTATTAATATCATATATACTTTTCTAAAAGTATATAATAAAATATTGAAAATATAAAAGAATCATTTAAAAAATGATAAAATATATATTAAAAATTTTATGAAGATTTTAACTTCTTACAGATCGTAATTAAGTTCAAAATAAAGTTCAAAATAGCTTTGATACTAAGGGAATTTCGGGAATTTATACTGTTTGTAGATTCCCAGCTTAGCATTTTTCAGTGACATTATCTTTCCAGAGATCAAGTATATATTTCATTATCAAATAGGAGTATTATGGGGGAGTGAAGAAAATAGTGTGCTGTCCTTAAGATAAGAGGGTCTGGAGAGTCTTTCTGGAAGAAAACAGAATACGCTATTCAGAATACGCTATTTTTCTACTAATAAATTAATTGGAAGTATTTGGTTACTTCATTACAAATTAGTGTAATTGATGAATAACATATTTGCCAAAAACAAATTAAAGAATTATTTAAAGTAACGAATTATACTAAGGGGGAAGGGGGTATGGAAGTAGAAAGTAGAACAAAGATGGAAAAAACGCATACGAAGCCAAAGAATATCTGGGAAGATTTTTTTAAAGATAAGACACGCGGGGGTCACAGATATTCATCTGAAGAGTTTCTTGCTATGGAAGCCAGGGAAAAATTATTCCACCTTGACGGAGGCAAAACGCTTCTTGACTTCGGGTGCGGCTCTGCAGAACTTCTGACCTACTATGCCCCTGAATATGAACAGCTTTTAGGAGTGGATTTTTCCCCATCCATGCTTGGCGAAGCAAGTAAAAGGATCAGGGAAAGAAAATGTAATAACATTGATCTTATCCTTGCTGATCATGAAATACTCTGGGAAAACCTGGACTCAACCTTTGATCGAATAACTGCAGCCGGAGTGATCCAGTACTTATCGTTTCAAGAAATTGACGCCTTTATTGCTAAAGCATCAGAACATCTCAATTCAGATGGTAAATTAGTCTTTTTTGACATACTGGACCCGCGATTATACCCACTGTGGAAACTGGGAGTATTTGCACCGAATGCAGGGTTTTTAAAAGCTTTGTACAGAGTAGGTTGCGATTTTCAGAGTTCCATATTGGCGGCATTAAAAAACCGTCCGAGAAACATTTACGGTTTTACCCATAATCCTTACAAAATCCAGAAAATTGCAAACAAACATGGTTTTGAGATGCGCTATATACAATCAATGTACTACGAATATAAGTATCATGCAATAATGTTTCGGACTTAAGCGGGAATGCGCTGGGAATTAAACCTCGCACAATGACAGGCTGACTTTGTCTAATAGTATCTAACTATGTCTAATACTGTGTTGTAGTTATGCTGTGATCAGACCAGTATTTTGTGATCAAACCAGTATTTTGTAATCAGACCAGTAAATCTTCAATCCCTGCCTCTCTCACAATATCGATCGCTTTAGCCTCTTCTTCCGGAGTCAGGCGGCGTCCAATCTCCGGATACTCCATAGCCCGATAGCATGGCCTGTACTGGAACATGAGGTTAAACCTGATTTGCGGGATATGTTTTGCAACCCATTTGGCAATCGGCCTTGTACAGCATTCCAGATGGCTCGGCAGAACAAGATGGCGAAGTAGAATTTCTGAGGTTTTGTAGGCGAATTCGAAATTTGGCTGCACGATTTCCAGGTAATTTTTTATTTTTGAGTATTTCCGGGCGCATACATCGTTTCCGTACTTGAAATCTCCAAGGTAAACGTCTACAATCCCTTCGAGGATTTCTGCAATTTCCGGGGAATGGTACATATTTGAGTTCCAGACCACAGGCGTATTTACAGAGATTTCCCGGACTATCTTCAGGACAGTATGCGCGTGCGGAGTCGGAGTCACGAAATTTACGTTCCTTGCCCCATGCATTCTCCGAAGGTCGATCAGTTTTGCAAGTTTCCTTGGCTCAATTAGAATTCCGGCATCAGGACAGGTTGAAATATCCCAGTTCTGGCAGTAAACGCAGGCAAAAGTACATCCTGTAAAAAAGATTGTGTGAGACGGTACGAGCTCAGGCTCTTCTCCCATATGCAGAAACTCAGACGCGTAATTGGAAAGGTCTGTCAGCCTGCAGAAGCCTTTTTCACCGGCTTTCCTGTTAGCCTCACAGCGCCAACCGCAGCACTGGCATTTTTCCAGCATTCTGTCCACAATCTCAACCTTGAGGTCAAGAAGAGAGGGACTGGCTTTTGGAAGTTCCAGGAAGCTTCTGGTAAAAAATGCCAGCCTGTCATTTGCATTTTTATAATCAAGGGCTTCCGCGGCTTCTAGTTCAAGGTCTTCTTTGAGTTTTCGGTACTCTTCGATCTCATTACCATGAATTTTCCTGAGTTCTTCAAGCTGCATGCCTGGATCAAACTGGACCGGAATTCTTTCGGTTATCTTAAAAAAGGCAGGCATTTCATCTCTCTGCACCTTGAAGTAACGTTTCAGGTACTTCGGAGCTGCCATACTGGAATATTATTCCACATGGGTTAAAGGCTTATTGTTCGTTTCTTCCGGGTTTCAATTTTAATATCTGGTCCTGGTTTTTAGTTCTGATTTCCAGTTTTGATTTTCAGTTTTGATTTCCAGCTTTGATTTCCAGCTTTGATTTCCAGCTTTGATTTCCAGCTTTGATTTCCAGTTTCAAGATTTCAGTTTTGATTTTTCAGTTCCGATTTTTAATTCTGATTTTCAGTCCAGACTTAGAATTTTTGATTTTTAATTTCTGCTCTTGCCGGTTTATTAAATCTGAGTTTACTATTCATTATTGTACTTTTTAGAAACGGATATTGTACTTTTTAGAAACGGATAGTCTTTTCCAGGCTTTTCGCAAGCAAGGTTATAAGAAGAAAAAGGCTTTTTACACTTTTTGACTTCTATCCTTACGGTAACTCTCAAAATTTACATAAGCAGGTTGGGAACGAAAATGGAATGGGTCTTCCTTTTTATCGCAGGTCTTTTTGAAGCAGCCTGGGCAATAGGGCTGAAATATACAGAAGGTTTCACGAAGCTTTATCCAAGCATCCTTACCGTCGTGTGCATGTTTCTTAGCTTCTATTTTCTTTCCCAGTCTCTGAAGACTCTGCCAATAGGAACCAGCTATGCAGTCTGGACCGGAATCGGGATTATCGGCACTACGATTCTTGGTGTCCTGCTCTTTAATGAACCCATGAACTTTGCCAGGGCTTTCTGCATTATTCTTATATTCTCAGGGATAATCGGGCTCAAAATTATTTCTTCATAATACAATTACAGAATTCCTGTTCTTTTTCAGGGCCTTTTCTGTACTACTGGAAGGAGACCTTTTTCTGCAGTTGGGGGCCAAAAATTAAAAACCTGCAAGACAATTTATCATGGGATTAAACCCGAGGGCTTTTTCAGTTCCGATTTTATTTTACCTTTTGATCAAGTGGTCAAAAATTAGCTTTAAAGGTGCCCGCGGGAGACTTTTGGGGGAATATTCTGGTTACGCTTGACAGCACGACAATTAGTCTCTGGGATTTAATGTCCCTTTTATTTGTACTTCTGTTTCTCTATGCAATAATCTACCCGCAGTCGCAGATAAAACAAATCCGGTTGCGGCGCATGGCAAAACTAAAAGCTATGGAAAAAAGCCATGGCTGCAAGGTGCTCACTATGATTCACAGGCGGGAGGCAATCTCTCTTTTAGGGCTGCCTGCCTACCAGTACATAGATGAGGAAGACGCCGAGCAGATCCTGCGCTGGATAAGAAAATACAAGGATTATCCGCTTGAGCTGATCCTGCACACGCCAGGCGGGCAGCTCCATTCCAGTATCCAGATTGCACGTGCCCTGCGGCGGCACCCGAAAAATACGAAAGTTATTATCCCTCACTATTCGATGTCAGGAGGCACAATTATTGCCCTTGCCGCAAATGAAATCGTGATGGATAAGGACGCGGTTATCGGGCCAATCGATCCCCAGATAGGAGACTTTATTCGCGGGATGTACCCTGCCCCCTCCTGGATATATGCTGCAGAAACAAAAAAGGAAAAATCTGATGATATCACCCTTGTTATGAGTGATATCTCAAGAAAAGCCCTAAAATTCACCGGAAATGTTGCAAAAGAGCTTCTTGAAGGCAAAATCCAGCCAGGTCCGGCTGGGGAAAGCAGGCTCGATGAAGTGGTTGAAAAACTGGTCAGCGGAGAAATGATCCACAGTACACCTCTCTCAGCCGGCGAGGCAAAAGAAATAGGGCTTGCTGTCAGTACGGATTTTCCGGAGGACGTGCATGAATTTATGAAACTTTTTAAGCCTGTAAAGAAGAGCGTGGAATACACTGAGTAAACTGGATGGATGGTTTTTCGTGGCGCAGGGAATTCAATAACGGTTATTCAATTGTATATCTCATTCTTTTCAATCCATTTTTTCATCAATGGAACTTTAAATTTATAGTCGTTCCCATCTTTTTCAATAATCTCTCTTCTTAAAAGAGAATCAATTTCTTTTTTATTTCCTTCTTTATGAGTATTTTCAATCATTTGATGCAGGAACTCTCTTTCGTTATCTGTACACTCTATGCTCCAGATATAATCAAAATAAGCATTTGCAGAAGTTAATACTTTTTTTGCCGCTAAATTAACGTCCTCGATAGAAGCTTCTTTACGACTTTGTGAATTCAAATAGTTAACCAGCTCAAAACACACTGCTTGAACTAAGTAAGGTTGGCAATTTGTCAAATTAATTATCTGATTAACAGCTTCTCCATATTGCCCTCCATCGTAGTTTAAGGTAAAGTCGTCAATTGGATTTGTGATCAAAATTCTTGCATCATCTTTGGATAAATAACTTATTTTGATCATCTTTGTGTTTATTAAGTAGTCTGACCAGTTTAGTTGTAGTTCTCTTAACTCATTGCTCCCAGATATTAATATCACAAAATAGTTACGATGCTGGATTATATTTCTCAGCTGATCCAGTATATCCTTAGTAAGAGAACCATTTAGTATACGCTCTTCTATCTTTTCATATTCATCAAAACAAATTAGTACTAATTTACTTTCTTTTGCGAGCAATTCCTCAGCTTTATCTAACCAGCTGCCAAAGGTTGTAAATGGGTTCTTTTGAAAAGAACCAAGAGGTGGATACTCACAAGGAAATCCCCTGTCGTTTAGTGAGTCACAAATTAACTTTGATAGATGATAGCAAAATGAGGATTGGCTTTCTCCATATTTTGGGCCTTGAAAATCAATGTATACAGAAAGGTATTGTTTTTCTAATAGTTTAGGAAGATTAATCAGAACAGACGACTTTCCAATTCGTCTTCTTCCATATAAAAATAATGAGGGTTTTTGAGAAATATTAGATGTCAAATTTGATTTAATTAAATCAACAACATCTTTTCTGCCTACAAATAACCTTGAAGCGTCATCAACTCTTACAGGATTTCCAAAAATGTAAGGATTCGGAACTTCTTCAAAACTATCGGAATTATTTTTTGTAATTTGCTTTTTTTCTTCTTCAACTATTTGTGACCACTTCTCTGTAAGGGAAAGAAACTTGGCTCCTACTGGCCCTTTGGTAGCAATTAGGCTTTTCTTAAAATAAAGAATGTCACTTTCAAGGTTATTCAAATTTTTAAGCCTATTAAAATCACTTGAAGAATTAAGGTAATTACTTGCGTCGATAGACAAATCGTCCACAACTCTTAAAGTTTTACTGAATTCTTTCGGTAAAAAGCTTTCAAAAGAGGAAAGGAATAAAATATTTTTTGAAGCAACAGATATCTCTTTTATTGATTCTAACTTACTTAGATCCTTGATTGTTATCTCTAGAAGAGCATTGAAAGCTGCTTTCCTTTGTGTAGGTCGCTTCGCAGAAATAAACTCGATTTCTGCTAGTCCTTCTTCTACGTTTTTCTCAGTTAACAATAATAAGAAATCTGTCAAAAATGGGAGAGGACAAATGATTACTTCGTCCCAATATATAGGTGATTTTTTGAACAGCCTAAAGGGATCTTCATTAGAATATTTTACACGGAAGTATTGAATTAAGTGTGGAAACACATAGAATACTCTAGAATAAAACATGAGGAAACCAATGCCGAAAGCAATGCCGAAAGCAATGCCTTCAGTAATGCCGACAGCAATGCCGACACCAATGCCGAAAGCAATGCCGAAAGCAATGCCTTCAGCAACGCCGAAAGCAATGCCGAAAGCAATGCCGACAGCAATGCCGAAAGCAATGCCGACACCAATGCCGGCACCAATGCCGAAAGCAATGCCGACACCAATGCCGACAGCAATGCCGAAAGCAATGCCGAAAGCAATGCCTTCAGCAATGCCGAAAGCAATGCCGACACCAATGCCTTTAGCAATGCCGAAAGCAATATTTAAAAGGTCTGTCCAGTTAATAGGAACTTTTAAGAAATAAAAGCTTATAACTCTAATAGTTAAAACAACAAAGAATGAAATAATATATGAGTAAAAAGATAATTTCAAAAGTAGTTTTCGCTTTCTCTTCTTGTCTAGACTATTCTCGTACTCAGTGAATGTAATAGGCTTAAATATGCACTGATATATCTGGAACAAGGAGGTTTTTATGTCATTGAACATTTTTCCTCATTTAAGCGAAAACATTTTTAATACAGAAATAAAGAGCTCGCCTACTTTTAATCCGTTTTTATATACTTCAGTCTTAATATTTTTAATGCTTATCTTCTGATTTTTTTTCTTTGTTGCTTCTTTATAATCATAATATTCGAGGTCCTTCACTATTTCTTCTTTTATTTTATTTCTATTCCATCTGTTTCTTTTGTTTGAAAAAATGTGATCACAACTTATTCTCAAATATAGTGGATTATTTTTTGCAATTTCCCTAATCAGTTTTTTCTCATCTGCGTTAAACTCAATACCTTTTCTTTGTGCATCTAAAAAATTACTGGTTTCAAAACTCTTGAATTCACCAAGTTTCAATTCAGAAAATAGACCATAATATGTTGAGGTAAGTTTATTCTCTATGAATAAATCTCTTAAAGAATATAAAGAAGCAGTTAAGTAAGCTATGTTTTCGTGTTCTCCAACAGTCTTCAAAGTATCAAAGAAATCTTTATTAAACTCTTGTGGTTTTCTAATTATGTGTTCAAATCCATCAATTATGAGAATATATTTGTGGTCGTTCTTTATTTCTTCGATGGATGTTGAAAAAGCGCTTAAATTTTTATGATATATTTCTCTGTTGTGAACTTTATTATCAGTATTGTTTTCTAAAATAACCTTCGGATTGCACTCCATCTTTGTTAAAATGTTTCTTAAAAAATCGTAAGCTGTGTAATAATTTGGGTCTTGCAGATCAACATGTATAGTCTTGTAACTGCTTCCTAATTCCTCAGGAATTTTATTTAATACATAATAAAGTAAAGACGATTTCCCGATTTTTCTTTCTCCATAAATTGAAGTACTTTGGAGATTTTTAAGTCTTGCAAATATTGTCCTGAGTTCATCCTTTCTACCAAAAAACTCATCAGGATTTTTGAGAGTATTTCTTTCAGTAAAAGGATTATCTCTTGCAAGACCTGGCATATAAAAGATGTACTTAAGTTATTATTATTAAGGTTTTTGAAAAAAATCGAGTTTGTCTCTAAACACCTTTATGGCTCGAAATTACACTGAAAATTACTCTATTGCAGTTGAATGATTTTTCCTATTTTTTCTCACCCTTGCACTCTCTTCACTTAGCCCTGCCCATATAACCTTATACTCTAGCTGTTCAAGCACAGGATAGTAAAGGCTGCGGTCAAGCCTGAAACCTTCAAAAACCTTTACTGCGTCGGCGTAAGTTTCTACTGTCCCCGGTTTTTCAAGTTCCAAGTCAATACTTTCAAGCAGCTTCCTGTGAATTAAGTAGTTTTCAAGGAGCACGTAATCTTGATATTTTTCCAGGTCTTCGACTTTTCCGAATTCTTTGGCTTTTCCAGATTCCCTCATTTCTCCTAACTCTTCAGCCTTTTCTGACTCTCTGGATTTTCCTGATTCTCCGGTTATCTCCAGTTCTCCGGCTTTTGCAAGCCTGTCTGCAACCACTTCCTTTAAAGCGTCTGGCAGGACTCCTTTGCCGGCTGCGATTTCCTCAAGATTTACCAGCTCTCCTGAAATTGGAAACTCCATTTCCTCCAGTCTTGACCGGTCTTCTGAAAGCTTTTTTTCCTCGTACTTTCTAAGTATCTGCATGACTTCGTTTGCCGGGATTTTTTTGTCAAAGAAGATTACATCCTGCGAAGGAAAATCCTTTTCAGAACACTTGAGTTTTCTGTCAATCAGGAGAATTACAGGTTCCTTTACCTGCTTGAGCTTCTCAATCTTATTTTCCAGATATTCGGGAGTCCAGAAACCCACTATTTCCAGGTATACCCTCATTCCGTCCCTTTTGAGAGAGAAGTCCGGGACAAAAGCGTATTTTCCGGCTTTAAGAATCGTTGGCTCCCTTTTTATTTTCCAGCTTCCCAAACTGAGGCTGCCAAACATTTGCTCAAGTGTGCTGTCATAGGCAGCTTCTTCGGCATCTATTTCCTCAATCTCGGCTTCTTTTCCGGCTTCTTTCCAGGTTTCTTCCCCAACTTCATATTTTTCCTTTTCTTCTTTAATTTGAAGCTCTGGCGAAAGGGTCTCAGGGTACACGGCTGCTTCAGGAGTAATTTTGAAAAACTTTTCCGAGTCATCAAGGGTAAAATTCAGGATGCGCTTCCCCTGGTAGCCTTTGTGAAGAATGCCTGCTTTAAGCCTCCAGCCTTTTGACCTTAGCAGCGCAGGAAAGATTTTTGCAAAGGAATTCCCATAGCGTTCGGAGATCCGAAAAAGAGAAGCAGGTCCGTCAAGATGAAGATGAACAGCTTTTAGTTCTTCAAAGGTTTCTTTGGTTTTCCCTTCCTTTTCTTCTTTTTCTCTATTGATTTCTCTATCAATTTTGCCTCTTTCCTCGTCAGTATCTTCAAGGGAATACATAAGTCCTGAACGAAGGATTTTCCAGAGGATTTTCTGAAAATCGCCTTTTATCCATATATCGAGGTCAACTGCACGGAAAAGCAGAGTCTGAGTCAGAGAGATGTTGTACTGTTTTAGGAGTTCTGCAGGAGAAATGGGTACAAAACTTTTGACGATCTGATTTTCCTCCAGATCCGCCCAGAGTGCCTTTTCAAGTTCCTTTTCCGAAATTGAAAGCTTTTTTGCGGCTTTTTGCAGAGTTTCTTTTCTCTCGCCAGGAGAAAGTGCCATGCCTCCGCAGGCTTCAAAAACCGTTTCCCTCGCCAGAGAAGGGTCAACAGCGGCATCCGTTTCTATAACGGTGCGCCTTCCAAGCAGCTGGGAAAGACCCCTAATAAAACGGTAATTCATTTCCTCGTAACCATCAAGTTCAGCCAAAAGATCTCCATAAGTTTTTCCGATATGCTGCTCGAAAGTTTCTATCAGAAGCCTTGAAAGTTCCAGTTTTTCGGGATCAAAAGCTGCGTATACAGGCTTTATTTTCCCTCCGGAGATGTGGGTTACAAGAAGATCAGACGTGAGCAGAAGAGCCGCCTCCGAGACTTTTTTCTTTCTTCATCTGGCTTTCCTTTCCTTGTTCTTTTTTTATCTGGCTTTCCTTTCCTGATTCTTTCTTCATCTGATTTTCCTGCGCTGATCTTCCAGGGCTTTTTCTGTTTGAAACAGCTTCTTTTCTTCTCCTGGCAGTTCCGGCTTCTGTCGTTTCTTCGGATATAATTTCATATAGTATAGCTTCTTTTCCTTCTTTCTTTCTGAGGATCCTTCCCAGGCGCTGGATATATGCTAATTTACTCCCTGTACCGCTCGCTATAATCCCTATGTTTGCCTCAGGGACGTCAATACCCTCGTCAAGAACCTTTGAAGTGACCACAGCCCTGTATTTTCCTTCCTTGAACTTCTCAAGGATGGAATTCCTTTCTTTTGCAGGCGTCCTGTAGGTGATCGCAGGGATAAGAAATTCCCTGGAAATCCGGTGGACAAGCCGGTTATGTTCCGTAAAAATGAAGATCCTGTCTTCCTGGTGTTTATTCAGGATCTCTTTTAACTTTTCAATTTTAGACTCCGTATTGAAAGCAAGTTCTCTTGCTGCGTTTCTTGCAAGAAGGGCTTTTCTGGCTTCAGGGTCTCTCCCACTTCTCATAACCAGTTTCTGAAAATCCCTTGGCCCCCGAAGAACCATCCCGGTTTTCCGAAGATAGTCTGTATAAACCGAATAACATTTGTCGTATTCTTTCCTTTCCTCGTCCGTAAGTTCAGCAGCTATCCGTTTTATTCTGTAAGGGGCAAGGTGGCTGCCTGCAAGTTCCGAGATGTGCTTTTCGTATACTTTTCCCCCTACAAGCCTGTTAAGCTCCGAGTGTAACTCATCTTCCCGTTCGTAAGTGGCTGTCAGCCCAAGCCTGTAAGGCGCTGCGGAAAACTCGGCAATGCTTCTGTATCCGGTTGCAGGCAGGTGATGTACTTCATCAAAAACAAGGAGACCGAACATGTTCCCAAGGGTTTCGGCGTGAATATAAGCAGAGTCATATGTGGAAACGGTTATTGGAAGAATTTTCTTCTCCCCACCCCCAAGCTTTCCGATTTCCATTAAAAAGGCTTCTTCAAGCTGTTTTTTCCATTGTTCAAGCAGATCAAGCGTCGGGACAACCACAAGGGCAGGGGTATTGCAGCCTGCAATTGCCCTGATCCCAACAAGGGTTTTTCCGCTTCCGGTTGGCAGGACAAGTACTCCCCATCTATTATTTTCTCCCCAGGTTACAAGAGCTTCGGCCTGGTAGTCTCTTAACTTAAGTTTCTTTCCAGACGCTTCATAAGCTGCTGCCAGATCAGGACAGGGAAGGAGGTCAAGCACCTCATCTTCAAATAAGATCTTAGAATTTTTCAGATAATCTGTTATATCTCTGTAATAAAGAGCAAGAGCTCTAAAATTTCCGCTTCTTTCATCCCAGACTGCATTGGGAACTCTTACATTACCTTCTATAAGAAGCGTTCCCTGCTTGAAGCTAATTTTGATCATTATTTATTAAAAGTTTGGACATTATATATAATAATGGAGGTAAGTCTATACATTATTTCCTGATAGCTGGCTGGCACTTAATCTTGATTTATTATTTGAATGGAATCACGAAAGGGGAAACAGTTGAAAATTGGAACTAAATTTAAAATGAATTTATAAGGTTAAAATGAATTTAACATTTAGCCATTTAACTTTAAGTATTCTTTTCAAATTATATGGGTGAAAATAAGTTTCATGGTATCTTCTTCAAATTGAGTGAAAATCTCTCATTTCATACTTGCAGAAAATTTAAGAATTTCGCCAGGTCTGAGAAACAACCTCAAGCAATGCATTCAACTTAACAATTGTATAACAAAATTGTTGTATATTTTTTGAGTTGGAAAATTCTCCCTTGAATTTGGAGAGGATACAATTTAACCTTAAAAGCAAATTTACTAACATTAGATCTAAGTTGTTTTTAGGATCGGTTCACTGTTTAAACTAAATAAATATTTATGTGTAGTTAGAGTAATCCTATCTATCAGGATGTGACTACATGGTGGATAAATTCGTCAAAGATAAAATAAATCAAAGCATAAACGATAGAGGGCAACATCATACTCGATTTTTAGAGAATTGTAGTACTTATAATTCTTTTCTTAAACAGTATCTCCGAATCACTGCTCTAATTTTTCCAAGAACTCCTAATTTAGCCAAATTATTTATCCTTTGTGTATATACATATTATATACCATGAAGCAAGTTGAGTTGGAACTCCAAAACCATCTTGA
>Ga0268263_1002134_pt1 | contig 13757 bp, 10 predicted proteins | sample Biomet5_FD_190358 | JGI IMG/M metagenome (GOLD analysis project Ga0268263, IMG submission 190358) | Microbial communities from bioreactor (seeded with sewage sludge) at LBNL, California, USA - Biofuel metagenome 5 (SPAdes) (version 4) | ecosystem: Engineered > Bioreactor > Anaerobic >... | reverse complement strand
GCTCCGAAAGATGCACGGACTGGTAAACCGGCGGAAAATCCGGCACGCGCAGGGAATGATACGGTTTATCGGTAAACGAACTCCACGCGTGAGAAAACAGTTTGGGAAGCCCTTTGGAATCCCGGTCGTACTGCGTGATGGCGGCGGTAAAGGTTTCCCACGTGTACACCTGCGTATCGGTTACGGAGGCGCTTACGCTTTCCTTGCCGTCAATCCACGGCACGGGCTGCCAGTCGAACTGGTCGCCTGTCACATCGGCGCTCAGCCGCAGGCGGTAATAACCGGGTTTCAGGGCGGCTCCTTTCACGTCCACGGTGCAGACCAGCGAACCGTTTTCCTGCGTGATGCCACGCAGGATGAACGCGCCGCCTGCCTGCCCGGCGGCAAAGGCGTACAATTGGTCGCGATAAGCCAGGGCGGTTTCTCCGTCCTGCTTTATCAGCGCCTGATTTTCCTGCGTGTTGGGAAGCGTTCGGGTGAGCAGCAGGGTGTTCAGCGTTTGCAGCGCCGCACCGGACAGGGCGTTCATGTTCAGCGTTGCGCCGCCGCTGTCCGCCGCGAGGGGGAAGCGCACGGTGATTGTCCGGTCCGGCTGCGCGCCGTCGGCTGCGGAAGCGAGAGATACAAGCGATACGCCGTTTTCCTGCGTTTGTACGGAGGCGTTGTCGGCGGCCAGGGCCGCGCCATCGGTGTGCTGGGTATAGCAGGGCACTGTGGGGCTTGCGATCACAGTGGAGTGCCACTCAAACCCGAAAGGCTGCTGGGTTACGGTTTTCCCGTCCGCCGTATAGGTAAGCTCCCCGTTGCGCGGCCCGCGCAGGCCTTTGAGCGCTTCGTCGTTTGCCAGCGCGTCGCCAAGCGCCGCAAGGTACGCGTCGACCCGCGCCCGCGTGCCGATCACCAGCGTTATCATCCGCCGGGGCATGACGCCCAGGTTTTCAAAGGTCTGCTTCTTTTCGTTCAGGATCACGCGACCCCATACCAGCGGCTCGGAAAACTCCGCCGTGGAGAAGGTGGACATCTGCCCCATGTAATCCAGCTGAAAATCCAGCAGACCTACGCAAAGGCCCCGGTCAAACACACCCAGATCGGTAAGCACCTGCCGGTAATATTCCACCGGCTGGCCCTGATCGTCCGTGCCTTCGGTTTTTCGTACGGAAGCCGGGTCCACGGTGATGACGCTTAACTTGTCGGTATCCAGATTTTGAAGCGCCTTAAGCAGCGCGCAGTTTTGCCCGTCGCGCCCCGCTTGCAGTACGTATTCGGCGTTCCCCGCCGCGATTTCCTCGGTCTGTTTAGTCAGCGCATCGGCCATGGGCTGAACCAGCGAGGGATTTTCCAGCGTGTCCGCACCCTGCGCGGCCACCCGGTTGAGCCACAGGGGGGACCCCAGTGAATAGAAGCTGTCCGCCATGTTTTCGGCGGTGAACTGCGAAAACATCCCCGCGCGGGTTTCCGTGTCGCAGGTGTGCATATCGCGCCACACGGAAGCGTCCGCCGCGTCCAGCCCGAAGGATGTCAGCAGATCGTCGGGCAGGGTTTCGTTGCCGTAGCGCAGGGTGCGCACGTGGCTTTCCCCGGCGGCGATCAGAAAATCCCGAAGCACATTTTCGTACCAGCCAACATTGCTGCCGTAGCGGTACTGGAAGCCGCCCTCGCGGTACTTGCGGCCGAAATGAGGATACATGCTGGCTTGATTAGCGTTGATGCCGCCCATGTTTTGCGTGGCGTCCAGCCACAGGTCCACGTTGGAGTAGGCGCTGCCGGCGGTTACGGCAGGCGTGGCGGTCGCCTCGGCGTCATTGTAGGCGGGCAGGGCGAGCAGCGCAAGGTTGGGGCCGGTGCCTGTCTGCGCGGCGCTGCCGGAATCGGAGGGAAGAAGGGTGTTGAGCGTGGAGCAGGACGTGAGCGCGGCGCAAACCAGCCCCAGCGCCAGTAAAAGCAGCGCGCGCCGGAAAAGCCCGCGGGTACGCGCAGGCGCGCCTGCGGCGCCGGTACGGGCAGAGGGACGCGCGCGGTTCTGGCTCATGCGGAACGGCTCCTTTTCGATGAAATTGCTAACCTGAAATATTCGCTTCGAATTTACATTTCTCCTTTTTATAACGGAAAGATGGTCGTTACAGGGAACGAAAAAAACGCCCGGCGGCGGGAAACGCGTTCCCGTGCCGGGCGGCATGCAAAGGGTATTCTGTTACAGCCTGCGAATGCGCTCCAGCGCCTGCGCGGTCTTTTCGCGGGTGTTAAAGGCCGTAAGGCGGAAGTAGCCTTCGCCGCTGGGGCCAAAGCCCGCGCCGGGGGTGCCCACCACATGAGCCTGATCCAGCAGCCGGTCGAAGAAGGCCCAGCTGTCGGTCGGGGTTTTCATCCACACATAAGGCGCGTCCACGCCGCCGAACACCTCGTAGCCCGCGGTTTGCAGTTCCCGGCGGATCAGCGCGGCGTTCTCGCGGTAATACCGCACCGCTTCAGCGCACTGCGCCTGTCCTTCCGGGGAGAAGACCGCTTCCGCCGCGCGCTGCACGGGGTAGCTTACGCCGTTAAATTTACTGCCCATCCGCCGTTTCCACAGCGCGTTCAGCTCTACCCGCTGACCGTTACCGCCGATACCGGTCACCTCGTGCGGGATCACGCTGTAGGCGCAGCGCACGCCGGTAAAACCAGCGGTTTTGGAGAACGAGCAACACTCGATGGCCACTTCGCGCGCGCCCGGCACCTCATAGATGCTGTGGGGCACCTGCGAGGTGATAAAGGCTTTGTAGGCCGCGTCGTACACGATCAGCGCGCCGTATTTGCGGGCGTATTCCACAAAGGGGGTCAGCTGCGCGGCGGTGAGCGTGGTGCCGGTGGGGTTGTTGGGGTAGCAAAGATAGATCACGTCCACCGGCTCTTTGGGCGGCTCGGGCACGAAGCCGTTCTCCGCGTTGCAGGGCAGGTAGGTCAGGCGGCTCCAGCGGCCGTCCGTAAAATCACCCAGGCGGCCCGCCATGGCGTTGCTGTCCACATACACGGGGTAAACCGGATCGGTTACCGCGATGCGCGCGTCCGGGGCGAACAGCTCCTGGATGGCGGAAGTGTCGGTTTTGGCACCGTCGGAGATAAACACCTCGTCGGCGGCAAGCGCGACGCCCCGGGGGGCGTAATCCTTCTCGCGAATTGCGTCGATCAGGAACTCGTACCCGTAATCCGGGCCGTAGCCGTGGAAAGTGGCGGGGGCAAGCATCTCGTCGGCGGCTTTTTTCATGGCGTTCACTACCGCGGGCGCGAGCGGGCGGGTCACGTCGCCGATGCCGAGCTTGATGATATCCGCGTCCGGGTGGGCGGCGGAATAGGCTTTCACGCGGCGCGCGATTTCCGCGAACAGGTAATTGCCGGGCAGTTTTTCATAATACGGGTTGACGTGCAAAATGTACCCCTCCCTGAGTTGCCGCCCGTGGGCGGTTGATTGTTCGGCGGCAATGGCCCGGGCGCGCCGGGCGATACGGTTGCCGGGGTCAGTCGTCCATCAGCCACACGCCGTCGTACACGAAGGTGGCGGGGCCGGTCATGTAAATATGGTTGTCCTTTTCGCTCCATTCGATCGTCAGCTTGCCGCCGCGCAGCGACACCTCGGCCTTGCGGTCGATCAGGCCGTTTAATACGCTGGCCGCCATCGACGCGCACGCGCCCGTGCCGCAGGCGAGGGTTTCGCCCGCGCCGCGCTCCCATACGCGCATTTCGATGTGGGTGCGGTCGATCACATGGACAAACTCAATATTGCACTTGTTGGGAAAGGCGGGGTCGTGTTCCAGAACAGGACCGACGGTGGTGACCGGCGCGGTCGCCGGATCGGGCACGAAGGTGACGGCGTGGGGGTTGCCCATGCTGACCAGCGTTACGGGCCAACTTTGCCCCAGCGCGGTCAGCGGCCGCATCACGACCGGGTCGCCGGGGAAAACGCTGGGGATGCGCAGGCCGTCGGTGATCGGCTCGCCCATATCCACGCGCACGTTTTCCGTGCGGCCGCGAGGGTCCAGATGCAGCACCATACGCTTGATCTGCCCGCCGGATTCGATATCGAACTCCGTGCGGTCGGTCAGACCCCGGTCGTGGCAGTACGCGGCCACGCAGCGGATGCCGTTGCCGCACATCTCGCTTTCGGAGCCGTCGTTGTTGAACATCCGCATCCGGAAATCCGCTTTTTCACTGGGCAGGATCAGGATCAGCCCGTCGCTGCCGCAGCCGAAGTGCGGGCGGCTCATGCGTATGGCAAGCGCGGGCAGGTCCTGCGGAAGGGTTTCCGCAAAACCGTTGACGTAAAGATAATCGTTGCCGATGCCGTGCATTTTGGTAAAACGAAGCAAAACATCACCTGCTTTCCTCCGCGACAGTATAGCAAAAAACCTCCGGTTTGAAAAGCGCCCGAAACTTCGGGCGCGCAAACGGAGGCATGGAAAGGCTTTGCGGAATGCCGTTACTCCATCAGGGCGTAATGCTGGTTGGGGGTCAGGTCGTACACCACGCGGCGCACCTCCGGTAGATCGGCCATCACGCGTTCGGTTACCCGCTCCAGCAGGTCGTAGGGCAGGCGGGAGGCGCACGCGTCGCCGCCGCAGGGCTGGCTGGCGCGCAGGAGAACGGCGTAGCCGTGGCGCTCGTCCGGGTTTTCACACAGGTTGGCGTAATACTGCCACAGGCGGCGCTCCTGCCCGGCGGCAAGGATTTCCTCGGAAAATATCTCATCCGCGCGGCGCAGGGTGGTAAGCCTTGCCTCGGTCACCACGCCCAGCACCCGCATGGCCAGCCCGCTCGCGGGGAAAGGCTGCCGCTGGCACAGGGTCGGGGGCAGGCCCAGGGACTTGGCGAGGCGGCGTACCTCGTCCTTAAAAAGGGCGCGGATCGGCTCCACCACCTGCAACGGACGGCCTTCGATGGTTTCGGGCAGATTTTCCGGACTGACGTCCCCATAAAGCAGGTCGTTATAGTTGGTGCCCAGCACGATTACGCGGATGTCCGTGTGTTCGGTCAGATACTTGTAAAACACCTGCCGAAGTAGCGATGTGGTGATGCGTTCCTTTTCCGCGGCGGCACGCACGCCTGCCAGCGCCTTCAGAAAGGTTTCCCGCGCGTCGATCGTTTTCACCGGCAGGCCCAGCGCCTCGCGGTATTCTTCCGCCACATAGCGCGGCTCGCCGCTGCGGAACAGGCCGGTATCCACAAACACGCAGGTAACACGGTCACCCGCCGCTTCCTGCGCCAGCCGGGCGCACACGGCGCTGTCCACCCCGCCGGATACGGCACACAGCACCCGGTTTTCTCCCGCCGCTATGCTCAGGGTTTCTGCCGCCTGCGAAAGGATATACTCGTCGCTCCAGTAGGGCTCCATCCCGCAGACCAGACAGGCGAAATTGCGAAGCAGCTGTACGGCGTCCGGGTCGTTGCGTTCGATGGGGTACTGCACGGCGTACAACTTCGTGCCTTCGCGTGTGAAGCCGATGCAGCGCTCCGTTGCCGTAGCAAGGCAGGCAAGCCCTTCTGAAAGGGAGAGGTCCTGTAAATTATGCAGCACCCGTTCGCCCCGGCTGAGCCCTTCAAAAAGAGGCTGATCGCCAAAGCCGAGGGTGACGTTTTCGTTTTCGCTTTCCCGCCGCAGCACGCTGCCGCCGAAATGCCCGCACAGCGCGGGCACCGCGCCGCCCAGCGCCAGAATGGGCAGATCGCTCTGGATCAGGGGGAGGTCGAAACAGTCCAGACTGACCTCCTGATCCGGCCGTGCGGCGATAATCAGCCCTTTTACGGAACGCTCCCGTACTTTCGCGAGGGAGACGGAGGCGGGAACGGGCTCGCAGTATAGCTGCTGGCCGCGAAGCGTGCGGGCAATCAGGCCGGACAGCGCCTCGTCCAGATCCAGAATTAGAATTACGTCCTGCATAAACGACCTCCGATGGTCCTTTTCCACAATACAATGCATTTCCACGCCGGAAAGGAGAAATCCTTTTTTCGGTCACGGCCGGGGGAAACGGGAAGGAGGCGCTGCTAGAGAACCGATAACGGGGAGAACTCCTAAATCCGTGCGAACCAGAACGAACTGTAGGATAAGTACGTACTAATATTAACATAATGTAAGAAAAATATGCAATCGTTCGGTAACGGGTTGACATCCAACAGCCGGTAGGCTATACTCATACCGTTCTTCTTAAAAAAGCCTATAATGTTCGCCATATAGAACGAACATTAAAGACGAAGAAAGAACAAAACGAACGATAAACATATCGCGCCGGACGCGAACAGGAGGAACCGTTTTTGAAAAAAGTGGCCGTCGTGATGGGGTCGGACAGCGATCTGCCCACCCTGAAACCCTGCTTCGAACAGCTGAAACAGCTGGGCATCCCCTACGAGGCGCACGTGTACAGTGCCCACCGTACGCCCGACGAGGCCGCCGCCTTTGCGCAAAGCGCCGCGGAAAACGGCTTCGGCGTGCTGATCGCGGCGGCGGGCAAGGCAGCGCATCTGGCGGGGGCGCTGGCTGCACGCACGGTGCTGCCGGTGATCGGCATCCCGGTGAAGGCTTCCACGCTGGACGGTCTGGACGCGCTGCTTTCCACCGTGCAGATGCCCGCCGGAATCCCCGTGGCGACCGTGGCCATCGACGGCGCGGCCAACGCGGCCCTGCTGGCCACGCAGATCATCGCCGTGTCGGACGCGGCGCTGCAGGCGCGGCTGCTTGCCGACCGCGAGACCATGCGCCTGAAAGTGCTGGATAAGGATCGCAATCTCGCCGTGGACTAAGCGCCCGGCGGGTATCATTTTCAATTGATTGTAAATAGGAGGCGCCCTTATGGAAAAGCGGGAACAGCTCTACGAAGGAAAAGCCAAGAAGGTATTTGCCACCGACGACCCCACGCTGGTACTGGTGGATTACAAGGACGACGCGACCGCCTTTAACGGCCTGAAGAAAGGCACCATCGAAGGCAAGGGCGTGATCAACAACCGCGTAACCAACCATCTGATGCGGTTGCTGGAGAAAAACGGCGTGCCCACCCATCTGGTCAAGGAGCTGTCCCCCCGCGAAACGCTGGTGAAAAAGGTGCAGATCGTTCCGCTGGAAGTGATTGTGCGTAACGTGGCGGCGGGGTCGCTTTCCAAGCGCCTGGGCCTGCCGGAAGGCACGCCGATGGCGAAAACCGTGCTGGAGTTCTGCTACAAAAACGACGAATTGGGCGACCCGATGGTAAACCAGTACCATATCGCCGCCATGGGTTGGGCGACCGACGCGGAAATGGAGACCATCTCCAACTACGCGCTGAAAGTGAATCAGGTGCTTTCGGACTACCTGAAGGACCTGAACATCGAACTGGTGGATTTCAAGCTGGAGTTTGGCCGCGTCGCGGACGGCACCATCGTGCTGGCGGACGAGATCAGCCCCGACACCTGCCGTTTCTGGGATTCGACCACCCATGAGAAGCTGGACAAGGACCGTTTCCGCCGTGATCTGGGTGGCGTGGAAAACGCATATCACGAGATTTTGAAGCGGCTACTGGGCGAGAGAGGTCGCTAAAGCGACCTCTGGGCCGGGGGGACTGCGGTCCCCCTCCCATGCCTCCCCCTAAAGATTCCCCAGAATCTCTTCTTCCCATGCTTCTTCCATTTTGGACAGAAACGGACTTCCACACCATTTGTTAGACTTTTTTGCTTGTTAAAGATTATGATCGGCCTGGTTTAGCTTGTTTATTTCGAAAGGACTGTTTATGAGCGATCTTCACGAGGAATGCGGCGTATTCGGCATTTTCCTGCCCAAAGGACAGACCGGCGTGGTGGAACCCGCCTACCACGCGCTGTACGCGCTGCAGCACCGTGGACAGGAAAGCTGCGGCATCGCCGTAAACAGCGACGGTGTGATTACCTGCCATAAGGACGTGGGGCTGGTGGGGGACGTGTTTACCCACGACGCGCTCGCCAAGCTCCCGGAGGGGTCGCTGGCCGTGGGGCACTGCCGCTACGGCACCACCGGCGCGCAGAACCGAAGCAACGCCCAGCCCCTGCTGGTGAACCACCTCAAGGGCGGCATGGCGCTTTGCCACAACGGCAACCTCGTCAACGCCCGGGAACTGCGTGAGGAGCTGGAACTGAACGGCGCGATTTTCCACACCACCAGCGACAGCGAAGTGATCGCCTATATTATTACACAGGAACGGTTGAAGACCGACAGCATCGAACAGGCGGTGCTGGGGGCGATGCAGCGCATCAAGGGCGCGTATTCGCTGGTGGTGATAAGCCCCACCAAGCTGATCGCCGCGCGCGACCCGCACGGCTTCCGTCCGCTTTGTGTGGGCACGCTGGAAAACGGCGGCATCGTGTTTGCCAGTGAAAGCTGCGCGCTGGATGCCATCGGCGCTGCATTCATGCGGGATATCAAACCCGGCGAGGTGCTGGCGGTGGATGGCGACGGCATGCGCACCTTGCGCCTTGCGGAAAAGTGCGACAGCGCGCTTTGCGTGTTTGAGTTTATTTATTTCGCCCGGCCGGACAGCGTGATCGACGGCAGCGCCGTGCAGACCGCGCGCCTGCGCGCGGGCGCGTTTCTGGCGCTGGAACATCCCGTGCAGGCGGATATTGTGGTGGGCGTGCCGGACAGCGGCATTGACGCGGCCATCGGCTACGCCCGCCAGAGCGGCATCCCCTACGGTGTGGGCTTTATCAAAAATAAATACGTGGGTCGCACGTTTATTCAGCCGGGGCAGGACGCGCGCCGCAACGCCGTACGTATCAAACTGAACGCTGTGGCTGCGGCGGTGCGCGGTAAGCGCGTGGTGCTGATCGACGATTCCATCGTGCGCGGCACCACCAGCGCCCGTATCGTGAGCCTGCTGCGGGAGGCCGGGGCCAAAGAAGTGCATATGCGCCTCAGCTCTCCCCCGTTCCGGCATCCCTGCTATTTCGGCACCGATATCGACTCCACCGATAACCTGATCGCCGCCAACCACAGCGTGGAGGAAATCCGCAACATGATCGGCGCGGACAGCCTCGGCTTTCTGCCTGTGGAGTGTCTGGACAAGCTGGCCGACCACAGCGCCTGCGGCTTCTGCAAAGGTTGTTTCACCGGCGTTTATCCGGTGGAGCCGCCCAAAGAAGCATCCAAAAACAAGTTTGAAACGCACCTTTCCGATATGGAGACCGAAAAGGAGGGCATACTGTGAGCCGGAGTGAAAGCGAGAGCTACAAGGCCGCCGGGGTGGACATTACCGCCGGGTACCGCGCCGTGGAACTGATGAAGAAGCATATCGCCCGAACGCTGACCGCCGGGGTGGTAGGCGACGTGGGAGGCTTTGGCGGGCTGTTTGAGCTGGACATGACCGGGATTTCCCGCCCGGTGCTGGTCAGCGGCACCGACGGCGTAGGCACCAAGCTAAAGCTGGCGTTTCTGCTGGATAAGCACGACACCGTGGGCATCGACTGCGTGGCCATGTGCGTGAACGACGTGATCTGCTGCGGCGCGAAACCGCTTTTCTTTTTGGATTACATCGCCTGCGGCAAGAACGTGCCGGAAAAAATCGCGGCCATCGTGGCGGGCGTGGCGGAGGGTTGCGTGCAGGCGGGCTGTGCGCTGGTGGGTGGCGAAACCGCCGAGATGCCCGGTTTTTATCCCGTGAACGAGTATGATCTGGCGGGATTCAGCGTGGGCGTGGTGGACCGGGCGAAGATTCTGGATAAAACCGCCATGCGCCCGGGCGACGCGGTGATCGCCCTGTCCTCTTCCGGCGTGCACAGCAACGGCTTTTCGCTGGTGCGCAAGGTGTTCGGCGTGGAAAAGGGCGGGCTTGCCACCCGTTACGCGGCGCTGGACGGCGCAACGCTGGGCGAAACGCTGCTGACCCCCACCCGCATTTACGTAAAACCTGTGCTGGCAATGCTTCAAAAGGTAAACGTGCGGTCGCTGGCGCACATCACGGGAGGCGGTTTTTACGAGAACATCCCGCGCTCGCTTGCGGAGGGCTGCACGGCCAGGCTGCGCCGCGCCGCGGTGAAAACGCCGCCGGTGTTCGGGCTGATTGCCAAAGCCGGGAACATCCCGGAACGGGATATGTTTAACACCTTCAATATGGGTGTGGGCATGACCGCCGTGGTGCCCGGCGACCAGACGGACGAGGCTGTGGCGATCCTCAGGGAAAACGGCGTGGAAGCCTATGTGCTTGGGAGCATCGAACATGGCGAAGGGGGCGTAACCCTGTGCTGAACATCGCCGTGCTCGTAAGCGGCGGGGGCACCAACCTGCAGGCGTTGCTTGACGCGCAGAAAAACGGCACCCTGCACAGCGGGCGGATCACGCTGGTGGTGAGCAGCAAACCCGGCGCGTACGCGCTGACGCGGGCGCGGGAGTCCGGCGTGGAAACCGCGGTGCTGGCAAAACGCGAAACGCCGGAGGCTTACGGCGAAGAACTGCTGTCGCTTCTTAAGGCGCACGGCATTGCGCTGGTGGTTCTGGCGGGATTTTTGAAGATTCTGTCGCCCAACGTGATCGCGGCGTACCGCGGCCGTATCCTGAACGTGCACCCCAGCCTGATCCCCGCGTTTTGCGGGGAAGGGTTTTACGGCCTGCGCGTGCACCGCGCGGCGCTGGAGCGTGGCGTAAAGGTGACCGGCGCGACCGTGCATCTGGTGGACGAAATTCCGGACGGCGGGCTGATACTGGCCCAGAAAGCCGTGGAAGTGCGGGAGGGGGACACCCCGGAAACCCTGCAGCAGCGCGTGATGGAGGAAGCCGAGTGGTTGCTTCTGCCGCGGGAAACCGAGAAGCTGGCGGCACAGCTGGCGGCCGCGCAGCCGGACGGAGCCATGTGCGAAACGGTCGGAAAAGTGCTATGATAGGCAGGCCGGCAGTTTTCCCCGGAGGGAGCCGGACATTACCTCAAGGGAGGGCATTTTCATGATGCTGATGAACGTAAAAGACCTGCTGGCAAGCAACACTTATCCCGGCCGCGGCATTCTGCTGGGCCGCAGCGCCGACGGCGAACGCGCGGTGATGGCCTATTTTATTATGGGTCGCAGCGAAAACAGCCGCAACCGGGTGTTTACCCCCACGGAGGACGGCATTGTTACCGAGGCTGCCGACCCCTCCAAAATGACCGACCCCAGCCTGATCATCTACGCCCCCGTGCGCATGGCGGACGAGCGCAATACCGTGGTGACCAACGGCAACCAGACCGACGCGGTGGTGGAAGCCCTGCGCGACGGCCGCACGTTTGAGGACGCGCTGCGCAACCAGACCTTCGAACCGGACGCGCCCAACTACACCCCGCGTGTATCGGGCCTGCTGACCGTGGCGGACGGAAAAATGGGCTATAAACTCTCCATGATTAAAAGCGACAGCGGGCACGCGGACAGCGTGCAGCGCTTCTTTTACGAATATCCGGAGCCGCGCGCGGGCGAAGGCCACCTGATCCACACCTACCGGGGCGACGGCGATCCCCTGCCCTCCTTTGAGGGCGAGCCGGTGCGCGTGGCGCAGGACTGGGGCGATATCGACCGCTTCGCGGCGGGCCTGTGGAACGCGCTGGACCTGCAAAACCGCGTCAGCCTGTTTGTACGCACCATTAACCTGTGTACCGGGGAAACCCTGACCCGCATCCTGAACCAGCGGGGTTAAATAACAAACTTGGAGGCTGCGATTTCATGAACGAACTGGAGCTGAAGTACGGCTGCAATCCCAACCAGAAACCCGCGCGCATCTATAAGCGCGACGGCGAACTGCCGCTTACGGTGCTTAACGGCAAGCCGGGGTATATCAACTTTCTGGACGCGCTGAACGGCTGGCAGCTGGTTCGGGAACTGAAACGCGCCACAGGCCTGCCCGCGGCGACCTCCTTTAAACACGTAAGCCCCGCCGGGGCGGCGCTGGGCCTGCCGCTTACGGATACGCTGCGGCAGATTTACTTCGTGCCGGCGCAGGCGGAGCTGTCTCCGCTGGCCTGCGCCTATGCCCGCGCGCGCGGCGCCGACCGCATGAGCAGCTTCGGGGACTGGATCAGCCTGTCCGACGTGTGCGACGTGCCCACCGCGCGGCTGATTAAGCCCGAGGTGAGCGACGGCATCATCGCGCCGGGGTACGAGCCGGAGGCCCTCGAAATCCTCAAAAGCAAACGGCAGGGCAACTACAACATCGTTGTGATTGACCCGGCCTATGAGCCGCCCAGGCTGGAACAGAAGGACGTGTTCGGCGTCACTTTCGAGCAGAACCGTAACGAGCTGGTCATCAGCGACGACTTTTTTTCCAACGTGGTCACGAATAACAAAACCCTGCCGGAGGCCGCCAGGCGCGACCTGGCGGTGGCGATGATAGCGCTTAAATACACGCAGTCCAACTCCGTGTGTTATGTCAAGGACGGGCAGTGCATCGGCATCGGCGCGGGGCAGCAGAGCCGCATCCACTGCACGCGGCTGGCCGGGGACAAGGCCAACAACTGGTGGCTTCGCCAGCACGAAAAAACGCTCGCGCTGCCTTTTCTTCCGGGTGTAAAAAACCCGGATCGGGATAACGCCATCGACCGGTACATCAGCGCTGAAAGCGCCGAAACGGTATTGAAGGACGGCAACTGGCAAACGCTGTTCTCCGAGAAACCGGCGGAACTGACCGCCGCGGAAAAGAAAGCCTGGCTGGAACGGCTTACGGACGTAAGTCTGGGCAGCGACGCGTTCTTCCCCTTCAGCGACAACATCGACCGCGCCGTGCAAAGCGGCGTACAGTACATCGCCGAACCCGGCGGCAGCAAGCGCGACCCGGAAGTGATCGACGCGTGCGACCGCTACGGCGTAACGATGGCCTTTACGGGCCTGCGGCTTTTCCACCATTGATACGATTTCAAATCATAAACGCGTAAGCCCTGCGGGGCTTTTGATCGCATTCATGAATTGAAATTGTATGAGCAGGAGGATGAAAACGATGAAGGTTCTGGTGGTGGGCGGCGGCGGACGGGAACACGCGATTGTCCGCAAGCTGGCGGAAAGCCCGCTGATCGAAAGCCTGTACTGCGCGCCGGGCAACGGCGGCATCGCGGAAATCGCCGAGTGCGTGCCCATCCCGGCGACCGATGTGGACGCGCTGGCGGACTGGGCTAAAAACAACGCCGTGGACTACGTGGTGGTCGCGCCGGACGATCCGCTGTGCCTGGGGCTGTGCGACCTGCTGGCGGACAGGGGCATTCCCTCCTTCGGCCCCACCAAGGCTGCCGCGCGCATCGAGGGCAGTAAAATCTACGCCAAAAAACTGATGCGCAAGTACAATATCCCCACAGCTTCCTGCGAAATTTTCACCGACCTTTCGCTGGCGTTGCGCTACATCCGCATCGCGCCCTGCCCCATGGTGGTGAAGGCCGACGGGCTGGCGCTGGGCAAGGGCGTGGCGATCTGCCAGACCCGCGACGAGGCCGAACAGGCTGTGCGCGACATGATGGAGCGCGGGCGCTTCGGCGCGTCCGGCAGTCGGATTGTGGTGGAGGAGTTTTTGCAGGGCCCGGAGGTGAGCGTGCTCGCTTTTACCGACGGCACCGAATTGCGCCCCATGGTGTCCAGCATGGATCACAAGCGCGCGCTGGACGGCGACGAGGGGCTGAACACCGGCGGCATGGGCGTGATCGCCCCCAACCCGTTTTACACTCCGGAAATTGCGCAGGTCTGCATGGACACCATCTTTTTGCCCACGCTGAAAGCCATGCGCCGGGAGGGCAACCCGTTTCGCGGCTGCCTCTATTTCGGCCTGATGCTGACGGAGAATGGCCCGAAGGTGA
>Ga0268263_1002127_pt1 | contig 13801 bp, 11 predicted proteins | sample Biomet5_FD_190358 | JGI IMG/M metagenome (GOLD analysis project Ga0268263, IMG submission 190358) | Microbial communities from bioreactor (seeded with sewage sludge) at LBNL, California, USA - Biofuel metagenome 5 (SPAdes) (version 4) | ecosystem: Engineered > Bioreactor > Anaerobic >... | reverse complement strand
CCTGTTCGATATAATACCGCAATTTTAATACGTTTTTCCTTGCTAACCTGCGATGTTTCTGTTTACTTACCCTTTCACGCTGCCCAGCACAATACCTTTCACGAAGTACCGTTGCAGGAACGGGTACACCAGAATGATCGGCAACGACCCCAGAAAAATCTGCGCGGAGCGCAGTGTGCGGTCCGAAATGGTTGCGAGCTGCTGGATTTCCTCACGGCTGAGCATGCTGTATGCACGCTGCACGACGATGGTCTGGATGTAGCTTTGCAGGGGGTAATGCTCCGGGTTGTTCATCAGGATCAGACCGTCAAACCAGCTGTTCCAGTGCCCCACCAGAGAAAACAGCAGTACGGTGGCAATCGCCGCCATGGAGGTAGGCACGTAAATCACCCACAGGATCCGCCACTGCCCGGCGCCGTCAATGCAGGCGGCCTCCGCAAGCTCTTTGGGAATCTCGCGGAAAAAGTTGAGCATCAGGATCACGCTGAAAACAGGCACCGCTCCGGGCAGCACCAGCGCCCAGATCGTGTCCAGCATCTTGTACTGCCGGATCGCCATATACCAGGGGATCAGGCCGCCGCTGAACAGCATGGTGATAAAGAAAAACCACGCATAAAACGACCGCGCTCGGAATTCTGTTCTCTCTTTGGACAGGGGAAACGCGCACAGGATGATCAGCAGCAGGTTGATTCCGCCGCCCAGCAGGATTCTTTCCACCGATACGAGCATCGACATCCAGAACTGGGAACGCTTAATAACATAATCATAGGAGTTGAGCGAAAAATCGACCGGCCAGAAGGTGACAACGCCCGTGGCAGCGGCCGTGCTGGAGCTGAGGGAGAGCGCCGCGATATGGATGACCGGGATCAGGCAGGATAACGCAGCCAGGGACAAAATGATGATATTAATAAGGTTGAACCAGTCGAATTGTTTAACGCGAAGCCTCGCAAGCAACGTACTCACCTCTTCAGAATATGCGGTAATCGGCGAACCGGTAGGCGCAGAAGTAGGCTACCGAAACGAACACGAACGAGATGACCGACTTGAAAAGCCCAACGGCGGTCGCCACCCCAAATTGCGCGTCCAGCATGCCGATGCGGTATACAAACGTGTCGATGATATCGCCCGATTCGTATACGGTCGGGCTGTACAGGTTAAACACCTGATCAAAACCCGCGTTCAGCAGATTACCAAGGCTTAGCACCATCAGCAGCACAATAACCATACGCATGCCGGGCAGCGTAACGTGCAGCGTCTGCTTCCAGCGGTTCGCCCCGTCGATCTGCGCCGCTTCATACAGGTTGGGATCTATCCCTGTGATGGCGGCCAGATATACGATGGTCCCATAGCCGAACTCTTTCCATGTCTCAGAAAAGATCAGCGTGAAGCGAAACCAGTGGTTATCCCCAAGAAAAAACACAGGGTCTCCGCCCGTTAATTTGATAAATTTATTCACCAGCCCGTCGGAAGGCGACAACATATCAATCAGGATGCCCCCGAGCACAACCCAGGAGAGGAAGTGCGGCAGATAGATCGTGGTTTGGATCAAACTCTTAAAACGCTTGTTCTTCATTTCGTTGATGAGTATCGCGAAAACAATGGGCACAATCAGCCCCAGCACAATTTTGTAGGATGCGATCACAACCGTGTTATTGATGACGGAAAGAAAATTGGGCAGATGGAACACATAATCGAAGTTATCCAACCCGATCCACTTCTGGTTTCCGAAAAGTCCCTTGGCGGGGATAAACTTCTGAAATGCGATCACGATACCCGCCATCGGGATGTAGTGGAACATCAGCAGCAGGATGACGCCCGGCAGGATCATCAGATGCAGGGGAATCTCACGCTTGAATTTCAGCATTTGCGTACACTTCCTGTGGCAGCGTTATTTGGAACAGGAAAGGGAAAGGCGACCGAAACGGTACCTTTCCCTTTCGCTGGCAAGGGATTGCTTATTTTGCGGAACTCAGGGAGGCGTACCAGTCATTCACCTCGTTGGTGATATCCTGTCCGCCAAGCTGGTACCAGTTGTTCACGAAGGTATCAAACTCGTCGATCGGCGCGGCGCCCATGATGATTTTGATAAACGCTTCTTTTTCCATCTGTTCCAGCGTGGCCTGCCGTTCCACCATGGTTTCCGTCGGCGCGCCCGTGAACGATTCGACCATCAGCTGGCCGTTATCACGGTAAGCCTTCAGAACGTTATACACGCCGTCTACTCCGTAAATCTTGTCCCAGCCCCATACGGAGCCGTCGCCAGACAGATAGGCTTCCACGTTGGATTCGATCACGGCGGCCTCGCCAACCAGTTTGTCCAGCGTGTTGGTGTTGCGGGCGGCTTCAATCTGCAGGAAGGCGTTCAGGTTCTTATACGGCGGATAAGGCGTTACGGGAGAGAACTTCCATACGCTTGTATTGCCGTTTTCGGCGGGCATGTAATACTTGGAGAAATCATTGGTCTCGCCCCAGTTCTTCTCCAGGTGCATGTTCACCATCTTCACAACCGCTTCGGGATGCTCGTAGCCCTTGCGGACGGCGAAATACAGGCTGGTGCGGAACTGGAGGGGCACGGAAACCTGCGTATCGTCACAGCTGGGGATCGCAAGACTGATCCAGTCCGCGGTGGGATCGTTGTTGTAGTTCTGGTTCAGCGGATACAGCGGGTTCCACTGCTCGCCAAAGTCAATGCCGAGTTTTCCGGCGGCGATCGTTTCAGCGACTTTGGAACCGTCTTTAACGCCGAATTCCTGGTCGATTTCGCCGTTCTTGTACATTTCTGCCAGCGCGGCGAGCGCGACCTTGGTTTCGGGCTGAACGCTGCCATAGGCCAGTTTGCCGTCGGCGGTCTTCATCCAGTAGTTGGGATAGGCATGATAACCGGCAAAGAAACCTTCCACGCCCATGCAGCCTGCATAGAGCCCCTTGGTAATCGCGAGGCCGTAGGTGTCGTTTACCCCGTTGCCATCCGGGTCTTTCGTGGCAAACGCGTTGGACACAGCCAGCAGTTCCTGCATCGTGGTGGGAGCCTGCAGGCCCAGCTTTTTCAGCCAGTCGTTGCGAATCCACAGGAACTGCGCGCTCTCGATGGAGGCGTCCAGATTGGGAATCGCCATCAGCTTGCCGTCAAAGGTGGCGGAGTCCAGCACGGAAGAGCCTTCTTCCGAGTAGCACTGGCGGGTCAGGTCGGACGCATACTGTTCAAAGTACGGCGTCATATCCTCGATCATGTCCGCGTCTGCCAGCTGTTTCAGCTGGGAGGCCGTTACGGGAATCACATCGGGGAGATCGCCGGAAGCCAGCGTAACGTTGATCTTTTGTTTGTACGCATCGTCCGTATAACCGCCCTGAACCGTCCACGCATAGGATACGTTGATCCCCAGCGCGTCCGCGTAAAGATCCAGCCAACGGTTGGATTCCATGGTCTCATTCGGGGTCTTGGGCAGCACGTTGCTCGTTAAGTCGTTATCCACCGCGCGAACGAACGTGATGTTGATGGCCGGGTCGTACTTGCCAAGCGGATCCGCACTTTCGCCAATGGCGGAAAGGAGCGGCAGGCTCAACAGCGCAAGCGTGAGCACGACGGCAACGAATTTTTTCCCTGCGCTTTTGTACATCATGGGAAACCTCCTTCTTTTTTTCAACGGCGCCTTTTCGGTCGCCCTCATTACTAAAAAGTATAGGGGAAAAAGGAGGCGTTCTCAATCGGTTCCTTTTTGGATGATGCTCTAATATCGACCGCTTTTCATTACGAAAACGGAGTACGCTTCTCCGGAATTGACATTGTTGATCTATTTTTACATGGAAGCGTCTTTGTGGGGAGAAATCCGCTTTTGTATGTGGGCCGAGCGAAATTCCTGCGGCGCCATGCCGGTCGCTTTTCGGAAAAAGCGCGTGAAGGAACCGGCGTTGTCATACCCGACAGCGACCGCGATGTCCTGTATTTTCACGTTGTCGCCTACCAGCAGTTCTCCCGCACGCTTCGCGCGCATATGCTCAATATAGTCGGACAGGTTCACACCCGTTGCCTGCTTAAAGAGGCGCGACAGATAGGACGGGTTCAGATATACGCGCTCTGCCAGCCGAACCAGCGACAAGTCTTCGTTCAGATGGGCCGAAACAAACTCCTGCACATAGGCCACAGCGGTGTCCGTTCGCTGCTTTCCGGTCTCTTTGCGGAGGGTAAAAAGAAGATGGATCATGTTTTGCAGGTATTCCGCCGCTTCCGACCAGCTGGGGAAACTGTCCGGCCGCGTCAGCTGATTTTGTCCGATGTGGAAGGCCAGCTCTACGGTGAGGCGGTGGCTGTTAATATAGGAAAGCAGCGTTAACGCAACCCGCAGGTATGCCTCCGTTGCCAGACCGCTGTTACGGCTGGGCTCCCGGCGCAGATAATCGGAGATGGGTCTGCATACGTCCAGGCAGCTCTCCTCGCTGCCGGAATGCAGCTGGATTTTGAGAATCTCATCAAACGGCTGGCTGAGCAGTTCTTCTATTTGCAGGTCGGCTTCATTATTGGGCAGGAGAACGGAGGAGGAGCCGTGGCCGAAAAGCGCACTGTTAAATTCCGTATCCGTCAGTAGAATTTCGGTCCCATTTCCCGTCTGCACGCTGAGCAGGCGGGACAGTTTTTCATAATGATGCGCGATTCTTTTCCAGACAATCGCATGCTCGGTAAAGATCAGGCTGACCGTATCGTTGACGGATGCCTTGCAGGCATTTTGCACCAGCTCCAGCGTTCCCTTTAAAAATACGGTGGCTTCGCGGTAACGCTGTTCGTCGGCGGGTGCTTCTCCCTGCGCGGACGGTTTGGGCTGCAGCAGCGAAACCAGCCTTCCTTCCTCGTCGAACACCGTCAGGGTCAGGAAAGCGCCGCCCAGATACATGTTGATAATCCAGTGCAGGGACAGTTGCAGCTGCATCAGCAGCGAATAGTCCGCGGCCGCCGCGTTGTGATCCAACCTTCCGAGCAACAGAAACACGGGAGCCTGCCGGTCCAGATGAATATCCAGTTTCTGAAAAAGCTCCGCATCCGTCGCGCTATCCGGGGAGCCATGCAGCAGGTGAAGGCAGTACTCCTTCTGGAATGCTTCTCTTGCCGTGTGCATCTCCTGCTGCACGCGGCGCATTAAATCCTTGTCCGCAGCCTGGCTCCTGATCTCCTCCAGCGTATCCCGTACCGCCGCCAGCACTTTGTCATGCGGCTCGCTTTTCAGGATGTATTTCGTGCCGGGATACTTGATGGCCTGATACACCAGATCGAAATCATTATATCCGGTCAGAAAAATGACGCTGCAATTTGGCCAGTTACGGTGAATCTGCTCCAGCAGCTGCAGCCCATCCATTCCCGGCATGTGGATATCGGAGAGCACCACGTCCATACGCGTACGGCGAAGCCAGTCGATCGCTTCCTCTCCGCAGTACGCTTTATACACGTCCAGGTCCATGTCCCGGCAACCCTGCAGCAGCTCCGCCATGCCGTTGGTAATAAACTCTTCGTCGTCCACCACCAGCAAACGATACATTTTACACGCCCTCTTCTTTCCGGCTGTGAATCGTCAGGGTGACGCACAGACCGCCCATTTCGCTTCGCCCGATCTGCAACCCGCTTCCGCTGCCGTAGACAAGCACCAGCCTGCGGTGGATGTTCATCATCCCAGTGATTTCCGCCGTGTCCGAATTGTCGGCTGTCGTTACGGACAATTGCGTGATCTGCTCGTCGGTCAGATCCTGACCGTTATCTTCGACCAGAATTTGAAGAATGTCGTTATCACAGAAGTAACGGACGCGAATTTTACCTTCCTTCGTTCGTTTGCTTACGCCGTGCTCGAAAGCGTTTTCCAGAATTGGCTGAAGGATCAGCCGGGGTACGGGCAGATCGGCGAACGGTTCGGGACAATCCGGGAAATCGACGCTTAACCGTTTGGAAAAGCGCATCTGCTGTATGGCGGCATAAGTCTGCGCGTGCTTTACATCCGCACGAAGGGGAACCATGTCGGAGCCGTTTCGCGTGATAAACTGGTAGTATTCCCCCAGAAGTCTGGAGAATTCAATCAGGTGATCGTCGCCTACCTTGGCCATAGTGTTGATGATGAACAGGCTGTTATACAAAAAATGAGGATTGATCTGCGTTTGCAGCTGTTTCAATTCCGCTCTTTGCGTCAGAAATTTCTGGCGGATCAGCTGATCAATCAGGCTGCTGAGCTTGCCGACCATCTCGTTGAAATGGTCGAACAGGTATCCGAACTCATCGCCGCTGTCGTGAGCAAGCTTCACATCCATATTGCCATTTTCAAGCTCCCGGAAAGCGTCAACCAGCTTATACAGGGGCCTGTGCATGTATTTATACATGGACAGCGTATAGATGAGCGCAACGCAGAGGGCTGATACGAGAACCGCCCAGAACCAGAAGGAAGGAGTGTTGGTGACCGTAAGGATGGAGTGCATCGGCACATAACGGATCATTTGGGCATGAAGCTTATCAGAGGATGCGACGGCGCGGTAGTAACGCTCGTTATTGTCTGTAATCTGCTCGAAGCGATCTTCCTCAACCAACGGGACCGTATCCGAGCGGAAAAGCGCGGCACTGGCCTCGTTATCCGAAATCAAACCGTCTTCGTTGAAGATCAGTATGGTATGGCTTCCGTCATAGATATTCAGGGTTCCCAACGATTCCCCCAAAGCCGCCGTATTCAACCGAATCTCGATCATATACAGCGGGTTGCGGCCCGTCAGGCTGCCCTCCTGCAGAGTGGTCAGGCAATAATCATCGTTGTATTTTACAACGGGGGAGACTCCGATGCCCCGGGGCAGGCGCACGTTCAGAAAATGCTCCTCATCCAACGGGCCGACACCCTCCGGGGAGGAGATGGTGCGCCCGAAGGCGAGGATATGGGCGCGAACATCGCGGATATAGGGGCTGCTGGTGCGGATGGTGTTCAACCGTTGCTGGAGATTGTTCATGCTGACCACCCGGGAATAGGTATCCATGATTTCCCAACGGATCGCCAGCTTATTCAGGTCAACGTCGTTAAGACAATCAAACTGCAACAGCCTCATTTGCGTGATGGAATCTTCCAACCGGTTTAAATAGGCGTGCATTTGCGTTATCGTGGTTCGCGCAAGGTTGTCATCCATATTCTTCATCCAAAGCTGATAGATGAGGATGCTGGTGGTATACATCGGAATCAGCACCAGAAGAAAAACCAGCAAAAGCCGGTAGAATACGCTGTGAATATGCAAATGTTTCCTTGCGGTTGCCATGCTTCATCATCCTGACGTATAGTTTTTCATTTGCAATTCTAGGCTATGTCGTATGTGTCGGATACGTCTGCCGATGTGCGGTTTCGCACCAGCGCGCGTCCCCGGAGACAAAGGCGGAATGAATATGCAATACTCCGGCTGATCGCGAGTCGGAGAACGGGCTGTTCCTGTTTTCTGTCTTATCTTTTTTATTATAGGGCGCGAGGACTGAAACCGTCAATGACCCGATGGTATTTTGAGTTAAGTCCTTGTTGGTACGAAGCGGGCGACGGGGAAGAGGACGCATTACAACCCGGGAAAGAATCAGGAGAAGGAAATTTATGCCGAAAACATAACAATGATAGAAAATATTTTAATAATTATGCATTCTGTGCTTATAAACAATTCACGGGGCAAGGAGGTTAAAGCGCGGCTCGGCATCTGAATCAACCGTGTGGTGAAGAGAAAAAATCGATATATTGTAACGACTTGAGACGATAAGTTCATAATGTGACAAAATGTGGAACATCAAGAAAAGGCTGCCAGAATATCGGCCCGGCAAAAATGAAAGCATTTTAAGGATAAATAAAAATTCATTATGGCAAAGAATCCGACCGGAAATGCACGTTGTTTTTCATCACATTTTTTGGTATCGTATAGAGGATTGTTGATATAACAAAATTTGGAGGCCATGCCATGGTCGTTGAGATTATCGTGGTATGTATACTTGCCAAATGCCGGCGATATAAACTGAAATACCTTTTCCGCACCTGGACGTTTTACCCGATTTTGCTGATGCAGCTGGTGCTGGTGATGTTCCAGGGCAGTATCTTTTTACGGCAGTTTCTCTTTGTTGCTCTTGTGCCGTACACCGAAATGGCGGTGATTCTTTCTTTCCTGTTCGCGGCATTCGCCTTTCAACTTTATAAACCGGCGCTATGGGGAACCGCGTGTATTTTGGCGGGCACGGGGCTCAACCGGCTGGCAATCGGGCAGAACGCGGGGAAAATGCCCGTGTTCCCTTCGCTTTCTTACCTGACCGGATATGTGACGCCGGAGATTGTGAAAACCGGAGACGCGCTGCATGTGCTTGGCGGGCCGGAAACACATCTGAGGTTTTTAACGGACTATATCGACTTTGGCTACTGTATATTAAGTCCGGGCGATGTTTTAATTCATCTTTTTGTGTGTATTCTATTATACTCGCTGATTCGTGCGGTGAACCTGCGTTATGCACCCCGTACGAACGGTGACAGATAGGGGAGAGCTGCTATGGAAGGAATTGCGGTCAGCACGGCGATGTTTCTTTTGAAAGGAATTCCGGAAGGCTTTCTGGTTGCGTGGGGTATGCATATTCTGACAAACACCCCTGTGCGAAGGAAGCCATACCTGATGCTGAGCCTTTTATACATCGTAATTACATATCTGATTCGTTTTCTGCCAATTACGCTGGGCATTAATACGGTGCTTTCTCTTTTCGTGATGATCTTCAGCTATCAGATCGTGTATCACGCGAACCTGTCCAAGATGATCCGGGCGATGATTGCCGCAATTATCATCCTGGTGATGACCGCCGCATCGGAAATTTTGAATGTGCTGCTGCTTACGCTGGTATACGGAAGCGAACAGGCAAACCAGCTGGTGACCTCCTCCAACCAGTTCAGTCAGGCGATTTATACCATGCCTTCCACCGTGTTTCTCGGCCTGATTACGCTGGCCGGGTACTTCATTGTAAAAGCGATCAATAAAGGGAAGCAGGCTAATGGAAAAAATAGTGAGACGACTGGCGAGTAACATTGCCAGATCGCAGGGATTGGACGCCGAGCGGGAAGCGGTTGTGGCTTACGGCTTGCTGGCGATGGTGCAAATTACGGTGATCACCTTACTGGCGCTGGCGCTGGGTTTCGCAGTGGGCGCACCTGTGGACGCGTTAATCGTTTGTTTCTCCGTCAGTTTCTTTCGCAAATACAGTGGGGGCGCCCATGCCTATGATGCGGACTTTTGCACCGTGGTAAGCGTTGCCTACTGCACACTGGCAGCCGCCGCTTCCGGGTGGTTGTCGCCGCTTTACCGCCTCCCCGCCATGCTCGCTGCCGTAATAGTGTTTTACGCAACCGCTTATTGGGTAATTTATCGTTACGTACCGGTGGATTCCCCCAACAAGCCGATCAAGAACCCCCTTAAGATCAAGAGAATGCGAAAAGGGAGTTTTCTCCTTGTGACGGCCTACCTGGCCTTGCAGTTACTTTTTGTATTTCTGGGCACACGAAATCCACTGTTTCAGGGGTACGGAATCAGCCTTCTGCTGGGTGTTGCCTGGCAGACCCTCACACTTACACCGATAGGTGCCGTTCTGCTGAATAAGCTGAACGATCTACCTAAATTTCTGAGAAAGGAGGCCCACACATGAAGAAGTTCTATGGCGTTCTTGCCGCAGTCAGCACCGTTGTCGCGGCGCTGGTAGCCTCTTCTGCCTGCTACTGGTTCTTCTATCAGCCTGAGGAGCCCGCGTCTCTCCGCAACAAGTAAGGAGTACGCAGTGGGAGGCGACTCGTCGCCTCCCATCTCTCCCCCGCCTGCGCGATGAACGGAAAGCGAAGTGAAAACTATGGATAAGGACAATAAAGTTCAGATTCAACAGATACTGAACATCATCAAAATTTCTTCGCTCGCGTTTCCCGCGATCGCTTTTCTACAATACTATTCAAAAATGCCGGGGTTTTTATCCTATATCACCCACGGCGTGTTAACGATTTCGATTCTGCTGGCGATTCTGGCGGTTTATTCACTGTGGATTTTCCTTCAAAATCGTATCGCCAACAAAGCGGTTACCAGCAAGCTGATCGACCCGATTATCTCCATGTCCATTTCACTGGCGTCGGTGATTCTGACCGGTTCATACCAAAGCAGTTATAAGTTTCTGTTTATTTTCGTCATTTTATTCACCAGTATTGAATGCAGCCACCGGATCAGCCTGACGGTCGCCGGTCTATCCGCGGCGATCGTGCTTGGCGTCGATCTGGTGTATTGTCCGGCGGGGGGGCCGAACACCTATTTTGAAAGCGACATTGTATTGGCCTGTGTGTTCCTGATCATTGCCTGGACTGTCGGTTATTATGACGACATCCGTAAGAAACACATCGCCTACCTGAAAGAGATCACCAATATCGACGGGTTAACGGAGTTGTATAATCACCGGTATTTTTACGAATATCTGACCGGGCAGATACAGGATGCCGCCCGGGACGAACAGCCTGTATCGCTGCTGTTTATCGACATTGATAATTTTAAGTACTACAACGATCTGTACGGGCATCAGAAGGGTGACGATGTGCTGCGCGCCATCGCCCTGATCATGAAGGCGACTTTCCCCAAAGAAACGTTTATCGCCCGTTACGGCGGCGAGGAATTTGCTGTGGTTTTGCGGGATACCGGCGAGGAGGCGGCCGTGGAGGAAGCGGAGAAACTGCGCCGTGCCGTGCAGGAGTATCCTTTCGACGGGCAGGAGAATCTTCCGGGTGCCAATATGACGGTTTCCGTTGGTGTATCCACCTTCCCCATCAAAGCGAAAACCGACGCGGAACTGATCAAGAGCGCGGACGATGCCTGCTATCGGGCTAAATTCCTTTGCAAGAATCGCGTGGAAGCGTATTTCTCCATTTTGGATGAGTTCCATTTTTCGCCTGAAATGATTACCCAGATCAAAACGCTGATCGCGGTAATCAACGCGAAGGATAAATACACCTACCGGCATGTGGAACGGGTGGTTTTCTACTGCAATCTGCTGGCGGATATGATGCAACTAAACCAGCAGGACAAACGAAACCTGGTATACGCGGCATACCTGCATGACATTGGTAAAATCAACATTTCGGAGGAAATTCTGATTAAAACGGAGCCCCTGACCGATGAAGAATGGGGCGTTCTGAAGAATCATCCGCAGTATGCGGTGGATATCATCAAGAACAACGAATCCATGGAGGAAATTAAACCGATCGTGCTTCAGCATCACGAACGGTACGACGGCAAAGGGTACCCGCTGGGTCTGAAAGGGGAAAACATCAATTATCTGGCCCGGTTGCTTGCCGTGGTGGACGCGTTTGATGCCATGACCTCGCTCCGGCCATATCAGCCGATCAAGTCTTACAAGCAGGCAATTATCGAACTGCGGCGTTGCAGCGGCACACAGTTTGATCCACAGGCAGTAGAAGCGTTCATCAGGTGTATTGAAAACCGAAACGGGTTGAGCGTAGATCATTGCGACAGCGCTTTCCATACGACGCAACCGGATTTTTTCGTAAGCACAGACAACGGTATGCCTGTGGACCGAAGCCAGAACGATTGACATAATCAAACGCGCCGCCTGCACAGGGTTGGCGCGTTTTGCCATCGGAGGGTGACCATTGGGGCATGCGCGGTTGTAATATCGGCAACAGGAAACGCCTGCGGGAGGGATTGCGTTGGCGAAGTATAATAAAACTTATGACGAGTGCTACTTTTTAAATTACAGTGCCTGCGATGACATCAGCCTGTACGAGATTGGACGGCAGAAATGCCCGCCCAGATACAGCTTTGGCCCGATTATCCGAAGTCATTATGTGCTGCATTATGTGATGAACGGCACAGGCACGTTGTATCTGGATCATAACCAGTACAGCGTGCATGCGCGGGAAGCTTTTTTGATGCCCCCCAATACCCTGTGTTATTATCAGGCAGATCGGGATGATCCCTGGAATTATATCTGGATCCACATAGATGGTGAGCGGGTACCCGAATATCTTAGGCGGGCGGGGATTGACCGGAAACAACCGATCCTTCACTGCGCGGAAGGCAGCGATACGATGGAAGCGCTATTGGAGGACATCTGTCTTAACCACGAACGGGAGCTATACTGTATTGGCAAACTGTACGAAATGTTTGAGTTTATGATCAATCACGCGGATACCCGTGTGCCGTTGCTGCTGGATAACAAGCAGGAATATGTGAAACACATTCTGGATTTGATCCGGCTGAAATACAACGAGGCGATTACTGTCGAGTTTCTATCGGAGTCCTGCGGTCTGGAACGCAGCTATATGACAAGGCTCTTTAAAGCGGCGATGGGGCATTCTCCGCAGGAATACCTGATCCAGTACCGGATACGCATGGCGCGCAAACTGCTATGCGAAACGGACTGGTGTATTCGCAATATCGCGTACGCGGTGGGTTACGGCGATTCCTTCGCGTTCTCCAAGGCGTTCAAACGGGTTTGCGGCACGTCGCCCGCAAAGTATCGTGGGAAGCTGCTGGGAGAGAACGGGGAGAAACCGGACCTTTCCTGATCTGCCCGCCGATGGTTACAGCGCTTTTAACTCATACAGTATCGAAGAGAAATCCAGCCCGTGACCTGCCATCTCTTCCGGTTGAATCGCAAGACCGGCATAGGTCAGCAGGTCTCCGCCATATACACTGTTCCCATTTACTTCGTATTCCAGCGATTCGTTCAACCCGCGCAGCGGCAGCCGGCGCAGCGGCTCGTTCGCGCGCACCATCAGCCGATAATACCCGACCAGCGCGTTCCGCTGATCCGGGGATACCACCATCCAGGCACACTCGCTTCCCGAGTACGGGTTTAACAGCCTGTAGAAATCCCCCTTCTGCACCAGGGGAGCATAACGTTTCGCCAGCGCAATCTGATGTCGCAGGCTCTCTTTTTCTTCTTCGGTCAGCTCGTCCGGATTCAACTCACAGCCAAATGCGCCAAACAGAGCAACGTTGCCTCGGGTTTCCAAGCGGCAGGTACGCCCTACCTGCTGGTTGGGTACGGCGGACACATGGGCGCTGATTGCGCTTAACGGATACACAAGTGATGTACTATATTGAATTTTCATGCGCTCCGCCGCATCGGTATCATCGCTGGTCCAGGTTTGTGGCGCATAATAAAGCAGACCGGGATCAAAGCGTGCCCCGCCGCTGGCGCAGGACTCGAAAAGCACCTTCGGGAAGGCGGAGGTCAGGCGATCGTACAGGGCGTATACGCCCAGAATATACCGGTGATAGACTTCGCCCTGCTGTTGCGGAGGCAGCGCGGCGGAATAGCATTCGGTAATATAACGGTTCATGTCCCATTTCACATAGTCGATCTTTCCGCCGTCCAGCAGGCGGTACATGCTTTCGTAAAGATAATCGACCACTTCAGCGCGAGAAAAATCCAGCACATACTGGTTGCGACCCTGTGAGGGTGTACGCCCGGGCGCGCAGAGAATCCAGTCGGGGTGCGCCCGGAACAGGTCGGAATCCCGGTTGACCATTTCCGGTTCAAACCAGAGCCCGAAGCGCATTCCAAGGGCACTGACCCGCTTGGAAAGCCCGTCTATTCCGTGTGGCAGCTTATGGCTGTCCGCCGGGACGAACCAGTCCCCAAGACCGCGATGATCGTCGTCCCGGTTGCCAAACCAGCCGTCGTCCAGCACAAACAGATCCAGTCCCAGGTCGCGGCCTGAACGGGCAATCTGCAATAACTGCTCTTCGGAAAACAGAGGGCCGGTGGCTTCCCAGTTGTTGATGACCAACGGCCGGG
>Ga0268263_1002124_pt1 | contig 13822 bp, 7 predicted proteins | sample Biomet5_FD_190358 | JGI IMG/M metagenome (GOLD analysis project Ga0268263, IMG submission 190358) | Microbial communities from bioreactor (seeded with sewage sludge) at LBNL, California, USA - Biofuel metagenome 5 (SPAdes) (version 4) | ecosystem: Engineered > Bioreactor > Anaerobic >... | reverse complement strand
TTCATTCCCGACAGTGAGACCGCCGTGCTCGCCACACCGACAATCCGGCAGTTGTTCCTCTCCGCCTCGGTGAAGGAAGGGCTGTCCCTTCCCTATTTCCTTCATGGTTCTCATGAGGAATCAGAGGGGAGCATCATCCGCTACCTTTCCACCATCCTGCCTCAGTTGAAACCTCTGGAACAAAGCGAGGCGTTTTCCACATTGGATCCTGGAATGCAGCAGGATTACCGAACTCTTTCTGTCGCATACGGAGAGTTCCTCTCCTCCCATTCCATCGTCGAGCCTGATTACCTTGAACCGGTGATACCTCCCGGCCACGGGACCTACAGGGTGCTTTTCTGCGACTCCATCCTTGGATTCTCCCGCTTTTACAAGAAACTTGGCTCTCCTTCCTGGGTCATCCCTGTACCCGTCGAGGAGCCGGAAGAGAAACCCTTGCTCTTGGAGTATTCCAACCATGTGACGGAGATCAAGGAGACGCTCCGGGAGATCCACCGGCTTCTGGAAGAAGGGGTGCCCTGCAGGGACATCGTCATCTCGACGGCACGGGAAGAGACGATGGCTTCCCGCATCGCCGATGAAGCGAAGCTGTATGACGTGCCGCTTGTCGTCCGCCTTTCCCAGCATCCGCTCGATTATGCCGCAGGAAGGTTCTTCCAGCAACTCCGCGATCTCTACCAGGAGGAGTTCTCATTTCAGACGATGGAGCAGTTTCTCCTTGAGAACGGCATACCTTGGAACGAAAAGGAGCAGAAAGACCATCTTGATTTGCTCAGTCATGCCGTCGACCTTGCCATCGACCAGGGGTCCCTCCATGGGGAGGACCTCTGGGATATCCAGCTTCGACGGAAAAATGAGAAGCATCTCCATGATTGGTACCTCAGGTTCAAACAGTTCGTCATCTCCCTCAATGAAAAGAAAAGTTTCGGGGATTTCCTTGTGGCGTTCCATGGATTCGAGGATCAATACTTTCTTCCGACGCAGTGGAACGGGACCAAAGGTGAAGATCTCGCCCGTTTCTGTGTGAACAGCATGGAGAGTCTCGCCGGGGAGATGAAGGAAGCAGGGGTGGTGAATGCTGATGGCGGATTCCTTTCCCTTTTCCTGTCCTATCTGAAGGACAAGCCGTATGTGCCCCAGCATGCCGGAGAGAAAGGCATCAACCTGTACCGATGGACGGACAGCGCCGCCATCTCCGTCCCGCATCATTTCATCCTTTCCCTCGACTGGGGTGCGACGCAGAGCATCGACAAGCCGTTCAGCTGTCTTGGAGAGGCGGTCAGTGAGAAACTCAGGGAAGAGGAGGACCTGACGAAGGCTACGCTGGAGACATTGGGGGAAAAGGGCGTGGTGCTTTCCTACCACAAAAGCGACTATCAGGGGGAATACCTTGCTCCTGCGTTCTTCAGTGATGTCCGGAAAGGGGAAACATCGGATGATCCTTATGTGATGGAGCAGACCCTTTGGGCAAAAGGCGATGTTCCGGGAAAGGCAAACAATGCTCAAAGTGATTCGTATATGAGCGCAAAAGGTCATTGTTTGGATAGAAATGGCGTGGAACAGTACTCCAAAGGAGGTCATCCTTGGCCTCGGGCGCTTGTCGACAAGCAGAAGGAGAAAAACCTTTCGCCGACCTTGCTGGATCTGTTCAAGAAGTGCCCGTTCGCCTATGCATGCAGATACTTCCTTGGAGCAAAGGAGACGAACTACTCCGTTGACATCATTGACCACAAGACCATCGGCAGTGTGCTGCACCGGACTTATGAGAGGTTCTTCAGGCAGTTTCAGGACAAACCCTTCGACAGTGCGGAGATTGACAGGTACAGGGAACAACTGGAGAGGCTGTTCACCGAGAGCGTCAATGAGAAGTTCGGGCCTTCCGGCCCCAACCCGTTTGTGCGGGTCTGGTTGATCCATACCTATCAGGAGCAATGCACGAAGATTCTTGAGGAGGAGGCGGACTGCTTCGATCATCTCCACTCCGTCCTGTTTGAGAAAGGGGAAGAGCGGACATGGATTGGATTCCGTCAATCATTCACGGTGGAAGGGAAGGTCGACCGCATCCTCACGCTTGACGACGGTACGCTCGCCTTGGTCGATTACAAGAAGGGGGAAGCGCCCATGAAGAGTTCGGACACGGAATTTTCCACCATCCAGCTCCCCGTCTACCGCTATCTCTTCGGCAATGTCATGACGGCTGGTTATTACAGTGTCAAGACAGGGAAGTATGTCATCATCTGGTCTGAGTACAACCCATCCATGATGGCGACGGGAGACAAGACGTTCGCGAAAGTGATGGAAGCGTTTGCCGAGCACTTTGAGAGCGGCATCTATGAGACGACGGACGATTCGGACAATTGTGCCAATTGCGCCTATCGTTCGGTTTGCAGGAGAAGGTATTCAACCATATGAACACGATAGAAGAATTGTTGGAACACGAGAATGTGCGGCTTGACGGAGAGCAGATGCGTGCCGTCAAGGCTGACGGGAATGTGGTCGTGGGAGCAGGTGCCGGATCAGGAAAGACGACGGTGCTTTCCTATCGGTTTCTCCGTTTGATGCTTTCCGGCATTGACTGCGATAAGATTCTTGCGCTGACCTTCACCCAGAAGGCCGCACGGGAGATGGAGGGCAGGATCGGTTCCTTGCTTTCCCGTCTTTCTTCCGCCACCGATTTGGATGAGGAGACCCACCGGTTTCTGGAGGTGCAACTGAAGGATCATTTTCCCCTGGCGACCATCAGCACGCTGGACAGTTTCTGTTCCAATGTGCTCCGCTCCGATTGTCTCCGCTATGGTTTCCCTGCTGACTTTTCCATCGACGTGACGAAAGCGGGTACGATGGCTCGCAGTGTCGCTCGGAAGATGCTGTGGAATGTCGAGGGGGATGAGGGGGCAAGGATCCTTTCTTCCCTCTATCCTGCCGACACCTTGCTGGATATCCTCTCCCGCTTGGCTGTGGAGGAGTACCATCTCCCCGATCCGATCCCGGAGGATTTCGAGGAGCGGGCCGATGGATGGTGCGGAAAGAGGATTGCAGAAGCGAAAGGGCAGTTGCTCGCCTTCATCCGGGAAGTCTCGGCGTTTGACGTGCCGGACAAGCTCGCTCCCGGTCTCGCCTTGAAGAAGGCGTTCGCCGATGGCTGGCTGCCCCGTATCGAATCTGATTCATGGGACGGGTTCGCCGACGAGTTCAAGCCGCTCAACTGGACCAGGCTTGGAAGCAAGGTGAAACCAGGCTCGTTCGCCGAATGCATCAAGGTCAACTATGCCGACTTTTCCTGCAAGGACAATCTGGAAGTTTTATGTGCAAGCGTGTTTTTCCAGGCGCATCACGAAGATTTCCTCAAGGTGCTCTCCTTCCTCCGCCGCTATGCGGAGGCGTGCGCCGTGGAGAAGCGGAGAAGCGGCATCCTCTGCTTTAACGATGTCTCCCATCTTGCCGTCGATGTGCTCCGGACGAACGTGAAGCTTCGCAAGTTCTATGGCGGCAAGTTCGACGCCATCATGGTGGATGAGTTTCAGGACAACAATCGGTTGCAGCGTGACCTGCTGTTCCTCCTTGCGGCGAAGGATTCCTTTGAGGTTCAAGAGATTCCTTCCGCTAAGGATCTGAAGGAGAAACTGTTCTTCGTCGGTGATGAGAAGCAGTCTATCTACCGTTTCCGGGGTGCGGATGTCTCCGTGTTCAAGGCGCTTTCCGCCTCGTTCCCGTCCGATCCTCCCATCCGGATGGAGACGAACTACCGTACCGACAAATATCTCATCGACCTTTTCTCAAAGATGTTCCGCACCATCATGGCGGATGCTTCCGCTCCCTATGAGGCGGTGTTCAAGGAACTGCATGCCTCTCCCGCAAAGGAGAAGGCAGGATTTCCCTCGACGATGACCATCCTGTTCAAGCAGAAAGAGAAAAAACAAGCCGCCGAAGCCTCTGATGCGGCAGCTACGCAGGATAAGAAAGAGACGGAGGGGAAAACCGAGGTTTCGGAAGAAGCGGAGATGGCGAAGAGGGACGAGTGCGAGGCGTATGCCGTCGCTTTGAAGATCGAGGAGATGTTGCGCGGCGACCATTATCTTATTCCTGACAAGGAGGGGGCATTGCACCGTCCAAAGGCAAGCGATATCGCCATCCTGATGCAGAAGGGGACGCACCAGATGGAGACGGAGAAAGCCCTCCGGCACTTCGGCATCCCTTATACCATCGCAAAGACTTCCCGTTCCCTGATGCTGGAGGCGCCGGCAAATGATTTCTATGCGCTTTTGCAGCTTTGCGTCTATCCGGGTGACCGTATCGCCTATCTTGCGTTCCTGAGAAGTCCGTTTTGCGGTCTGCCCGATGAGGTGGTCGCTTCCGTCGCCCCTAAAGATGGCGTCCCGTTTGACCCTGCGCTGAGCGGTGATGAGCGGTATCAGAAGAGTTGCGCTTTTTTCAAGGATTTCAAGAGTTCAAGCGAGCATCTTTCCCTTCCGTCCCTGCTCCAGAAGGCATGGATGGAAAGCGGTTATCGTTTCTCCCTGCTCAGTCATCCCAATTGTCAGGTCTATCTGGAGCATTACAACTACCTGTACCATTTCGCCGAGATCGAGCAAGAGAACGGCAAGTCGCTTGCCTCGTTCCTTGACGACATCCGTCCCTATCTTGCCACGGCGACGAAGATCGATGCGTTCGATGAGGAGATCCTGCAGGAAGAGAAGGATGGCGTGCACATCCTCACCATCCACAGTTCGAAGGGCTTGGAGTTCCCCATCGTCTTTGTGGTCGGCATGACGTCAGGAAACAGGGAACCTTCTTCGTTCCGTCCTCCCTATGGCATCGACGGCACCAGCGTCCCGTGGTTCTCGGAAGATAACCTCTCTGTGCTGTTTGATGACCATGAGAAGGAGCAGATTCTCGCTGAGGCGAAACGGCTTCTCTATGTGGCGTTGACGAGGGCCGAGCATCATCTTGTGCTCTGTGGCAGCCGGTATGACCGTATGAGCGCCGACAACCTGTTTGATGAGAGTCTCCGTGCATTGGATCTCAATCCTGAAAAGCTGGAGGCGGGGACGACTCCTGACGGCGTGGTTCTTGAAGAGATACCGAAGGTGCTTTCCAATGCGCTTTGGAGCAGCCGGAATTTCTCATCGACCGATTCCAAGACAATAGAGGAGTGGTATCAGGCGAAACCGTTTGACGATGCGGTCTATCAGGACAACCGTGTCGCCGTGACGTCCCTGGTGCCGGAAAAGCCCCACACAAAGGAAGCTGTGCCGCTTCCTTCGCTTCCTGTCGATGACTATCTTGCCACCCATGGCCTCACCGCTGATTGGGGTACCTTCGTCCATGCGTTGGTGATGCGGGAGATGGGGTGCCTGAATCAGGGGGTGAGCGACCAGAAGTTGCTTCCTGATGCTCTCTCCGCATTGCCCAAAGAAGAGGTGAAGCCTTTGATAGAGCAGGCTCGTCTGCTTTCTTCGAATTTCCTCTCAAGTGAGTTCTACAAGAAAGAGATCGCACCCTATCCGGTCAAGGGAGAGGTCCGTTTCTTCTCACGGGTAGAGGCAAGTGGGGAACCTGTCGTCGCGGAAGGCTCCATCGACATCCTGGTCACCCGTCCTGACGGCTATGACATCATCGATTTCAAGACGGACAGCCAGAGGGAACCTGAGGTGCATCGTGGACAGGTGGAGCTTTACAAGAGTGCGGTCGAGCGTTTCACAGGAAAGAAGGCACGGTGCGCCATCCTGTATCTCAGGGAAAGCTCAAAGGTGGAGTGGTGGAACTGATGTTCTGATAGCACCTCTTTTTCTGTTTCTTTTACATCACTTTGCTTTTGATTGTGTTTGAAAATGTTTGTTTTTCTTGACAGATTTCCTCTTCGGTCTTAGGCTATGGGAAACGGAAGGTCGTATGCGCACAAGATTGTTGGTCGTTTCCCTTGATGCCATGGTTCGGGAAGATGTGGAGTATCTGAAGACGTTGCCTAACTTCAAGAAATACTTTGGTGGGTACAGCGAGGTGACGACGATTCGCTCCATCTATCCGACCGTCACCTATCCGGTGCATGTGAGCATCACGACCGGATGCTATCCGGAGAAGCATGGTGTGACGAACAATACGCCGTTCCACACTTTTACAGGGGAAGCTCCGTGGTGCTGGTACCATGATATCGTCAAGGTGCCTGACATCTTCACGGCGGCGAAAAAGGCGGGATACCGGACCGCCTCTGTCTTCTGGCCGGTCACGGGATGCCATCCCGACATCGACAACCTGATCGACGAGTATTGGCCGGAGCCTGGGGAGACCCTGGATCATGCGTTCCACAAGACAGGGAGCAACGACCGTATGATAGCGCTTCTCAAGAAGCATATCGGTCTGCTTGCGCCAACGGCGATCCTTGGCGGACGGAAGAATGTCGTGACCCAACCGGGAGTGGACAATTTCCTGTTTCAATGTGCCTCGGACATCATCGAACAGGATCTTGCCGACGTGCTCTTCATCCATGGCGGGTACATCGACCACACTCGTCATACCTACGGTGTGTTCAACGACGAGGTGACGAAGGGTATCCGGCTCTGTGATGGATGGATCGGTCAGTTGATGGAAGCGTTGGAGAGAAGCGGGCATCTGGATGACACCAATGTCGTCCTGCTCAGCGACCACGGGCAACAGAACATTGTTCGGGCTGTCAATGTCAATGCATTCTTTAAAGAGAAGGGATGGATTGAGACGGATGGGGAGGGCAAAGTGCTTTCCTGGAAAGTTTACAGCCTTTCAGCGGCCTGCAGTTCCGTCGTCTATGTGAAGGATCCTGCGGACGAACCGATGGTCGAGAAGACACTCAGGGAAATGGCGGATGAGGGCATCTATGGCTTTACCAAAGTGATGAACCGGAGCGAGATGAGACAGGAACATCTCTCCGGTGATTTCGCGTTCGCCTTGGAAGGGGATGGCTATTCGTCTCTTGTCAGTGGAACGGAAAGACCTATCGTCCGGAATCTTGACAACGAGGATTACCGCTACGGTCATGCGACCCACGGTTATCTTCCGGACAAGGGGCCCCAGCCGTTCTTCCTGGTGAAAGGTCCTGCGTTCAAGAGCGGGGTGACGTTGAAACGGCGGCATATCGTCGATGAAGCTCCGACGTTTGCGAGAATACTCGGGGTTTCCCTTCCGGAAGCCCAAGGAAAGTGCATGGATGCATTGTTGAGAAAAGAGGTGGTAGGATGATTAACAGCAGATTGGTGTTGCAGAAAGGTGCTGTGGAAATGGTCGCCCAGGAATTCGGAAAGCAGTTTCCCGGAAAGAAGCCGATTGTCGTGGCGGACACGAATACATGGAGCGTCTGTGGAAAGCGTGTCGCCGCACAGTTCCCTGAATGCGGATATTTCATTTTTGATGGGGACGAGGTGTATGCCGATGACAAGCATGTCGATGTCGTCTGCGGATTGCTGGAGAAGGATGCCGATCTGACGGCTATCGCTGTCGGCTCGGGCACGTTGAATGATTTGTGCAAGCGCGCCTCGTTCGTCTGCGGAAAGAGACCGTACATGTGTGTGGCGACCGCCCCGTCCGTCGATGGATTCACCAGCAATGGTGCCGCCATCACGGACCATGGCCTCAAGGTGACGTTGCCCTGTCCCGCTCCGGTTTTGGTGATGGCAGATCCGGAGGTGCTACGTAACGCACCGCTCGGTATGATCAGTTCCGGTTATGGGGATCTTGCGGCAAAGGTGCCTGCCGGTGCCGATTGGCTGATCGCCGATTGTCTTGGCGTCGAGAAGGTCGACAAGAACGTTTGGGATATCGTCCAGCCGAAATTGCGGGATCAGATTGGAGAGCCGGAGCAGTTGCATAACCGTGACGGGGAAGCTATCGCGCGGGTGTTCGATGGTCTGATCCATACGGGTTTTGCCATGCAGGAATACTTTGATTCCCGTCCTGCCAGTGGCGCAGACCATCTGATGAGCCATGTGTGGGAGATGAACGAATGTTGCATGGTGGGCGGCAAGGCCGCTTCTCACGGGTTCAAAGTCGCCATTGGCACGTTGGCGAGCACCGCTTCGATGGGTGAGCTCCTGAAGATGTCGTCTTCCGATGTCCGGAAGTGGATCGAGACCTCCCATCATGAGACGTGGGATGAACGGGTCGCCTCCATCTCGGAAGCGGTGTCGATTCCGTCCGTAAGGGAACGTCAGATTGAGATTTGCCGGAAGAAGTTCCAGGAAGGAAAAGCGCTTGAGGAACGTCAGCATGACATCGTGGATAAGTGGGAGGAGATCAAGAGAAGGATCAAAGGGCAAATCCTCCCGTTTGACGAGATGCGTCGACGATTCTCTCTGGCTGGTTGCCCTGTGGAACCGAGCGACATCGGCTTGAGCCTCTCTGATTTCAAGTATGGGATGCGTGTGGCGCAGATTATGCGAAACCGGTACACCAACCTCGACCTGCTCTATGAGATTGGTATGTTGTCCCATATGGTCGATGTGGTGAGCGGTTATTTCCATAGCTATCGTGGGTAGCTTGATGAATCGGTTGTCAGTCGCCGCTTGTCTGGCCCGCCGGGTGTGCAATGGGCTTTTTGTCCATTACATCCCATCCGGTTCTGCTGATCTTGTCTTTTCTTCTTTGCCATTGGAAGAATCTTCCGTTTCCGTTTGGCATGAGGAACTTGCCCTGTGGTGCCGCAAAGGCAACCTGTATCCTCCCATTGTCTCGTTGGGGGGCTATTGTTTTTCTTTGGGCACCAATTATGACGAGGCTTGCTGCGGAACCGGTGTCTGTTCCATCTTCGATCTTCCTCCGTCGGGAAATGCGCAGGATGTGGTGCGGGACAAGGTGGCGCTCGCCATCGATTGCCCTGAACCGCTCATCAACCTGCTCTATGAGATGGGGTCTTATGTTGCCATCGTCGGTGATGGCTCAGAAAAGCTCTCCGCTTCCCTCAACTGGGAGGCATGCATCACGTTGACCGGTTCCTATGATCGGGAAAGTTTGGTTGACCATCTCTCCAGGGAAGTCGGTGGCGCCGATTATGTGGTGATGAGGGCTTCCCGTCCATTTGTCATGGATCTTGAGGTCGGTGAGATGCTTTCCCTTACTCATGGAGTCTGTTTTGCCCTTGTGGATGAGATGCTGCAGACAATTCCTTCCGTTGTCCGTCAGATTCCCTTTGGGGAACCGAAACGGATGATGCAGGAGATTTGCATGTATTATCGTAGGTAAGGAGCCTGTATGGAGAAGAAACCTGTTTCGTTGCAACCGTTGCCGCTTCGCCGGGAAGCAATTTACCAACTGATCAAGGAAGAGGGCGTCGCCAGGGTCAATGATCTGAGCGAGCGTCTCGGAGTGACCTGCATGACGATACGGCGGGATCTTGAGACTTTGGAGCGCGACGGGCTTGTCGAGCGTGTCCATGGCGGCGCCGTGGCGACGAACAGGGGAGTGAGCGAACCGCTCTATACCCAAAAGAGCATCCTGCACAAGCAGGAGAAGGACGCTATCGCACTGGCCGCTTCCCATATGGTGGACGACGGGGACACGCTGTTCATCAACAGCGGGTCCACGACGCTTCGGCTTTTCAAGACCATCAAGGCGAAACGGGTGAAAATCATCACCAACAACGCATGTTTCCCGATGGAGGACATGTCTCCTGGGATTGATATCATCTCTACGGGTGGCATGTTCCGGCGTGAATCGTTCACCTTGGTCGGGGATGCTGCCTCCAGGACTGTGGAAGAGGTCTATGCTGACAAGTCATTTCTTGGATTGGATGGCTTCGACTTGGAGCATGGCATCACGACACCTGTCCAGGAAGAGGCGCAGATCAACCGTATGATGATCGAGCATACCAAAGGAGAGGTCGTCATCGTCGCAGACAGCTCGAAAATCGGGCATGTGTCCGCATTCTTTGTCGCCAAATCAGAGGTTGTTTCCTGTCTCGTCACCGATAGCGGCATTCCTGCCGAGACAAAGGAACTGCTGGAAAAAGCAGGCATCAAGGTGATGGTGTGCTGATGGGAGACCTTGTCCTCGGCATTGACTTTGGGACTGCTTCAGTCCGTGCTGCGGTCATTGATACGGCAGACGGACGGGAACTTTCTTCCTGGGTGTATGCGTATCGGAGAAACGTTCAAGGGAACGAGTTGTTCGCTGTCCGCCAAGATCCCGCCGATTACTTGGAAGGACTTGAAATATCCGTGCTGTCCGCATTGGATAAAGTCGACAGAAGCAGAATCTGTGGAATAGGCATCGATGTTACGGGATCGACCATCATGCCGGTGGATGTCCATGGCATTCCGCTCTATGCTTCCCTTCATACTCCTTCTTCCGCCATCTGGCTCTGGAAAGACCATAGTGGCATCAAGGAAGCGGAGACGATTACAAACATCGCAAAAGAAATCAGGCCTGCCTATTTGGAGCAGGTGGGAGGTGTCTATTCGGCGGAACTCTTCTGGAGCAAGGTGTTCCATTGTCTTCATGCGGCTCCTGAAGTGATGGAGAAAGCCGCCAGTTGGGTGGAGCTTGCCGACTGGTTGCCGTTTGTCCTGACCGGAGGGGATGATATCCGGAAGATGTACCGCTCTGTCTGCGGTGCGGCGCACAAGGCGTTGTACAATCCCGATTGGGGTGGTTATCCAGATGAAACGTTCATCCGTTCGCTGGATGAGAGGTTGCTCAAACTGTTGGATTCCCTTGATGGCTCCATGGTACGTGATGCATCAAGTCCTGCGGGTTTGTTGTCCTCTGCATGGATGGGGAAGTTCCATCTTTCTTCTCCTGTCGTCGTGTCCGTCTCGGCATTCGATGCCCATTTCGGCGGTGTCGGTGCAGGGGTGCGTCCCGGAACATTGGTGAAGACAATCGGTACTTCGACGTGTGACCTTGCGGTGACGAAGAACAAACCTGTGGTGAAAGGGGCTGTCGGGGTTGTCCGTGACTCCATCGTTCCTGGTCTTTATGGTATCGAGGCGGGGCAGAGTGCGGTGGGGGACCTGTTTGGCTGGTATGTCCATGACATCGCTCCGAAAGGGATGGATTTCCAGACTTTGGATGAGAAGGCAAAACTGTTGCGTCCAGGGGAGAGCGGTCTTGTCGTTCTTGATTGGTTCAATGGAAACCGCTCGCCGTTGTTGGATCAAGCATTGTCCGGCATGATTGTAGGATTGACGCTGGACAGTTCTCCTGAGGAAATCTATCGATCCCTTATCGAGGCCACAGCCTTTGGTGCGCGAAAGATTATGGAACGTCTGAAAGAAAGTGGAATCGCCATAGACCGTATTGTCGTGTGCGGGGGCATTCCAAGGAAGAATCCGCTGTTGCTCCACATCTACGCCGATGTGCTGAAGAAGGATATCCATCTTTCAAGGAATCGGGAGACCTGTGCGCTCGGAGGTGCTATCGCCGCTTCCGTCGTCTCCGGTCTCTATGCATCTTTTCCTGATGCAATGGCAGCCATGACCGCAGAAGAACCCCAACCTGTTGGAGCTGATTCTTCTTCCTATGCCGTATATGACGAGTTGTTCGGTCTGTACAGCGAGTTGTACTCAGCTTTTGGTTCCCCGTCGTGGAACGGTTCGTTGTATGAGGTGATGAAAAGGTTGTTGCGTCTCAAAGAGATGCGTCATTGATGTTTCGTTTGTGTTCGAATTACTGTTTTGTTCGGTTCGTTTAACGATGTTTTATGTTATATTTTTCTTGACAGATGTTCATATCGACTTTATCCTGACTGTGTATGGAATTGTTGCTCTTACGGGAGGTTGCTGTCATGAGTGTGGAAATTCGCATTAAGCATGCGGTCAAAAAGTATGGGAATCAAACCATCATCAATGATTTGAATCTTGATGTGAAGGAAGGGGAGTTCTTCACGTTGCTTGGGCCATCCGGATGTGGCAAGACGACGTTGCTTCGTATGATCGCAGGTTTCAATACGATTGAAGGTGGGGATTTCTACTTCAACGACAACCGTATCAATGATTTGGACCCATCAAAGCGGAATATCGGCATGGTGTTTCAGAACTATGCGATTTTCCCCAATATGACGGTTCGCAAGAACGTGGAGTTCGGATTGAAGAATCAGAAGATCTCCAAAGAGGAGATCGCTTCCCGGGCGAATGAGTTCCTGAAACTGATGCAGATTGACATGCTGGCGGACCGTATGCCGGAGCGGCTTTCCGGTGGACAGCAACAGCGTGTGGCACTTGCCCGTGCGCTTTGCATCAAACCGCATGTGCTTCTGATGGATGAGCCGCTTTCCAATCTGGACGCCAAACTTCGGGTCGAGATGAGGACGGTCATCAAGGAAATCCAGAACAATATCGGAATCACGACTATCTATGTCACCCATGACCAGGAAGAGGCAATGGCGGTTTCTGACCGCATCGCGGTCATGAAGGGCGGTGTCATCCAGCAGATAGGGACACCGAAGAACATCTATCAGCGGCCTGCGAACATTTTTGTCGCCTCCTTCATCGGTAGGTCGAACACCTTGGATGGTGCCATCTCCATGGTTGAAGGAAAGCCCCATCTGCTTCTGGGCGGACTTGATGTCATTATGACGAATGTTCGGAAAGAGCAGCAGAAAAACCAGAAGGTTCTTGTGTCCGTACGCCCTGAGGAACTGTTGATGAGCAAGACACCGACGAAATTCACCGCAGTGGTGGATGACGGTGTATTCCTTGGGCTCAATACCCACTACTTCATGCATCTTCCTGACAAGAAGGAGATTGAGTCAATTCGGGAGTCCACCATCGAGAGCACCTTGAAGAAGGGGGCTGTGGTCAGTCTCGACATCAATGCGGAGAAGATCAACATCTTCACGGCCGATGGTTCGGAGAACATTCTCGAAGGTGTTGTCAACGACAACGTCTATTCGTGGTGAGGTGGAAGATGGAAAACAGAAAACGTTTTGATACCTGGACAATCGTCACCATCGCTTTTCTTGCTTTGTTCTGCCTCATTCTCATCTATCCGATGTTCGAGATCCTGAAGCAGTCCGTCATCGATGTGGATGGGCATTTCACATTGAAAGAATTCGTGAAGTTCTTCTCTCAGCCCTATTACAGCAAGACAATTCTGAACAGTTTCAAGGTCACGGTAGCCATCACGTTGGTGACGTTGCTGATAGGTGTTCCCATTTCCTATTTCTATTCGTTCTACCAGCTGAAAGGCGCCAAGTTCATCTTTGTCGTCAGTGTCCTCTGTTGCATGTCGGCTCCGTTCATCGGAGCCTATTCCTGGATTCTGCTTCTCGGACGCTCCGGAGTTATCACAGAGTTTTTCCGGAACTATCTGCACATAGAACTGGGAAGCATCTATGGCTTCGGTGGCATTCTGCTTGTCCAGTCCCTGAAGCTGTTTCCTCTGGTGTTCATCTATATGAACGGTGCGTTCAAGAACATCGACAATACCTTGATTGAAGCTTCGGCAAATCTCGGATGTGTCGGCTTGAAAAGGTTCTTCTCCGTCATCATGAAACTGTGCATGCCAACGGTGCTGGCCGCGGCTCTGCTCGTCTTCATGCGCGCGTTCGCTGATTTCGGCACACCGTTGTTGATCGGCGAAGGATACCGGACGTTCCCGGTTGAGATTTACAACCAGTATCTCGGAGAGAATGGCACGGACCACAATTTCGCAGCCGCCATTTCCGTCATCGCCATCATGATCACGGCGCTTGTCTTCTTCATCCAGAAATGGGCGACGAGCAAGTTCCGTTTCTCCATCAATGCGTTGCATCCCATTCAGAAGAAGAAGCCAAAAGGGGTAGCCGGATTCTTCATCTACCTCTATTGCTATCTTCTGGTCGCCATTTCATTCATTCCTCAGATTTACATCATCTATC
>Ga0268263_1002122_pt1 | contig 13830 bp, 13 predicted proteins | sample Biomet5_FD_190358 | JGI IMG/M metagenome (GOLD analysis project Ga0268263, IMG submission 190358) | Microbial communities from bioreactor (seeded with sewage sludge) at LBNL, California, USA - Biofuel metagenome 5 (SPAdes) (version 4) | ecosystem: Engineered > Bioreactor > Anaerobic >... | reverse complement strand
GTGAGTTCCGAGATTACACGCGCCAGGGTTTCCGCGATGTTGACCAGTTCGTTCCCGATTTCGGTGATTGTCATTCGGTTTACCTCCGTTTCTTATTTGTGAGAGGGTTTGTCCCTCTCCACCTCGTACAGGACAGGCAGAGAGGAAAACCGTACCGAAATGCAGAAATTATTCGAAATAGTTTTTGAGGGTAGAATTTTCACGAAGTGTCTGCGCAAGCTTCTTCACGCGCTTACGGATAGCACCCTCGCTCAGTCCGCATTCTTCCGCGATTTTCGCTTTTGTCTTTTCGCCCAGTAGCTCGTCCCAAAGGCGGCGCTCTTCCGTGGTAAGGGCATTGATGGCGACGAGGATGGCTGAGTACTGCTCATCTGCGATGTATGTAGTCTCTATATCGTGGCGTTTGTCCTCAACTTCGAACAAGACTTCTGTACCGTCATCCTTGGAACTAAGAGGCTTGTCCATATCGAGGGTGCGACGCATATACACGGAACAGTAATCGCATTTTTTCTTGCAGCCGACGCCGTTGGTAGCAAGGTGCGGAGACTCGCAGTATTTGCGATTGGGGCAGGTTTCACAGGTTACTGAGCAGGTTGCTGCCGAAGTCTGTCCGATGCAAATGTTTTCCTTCTCCTTTGAACGTTCCTGTGACTTGAGGTCGGCGGCATTTGCCCTGTGTGTATCTTCACCCATTGTGTTTCTGGGAAGACGTATCGCCAACTCGCGGTCGGGGCTATAGTACCACCGCTGGACGAAGGGGTTGTCCGGAGTGGGCATTTCTGCCGGGGCGAAGCACTCCTGCTGAGTGCATTCGACCGTTTCTCCGCTCTGGCGCATACGGTAGTAGTGGCGATAGTGAAGGCTTTGATAGTTTTTCATTTTATTGACTCCTTTGAATTTCATTTTTTTGAAATCCGCCGGAGTCGCTAAATCCGCCATAAACAGAAAAAGACGACAGAAGGCATACTTATCCCGAGGGATGTTCTGCCCGCTCTGTCGTCTTGCGCTCTGGCGGATTCCGTGTTCAGTTAAACTGCGATCGGTATTGCTATAGGAACATTCTCGATTTTCAATGTCCCATCTGGGTTGGCTGTGATACGGGTGAGGCAGCCTTTTTGCACGATTTCAATGACGCGCTTATCTGGGCTGACATCGCAGACCCGCTTTCCATTCAGATTACGGACTTCTTCGATAAACCACCCCTCCTCTTGCGTTTGAACTCATGCGCATCACCTCGCTTATTATACTATTACCAATAGGTTCAACATGGGGTAAAAATAATGCGTCGTCAACGTCAGGGCAAACGCTCGTTACGACGCATAGTTGAACCTATAAGTTCAACTATATTATATACGGCTCTCCTTATGCTGTCAAGAGTGAATTGAACTTATAAGAAAATAATTTTTGCAAATATATTGCTTTTAGGTTCAACTCGTGATATAATACACTTGAAACCAAAGGAGAGGTGAGAACTATGACTTTAGGTGAATTTATAAAAAATAGAAGAACAGAGCTTGGAATGAGTCGAAATGCATTAGGGACAAAGGCTAATATAAGCCACACCGAAATCTATCGCATAGAAACCAATGAGAGGAAGCAGCCTTCTCTGAAAGTGCTGTGCCAATTGGCAGAGGCGCTCTCATTACCACAGGAGGAATTGCTTAAAGTCGCTGGTTATTCTCCATCTGATGATACGCCAGTTGTGGAGCGTGTCTTTCCGGGTTTGCGGACAGCGAAGCAGAGAGAAACAGTTGAGAGAATCGCTGATGGCCTTTCCCGCAACGCCGATCTCAAAGACGAGGATTTAGATGACTTGTATCGGCAGGTGGAGGTATTCATTGAAGTTACAAAGAGAAAGCAAGATACCAACTAAACCGCGATTTGATTTCGTTACAGAAAAGGCTTATGACTTTCTCCTTGAGTATGGATACAACAGTTTTCCGATATCCCCGTTTAAGGTTCTTGAGGATTTATCCGATTATGTTGTGTGCTTGCCGTGGTCGGAAGCAAAAAAGACTCTGAAATCCTCCGACCCATTCCATCTCAGAGAGACACAAGCCGAAGCACGAACAATACGTCCGAGAGCGGACGAAAGATACTTTATCGTATATGACGATGTCGAAGTGAATAGCGATGCCCGTATTGCGTGGACAATCATGCATGAAATAGGGCACATAATTTTAGGACACCTTACCGATTTTGGAGAGACCGCACTTGACCGAGGAGGTCTTACCAAAGAAAAGTATGGTGTTCTCGAAGTAGAAGCCCACTATTTTGCTGCTGAGTTCTTAATGCCGACGGCTTTATTGAAATTCTTCTCGGATATTACCGTTGAAGAAATAGAGCTTCTTTTTGGCGTTTCAGAGGAAGCCGCGAAGAAAAAGTACAAACGTGTTTTTGCCGCAACGTATATGCCTTACTCCACGTATGACGAGCTGCTCATCCGCAATTTCTATAGCTTCATACAGAATGACATTGATGGGACAATATATAGGAACATTTACGGAACGTGGGGATTGGCACACAAAGCAAAGTATATTCCGTTCTGCCGGAAGTGTCCTGAGTGCTACACATACATTTCTGATAGGAACGCTGTTCACTGCCCGCAGTGCGGAGCAGAAATAGACAGGAAAAAAGTCTATTCAAAAATGTTTGAGCGATTGAGTGAACAACAAAAGTTTACAAAGCTGCCCGGCTTTTCACACCCTTCTCTCCCGTATACCGAGGTAGAGCTTGCAGACGGCGCTAAGGTACAGCGAGTGAGATATTGCGTCAAATGCCTGAGTCACGATGTTGGCAACGACTCAACATTTTGTAAAATCTGTGGAAGCCCGCTCTTTAATGTGTGTCGCAACTGCGGCAAGCCACTGGAAGTCAACGAACGTTTCTGCCCGGAATGCGGTGCAGAATCTGCTTTTTGCGAATTGTATGCAGAGTCAGAAAAGCGACTCAACAGCATCAAAGACTGCTCTGCTCAGTCGCAATTCTCCGAGGACTGGTTCGTGTATCCGTACTGGGGCTATGTAAAAATGAGACTCAGTTCAAACGGTGGAAAAGCAGATGATGACCTTGTAACCGCGTTGCTTTACAGCATGGCTTATGTCAATGATGATGACACATTCATTGTGTATGCGGACTCGTTACCCGCTGCAGCAGTGATTTATGATAACCGACAAGCTGTCCTCGATTTTGTACGAAGGGCCGATAAGGTTGAGTATACGCGTATGGAGGTGTACTTATTTCAATGATATATGATGATGGATTCCCAATGGACGAAAACCTGCGTGTTACTCAATGTCCCAAGTGCGGTAATGAGCAGTTTAGTAAAGATGCTGAGCATTGCCGTATATGCGGTACATCGCTATTCAATTATTGTGAAGGCGAAGATATCTGTGATTATCAGGGGAACTTTGACCACACCGAAATTCATAAGAATTACGGAAATGCCAGGTTCTGTGAGAAGTGTGGAAAACCGACCGTGTTCTTCAAGCAGAAGTTTCTGTTCCCGTATGATGAGGTACGAGAAGAATATGTCGAGCGATTTCTAAAAGCAAATCCTTCAGCCATATCAGGAAACACGGTTATGGCGCTTGCAGGAAGTGATGAGGAAAACGACGACCTACCATTTTGAACAAGAAAGGGTGAGTATGTATGGCAAAGAAAAATGATGATTTCTTCGTAGAGAAAAAAGCGTGGTCTGTCGTAAAGGACGAACTGCTTGGCTGCTATTTCAAGCCGTATGTTTCAAAAATCCTCCATACATATAAGCCACTTGTGTATGTGGATTGTTTTGCCGGAAAAGGCAAGTTTGATGATGGAGAGCCCGGCTCACCGCTTATCGCTCTTGACGTTATTCGCCAATGCCAAGCCAGCACAACTGCCGCCAGCACGAATATTGAAGCAACATTCATTGACTTGAACTATGCTTCAGATTTACAAGAAAACCTGAAGGACTATCCGTGGGTAAAAATCGTATCTGGAAAATACGAGGATAATATCCGCAGCATTTTGAAAAACAAGAGCGGCGACAATGTATTCTTATATATTGACCCGTATGGAATTAAGGCTCTCCAATGCACACTGTTTGATGACTTTGCAAGGGGTAGATTTAACTCTATCGAGCTTCTGATTAACATGAACTCCTTCGGTTTTATCCGTGAAGCGTGTCATGCAATGGGCACAACGTTTGATGATAAAGAAATATTCGACGATCTCGTAGAGTACGAGCCGACGAAGCTGGACGCTTCTGACAAATCAATTAAGGAGCTCAATGAAATAGCCGGCGGTGAGTACTGGCAGCCAATCATTGCCGCTTACAAAAAGCATGAAATAAACGGGTACGACGCTGAATCTCAATTCGCTGAGCAGTATTGTATGCGACTTATGCAGAGCTACACCTATGTTCTTAATATGCCGTTGCGCATCAAACGTAATCAACGACCAAAATACAGGCTAATATACGCAACAAACCACCGCGACGGATGTCTCTTGATGGTTGATAACATCTGCAGTCGGTGGCAAGCGTTGCAAGAAATACAATCCAGCGGGCAACTTCAGCTATGGGAAGAAAACTACGACAATCAAGTAGTTGATGATGATGACATCGAGAAAAAGACAATAGAACACTTTTCTCAGTGTGATAATTGGATATCACTCTATGAAGCATTAGCTGTTTTCTTTATGAAGCATGGCCCGATATGTTCTACAGGAACAATAAAAAACATTCTAAAAAAACTCGAAAAAGATGGTCGTTTAATCGTTTTGCGAAATCCAGATATATCTGAAAAGACAAGAAAACCGACTACCTTTATGACGGAAAATAGCAAGCAATCTGTATCTGTGAGGTGGAGAATGTGAAAACCATAACGCGAAAAACTATGCTCTACAAGACGGGTGTAGAGTATGGTGACTATACGATGAACCATATTCAAGGCTGTGCTCATGGATGCAAGTACCCATGCTATGCCTTTATGATGAAAAAACGGTTTGGTCAGGTGAAATCGTATGAAGAATGGTTGGAGCCATATCTAGTTTCAAACACACTTGAGCTATTGGATAAAGAAATACCAAAGCTCAAGGATAAGATAAAATCGGTTCAGTTATGCTTCTCTACAGACCCGTTTATGCGCGGCTACCCTGAAATAGCCGATATGAGCATTGCTGCCATTCGGAAACTCAACGCCGCTGGGATCAAGTGCAGCATCCTCACGAAAGGTATCCTTCCGGCAGAGTTGGCGGAGCTTTCAAAAGAAAACGAATATGGCATTACGCTTGTTTCACTCGACGAGAACTACCGATTACGCATGGAGCCGGGTGCTTCCGCATACGCTGACCGGCTTGCTGCATTGAGAGCACTTCACGAATCCGGTTGCTACACATGGATTAGCATGGAGCCATACCCGACACCTAATCTTATAGAACAGCGCATTAGCAGTCTTCTTGATGAAGTGTCGTTTGCCGACAAGATTATCTTTGGTCGCACCAACTACAGCAAGGAAGTCACTGCCTACCACAAACACAAGGCGTTTTATAACGAACAAGCACAAGCCGTGATTACATTCTGCAATGAGCACGGCATCGCGTACCACATCAAGGAAGGTACGATTACAGAGTAAAGCAATAGCCAGAGAAAAAACCTGCCGAACACACATAGGCAGGCTGTATCTCTCTTACAAGAGCAGAAATTGAGGCGGTATAAATTGGGCTTATGCAATGAAATCAAATTAGTTCGTTTGTCAGAGAAGGTAGAACGTCGAAAAACGGGAGACGTGATTTTTCGCACATATTCCTGCCCCTGCGGGCATGGAGTGATTGAGGAGGAGCAGGATTACACAGAAGGACACCGCGATGGGATTGCCTTCTTGAAGTGCAAATTCTGTGAAGATAGGTATTTTATTGATTTTGGCAATAGCCAGATTCACTGGACTTTATCGGAGAAGGCTACTCCCACGTCAAGAAAGCGCGAATTCGCCAACGAAAGAGATAACAAAGGAGGAAAGAATATGCATTTATTTAGGATTCATGGGGACAATATTGTCGAATGTGAACGAATTGCCGATGTTATAATTAAAGAAACGCGACCGACTTCTTGTAATGTCTCGTTGATGTCACCGTCGACTATGGTTTTCGAGCTTAGTTTTTCATATGCAAATATGGAAGCAAACTGGCGCTTAGAACTGTTGCCCGGCTTTAACAAGGCGGGACGTCATCGCTGGGAAGGAAACATCTTTAAAGCACTAAAAGACAGTGGTAGCTTTCTCGACGAAACTCCTGACGCGATTATTACTTCTGTCAAAGATGGTAGTGAATCAATACTATGCGCAATAGAATTCTGCAGTGCTTTACAAGCTGGTAATCAGGCGTGGCAACGTAGCGGACGGGCTTTTTCAACTGGTCGAACGGGATGCCCATATTTATATATTGTGGATTTTGTTAAATACGAATTGGATAGCAGAACACGAGAACGAAAAGCTCTACGTTTTCCGAATCCTGCTGTACCATATAGCTATATCAATTTTTCAAAAAACTGTAATGGATTTGTGGCACAGGTATATGTGCGTTCTGAAGAATTTGACAAAACCAGAGACCCACTTCTTGCAGGGTTTGATGAAGGCGATTTTGCCGAGAAAGAATTAGCTGCTTATATCGTTAAAAAAATGCTTGGAGTAAACACGAAATCCGAGGAGGACGAAATACTCCGAAAAAATCTAAATGTTGTTCTATTCCTTGCGAAAAGCTCTAATCCTAATTTCAATTTCACTCCCGCGCAGTGGAGCGAGTTGAATAATAGTCCAGAAGATATTGTTGATTATGCAGTTGATAATGCTGATTTTATTTTCCACAAAACAATCACAGCAAAAGGACATCACGGAAAATCGCGTGAGGTATTATCGCTTATTGATAGTGTCAGTGTTGGCCTCGCTTCAAGGGACTTGCCTATAGGAATAATTCCTGCAAATAAACGTAAGGCATTTTCGGCCGGGCTTGCGAAAATATACCCACAGTATGATAGTGCAATTATCAACAAACTATCCCATGAGGATAAACACTTGATTATTTGCTTGATTAAAGGTTTTAAACCCAGAGGTGACGATAACCGACCTGATAGAGGAATTCTCCCATTAGCTGTTATGCTCTCCGCCGAAGATGTTGAAATAATGACTTATTTGTATGGACCAGTTATAAGGAATAATTTTACCAACCTAATAAGTAGTCCTAAGAGATTGGCTGCCTCGAATGGCTTGTGGAAAACCATTTTATCATTAAGTAATTACTTGGCCTTGGATGTACCACTTCTTGGGGGTACAAATGCAGATGCAGAAACACTATTGGATTTAAGTCAACTTAATGCTGAATATACAGCAATCGCTGATGCAGGTCAAAGCCTAAGGCGGCCATGTTTTTCGAGCGTTCCGACTTCATTTCACGAAGACGATGTTGATACAGGAATTCATTACCTATTTTCATGGCTGCTCAGAGGTGCCTGTTTTGAAGGAATGTGTAATCCGCCCGGTGGCGATTGGAGCGGTTTTTCATTAATATTTGAAGGTATAGAAAAGCGGTGGCTTTCATTACCTCGTGTGAGCGACGACGTAGATGGGAAGAGACCAGACTATGTGCTTGAGATTTATGGAGTTTATGAAAAGCCATTGCTTCTTTCGATAGAGTCAAAAGAACGGTCTTCGGATTTGGAGCCTGATGTTGGTACAGGACTGATAAACTACATACGAAGTCTTCTTTCATACGTACCAAATGTCGAACGCGACGTATCACCGCGTGTTTGCGGCTGGAGAAAAGCAACTCGGATGGTATCTATTGGCAGCTACGAGGTGCTATCCGCAGCTGCATATCTGAAAGATAGCGCTCAGAGCAATCATATTGTATTCGAGAATAGTAAGTGTCAAATGCTGTTTGTCATGGAGCCAATTGAAAAAGGATGGAACATTGAAATCGTTCCATCCTCAGACAATGCGCTTCGGTTCAAAGAATTCCTATTAAAAAAGGTAATCTCAGACAATATACACCTTAGATGAGCTCACCAATTAAGGTACAGCGACTCAAAAACCTGCATACTTTCTTTGTCTATTACTTTTTTGAAACTTGAATTTCCAGAAGCGATAAATTCGTGTCGCTTATATAGTTCTATGGGAAGGGCAACGGTATAATCATCGTTGCCTCTTTTCCCGTCATATGAAAGAGCATACTTTATTCCGCGCGAGTTTAGGTCTTCGAGGAATGAAAGAAACTGCTCGAAATCTATTGTGCCATAATAGCGTCCCTTTGTGTGGAAATACGGTGGGTCGAGATAAACGAAGTCACCCGAGGTGGCATGTTCAGTGGTCTTTCTGTAGTCCTGAGCATAGAATTCAGTGTTCTGAATTTTCTCTGACCAATCACGTATTATTTTACCAAGTCTATCAGGTTCAATACCTTTTCGAGTATGATGAAGAGAATTATTGAATTCACCGCTTGCGTTAAATCGTATAAGGCCATTCACACAAGTTCGAGATAAGAAGAGCAAGTCTTCGGGCGCGTGAGATGAATTAAAGTTATCTCTTATCTCGTAATACACTAAGTACCCTTCACGTTGGAGCCTTTCCCAACGAACTCTATATTCTTCTTCTAATGTATCCGGTGACGACTTTACCTTGTTCCACAATGCAATAAGAGGTTCGCAAATGTCCCCACATACAGCAGATGAAGGAGACACTGCGTACAGCATAGCGCCTCCGCCAATAAAGGGCTCATAGTAGCATTTTATATCTTCTGGGAAATAAGAAAGCAGCGTACTTGCTTGGCTTCTTTTACTCCCACTCCATTTTATCACAGGTTGAAACATACTTATCCTCCGCATCTATATATCTAATGATAACTGATCATCCTCAGCATCTCTGCTGGTATGAATCAGTCGCTCTTCAGCGATTTTGCAGAACTCGCCGTCGAGTTCGATTCCAATATAATGTCGTCCACACTTTTTTGCTGCGACACATTCGCTTCCAGCTCCCGCAAACGGCGTAAAAACAATATCATCGTTGCGCGATGATATCCTAATCATTCTGCTTAAGATGCGGATAGGTTTTTGCGTTGGATGTTTTCCATATTTCAGCTCTTCGCGCTCTTTATTATTTGGTATGTCCCATACCGTTCTCATTTGTTTACCATGCGTTTTAAGGCCATCTCCTTCAAAAACGCCGGTTTTCGAATATTCGTAATCAAAGTAGTACTCTCGCTTTTTCCCGCCCCTGTTACACCACAGAATGGTTTCGTGGCTTGCTGTTAAACGTCGACCGGATAAGTTGGGAAACGCATTACGTTTATACCATACCACCTCGTTAATTATCTCTATCTTTAGCATTTGACAGATGAGATTAATAATGCCAATGTTATGATACGTGCCGAATATCCACATTGACCCTGTTGGCTTTAATATGCGTTTGGCTTCCTGAAGCCAAGCGTACGTAAAAGCAAAATAGCTCTCTAATGTATAATCATCCCATGTTTGCATAACTTTATTCCAATTGCCGCCCATACCAGCTAATGAAACGCTATTATCCCATTTCCAATCTCCGCCTTTTGACAGGTTGTATGGGGGGTCAGCTATTATTAAGTCTACGCAAGCGTCCGGCAAATTTCGCATCGTTTCAATACATTCACCATTAATAATCGTATCTATAGGCAAGTCATTTTGCTGTTGAATTTCGCAATTCTCTTTACTCATAACGTACTATTCTCCTTGTTATCTTCTGCAATTTTTAGGACGAGTAGATTTTCTTTCTTATCAAGGTAAATAGCAAATTTAGTTTTTCCACGCTCAATTTTCATGTTTGCTAATACTGTTTTTGGCATACGAATACGCATATCCTGTTGTAAAACATATGTATCTAAGTAAATAAGGTCTTTGTTCATACTACGCCATCCTTTCGGCCTGATTTCGGACTAAATTATAGCACGAAATCAGACTAATTTCAAGTGGGCAAACGAAAAGAGCCAACGAAAACAATGAATGAACTTCTGCTTGTGTGCATCTGAAGCGGAGCAACCTTTTAATTTTGCCACACTTTTTAATTATTCCCTCGCCGCCATTTTTGCAGGGTAAGTAGCCACCCGACTTAAACGACAGCGCCGAAAAATCCATAAAGTAAAACAGGGCTTCCGAAGTCGGTAATTGACCACGGAGCCCATGTTTTTGCGCCTTTTTCAACCATTTTCCGGCTGGAGGGGGCTTTTTCTATTGTATCAAAATCTGCATTTACATAGAGCCTGCCTGTAAAACGTGAAATGACATGCTATCATGCGAGCCTCTGCCCAATCCTTTTATTTTTCCTTGAACCTGTATATTTCGGCCGGAGAGCACCGCTTGCACGGACTTTTAGCCCCACCGTCACGGCGGGAGCCCCACACGGCAGGGAGACTGTCGTCTCCCCACCGCTTTTGCCGGCAGAGTCAGTTGCCAGAATCAAATTTTTGCGTCTCAATGGCAATGACCAGACTGGGATGCAGCGTGTCGCCGCTTACGGTAATGTCACTGGTCACGTCCACGAGGGCCTGTGAGAAAATATCCGGGATTTCAATCGACAGCTCCTCTTGCGGTGAGAAGCTGTCCAGATAGCCCATCAGTCCGGCGACAGTCATCTCACTTCACCCGCCTCAGCAGCCATTGTCTCCAGACTTTTCAGCCCGTGACGCTCCCGCATCGAGACGTCTCCGTCAATGAGGACATCGTAAGCGTTGTGGACGATGCGGTCCATAATCGCCTCGGAGATGGGACTGCGGTCCTCTCCACTGGGGTTAATCCGCTCGTACCATTCGCTGGTGTCATACTGCGTGCAGAAGATGGTGGAACCACGGCCGCACCGGCTTTCAACAATCTCCAAGAGATTGTAGGACTCCTGAGGCGTCAGACAGCGAATCAGCCACTCGTCCAGAATGAGTAAATCAACTTTCTGGTAAGCTTTTATGGCTTTCTTAAATTCCCCGCTGGCTTGGGCCATACTCAGTTCGTCCAGAAGTTCCGGCAGACGGATGTAACGGACGGACTTGTACTTGCGGCAGGCCGCGTTCCCCAGCGCACAGGCAAGAAACGTCTTGCCACTGCCGGAGGCTCCCTTCAGAATGATGTGGTGACCCTCCTCAATGTATCCGCAGCCTGCTAAGCGCAGAATCTGAGCCCTGTCAAGATGGCGGTCGGCGTGGTACTCAACATCCTCAATCACAGCGCCGGGCACGGCAAAGTGGGCCTCATGGACGAAACGAATGAGTTTATTCTGCTGCCGCCGGTTCCATTCCGCATCAACCATCAGGGAAAGTCGGTCCTCAAAGCCGAGTTGGCTGAAGGAGCCGGGGTCCTTCATCTGACGTTCCAGCTCCGAGGCCATGCCGCTGAAACGCATGGCTCTCAGAGCGTCAATTGTAGACTGGTTACTCACCGGCGGTACCTCCCTTGCGGAAGTATGCCGCCCCGCGCGTGATGCCGTGCTGGACGGAGGTCTTTGCAGTTGCAGTTGAATCCTCAACAGGAAGCTTGTCCTGTCCGTTTTTCAGGATTGTACTCAGCGTCCGAATGGAGGGCGTCGAGCTAAAGGACAGCAGCCGCTCACAGGCTTTCTCTAAACGTGCAGAGCCGTAACGCTCCGCCAGCTTTGTCAGGCTGGCACAGGCCTTGTAGCCCTGCTCCGCTTCTTTGCCGCCTGTGAGGAAGTACAGGACTACCGCTGCGGTGTGTTCGCCGACGGACTTGCCCCACGCGGTAAAATCATCCTCATTGTAGCTCAGGTATTTGCGGTGTTCCGGCGTCATGTGCTCCGGCTTTAATATAGGGTCGCGAAGAGCGACGCGGCTCCTGACGTGCATAGCAACACGGGTCCCGCGGTAGAAAACCTCAACAGTATTCGGCGTCAGCCGCAGATTTACCGTTTCTCCAATTAGGTCAAACGGTACGGAGTATTTATTCAGACCGTCGGAAACGAGATAATCGCTGCCGACCTTCAGGTTCGAAGTCCAGACGGCTGGCTCATAGTCCGTGTTGGGAAGCGGCCGCATATATGGCTGCTCCTCTGAGAGGTACGCCGTCCGTCGGCTGCCCTCCCGCTTCTGAAACGGCCGGTCATTGAGTTCCTCGAGCTTCTCTGCCACAGCCGCCTGCTCTTCGCGGATGGAGAAAAAACGTTCGTTTCGCAGCGCGGCCAGAATCCATGTGGACGCGACCCTCACTGTTCCTTCCGCATGCGGCTTGTCCTTTGGATGCTCAACTCTGGCCGGAACAATCGCTGTGTCATAGTGCTCGGCCAGTTCCTGATAACTGCGGTTGAGAACGGTTTCGTAGCGCGTGTTGGCGCTCACGCCGGTTTTCAGGTTGTCCGGAATCAAGAGTCGGGTCACGCCGCCAAAGTAGCTGTAGGCGTGGGCGTGACACTGCAGCCAGCTCTCGAGCCTCATGTCCTCACGCGCCTCCGCATAGGCAAAGCCGCTGCAGGGCAGCACGGCAATGAACAGATACGCTTTCGAGATTTCTCCGGTGACCGGGTCCTGAATATCGAGCGTGTTTCCGGCCCAATCGACTTCCATGGCGTCGCCGGGCTTGTGCTGGATGCGCATGGTCGCCTTGGTGATTTGCGCCCATTGCCGATATTTCTCGCAGAACTGCGTGTACATGTACGGCGTAGTTCCCTCGCGCTCACACCTGCCGCAGTATTCCGTCCAGAGCAGCATCAGGTTCACGCCCGGCCGGGCCAGCTCGCTGTGAATGTCAGCGAAGTCCGGCATCACATAGGTGACAGCCTTTGCAGTTTTCTCGGGGAAAAGGATGTCCCTAAGCATTTCATTGCTGACGGATTCATCCAGCGGCCACTTGATGCCGGCCTTCTTTGCCGCCGCCTGTACTTCACGAATTGAGTGCCGTGAGCTGTGCAATGTCAATTCTATGCGCCTTTGACTGTTCTCCGGGTCACTGCTGAGCCGGAGGATTTCTCGGTAGTCTACCATACGGTATTCCTCCACGAATGTAGTCACGCTGTGCGTGCTGCTTCCATTATAGAGGAATTCCATAGGTCTGGGGCTCCCCGCCGTGACGGTTGGGCTAAAACGCCGTGACGGCGGGGCTAAAAGTCCGTGCAAGCGGGGCTATTGCGGCGAAATATACACTCACGCCATCATTTGGATTGAATCATTTTGTTTTGTTGAAACTATGAGAGTAAAGTGATGGTTTTAGGCTCCTTGTGCAGTGGTCACTAACATTCATCCGCAGAAAAAGAGATTGCCTTGACCGGGCATGCGTTGACTGCCTTCATAAGCTTCTCCTGATCAATATCTTCACTGATTTCTTTAAGAGAAGCCTTTTTGTTCTGAATCTCAAATAACTCCGGGTAATTTTTTGTACACAAAGAGCACCCCATACAGGCGGATTTGTTGATGGAAGGGCCGCTCTGATTTGCCTTGAGCTGAGGCAGGTCATCATCCTTTACAATTTTCGCTGTGATCCATGAAAAAACAACGATGGCAATGACAGTCAAAACCCAGCGAATCGCCATAAACTCAAATCCCAAAAACTTTAGCTCATTTAGCAGCATCGGGACTTTTATCACGGCCCAAGCGCTTAATATTATCACAAGATTTCTGACTGAAGCGCCTTTCTTATGCAGCATCACGCACAGCGGAAACGCTGCGTAGATTGGGCCCGCAGATATACTTCCAAGCGCAAGAGAAAAAACGACGCCTTTTACTTTTGCTTCCTTTCCAAGATATTTCATGATTTTTTCCTTGGGAACCCATAAATCCAGGAGAGCAGTCAAAACAAATATGACCGGCATGATCATAATCATTTCTTTTATGTAA
>Ga0268263_1002119_pt1 | contig 13848 bp, 8 predicted proteins | sample Biomet5_FD_190358 | JGI IMG/M metagenome (GOLD analysis project Ga0268263, IMG submission 190358) | Microbial communities from bioreactor (seeded with sewage sludge) at LBNL, California, USA - Biofuel metagenome 5 (SPAdes) (version 4) | ecosystem: Engineered > Bioreactor > Anaerobic >... | reverse complement strand
GAGCATTTGTAGCGTTGACGTCCAAAAACTATACCATTCTTTTTGTGAGTGGAACTATTACACCTTGGGCAGTTCATACAGAAATATAGGTTCTAATGATATATATCTATAATTATTTACCAAAGCCAAAAAAAGAATTTATTTCTTACTGTTAGTAATTGTCGGAAAGCCTGTAAAGAGTGGGTATTTATAACCCTCCGCGCTCCCTATGTAATGAAAAGTAAAAGGATACAAATAACCAACCCAAAAATGTCAAAAGAGTGTCCTTAAGAATGTTCCGAAAGCTTTCATAAGTCTGAAGGAATTTCCTGAAAACATGAGCTTTCTTAGAAGGATAGAAGGATGGTCCATGTCTCCGTACTCGGTAATTGTGTTGAGAATTGAAGGGGTGTTTAGCGAACCTATAAGGTCATTGAACTGCCTGTCTTCAAGCTTCTCGATGTAGTCATGGATTTTCATGCCTATCTCAAGCTCTCTTTCAAGACCCTTCCTCCAGAGCTGGTCATACTCGGAAAGCCGTTTTGCCGAGGTATCTCCTTCAAGGGCAGCCTGTGCAGCAACCTTTCCAGCAATTTTTGCCGCAAAAGCCCCGGTGTAGACTCCTCCTCCTGATGTCGGTTTTGTCTGCCCTGCCGCATCACCAACCAGCAGAACCCCATCAGACACCGTTTTTTTCTGAGGGCCTATCGGGATTCCACCCACTACAAAATCAAGCATACCTCCTGAGTATCTCGCTTTTACATGAGGATTGGAGCGGAGGAATTTCTCAAGATAAGAAAGAGGAGAGCTCTCTTCGTGCCCATTTTTCCAGGCAAGCCCAGGTTCAAGGGCAAGTGCAATCCTTGAAATTTTTTCATTAACAGGCACGGTCCAGGCAAAAAAGCCTGGAGCAACAGAACCCGGAAACAGTTCAACAAAGTCGCTGTCATCCGAGGCATAAGGAGCTTCTATCTGGATCCCCGGAAGTACGCTGGCAGGTTTTTCAAGCCCTGCATAGCTGGCTATCCGGCTTTTTACGCCGTCTGCCCCTATCACGGTGGATGCGCATATTGTTTCAGGTTTGCCGTTTTTCAGTACCTTGAGTTTTACCGTAGAATTTTGCTGTACCTCTTTATCGTTTTTCGGACTCGGCATTTCGAGTCCCACAGCTCTTGTCCTGAGAGAGAGTTCCACACCTTCTTCCACAGCCCTTATTGCAAGGGCGCGGTCGAAGTTTTTCCGCGAGACTACATACGCTTTGGTCTGCTTTCCATCGATTGGCAGGCACTGCCCATCTGGAGCATGTACAAAGGCTCCACGCACGGAATTGAACACAAACTCGTCCGAAGGCTTGAGCTCGCACTCTGCAACCGCTCTGGTGCTCAAAAGTCCGGTACAGCTTACAGGCGACCCTATGAAAGCATGCTCTTCAAGTAGGAGAACCTTTGCCCCATTCAGGGCTGCATAGCGAGCTGCAGTGGATCCCACAGGCCCGGCTCCAACCACAACAACATCATATTTCATACCGTGTTACCCTCAAGAATAAGCCCTTACTATAGAAGGAAGCTTAATATACTCATAATTCATAACTACATTTGGATTACAATTTTTATATATAGGCACAGTGATTTTTAAGTAAAATGATTTTAGGTACAGTGATTTTAGGTAAAGTAATGTTCATTCCATATATGTGATCTTCATTCCGTATATGTGATCTTCATTCCGTATATGTGATCTTCATTCCGTATATGTGAGCTCTATTGATGAAAATAATTTTTCATTGATTATAATAATCTCTTTCTCGATAAAGAGAACTCTTTGTTAGTCGGCTTTCCCTTCTTTGATCGAGTTAACTCTTTATTGAGCCGATGAGTTTCTAATTAATTCTCAATACGGTTTAAAGTACAGATAAAACATTATTTGGATGTAAAAGTTTTCCAGGTTTCACAATCTTAATATATTGATAAATACATTCACCGTGCAACTGAACCATAAAACTGAAAGATCAAATATTTAATGATTTCTTCAAACTACTAACCAGGGTTTTCATGCAGCAGAAAAAGCAGAAAAAAGAAAAACTCCAGGTTTCGGGCCCACAGAAAACAGATAAAGGTTATCAGGGCACAAACAAAGCCCGAAATTTGGATAAAAAAAGATTCCAAATTACGGATAAAAAGGCTTCCCGAAACTCGGATAATAAAGTTTCCAGAACTTCGGATAATAAAGCCTCCCGAACTTCGGATAATAAAGCTTCCAGGACTTCAGATCGAAAAAACTCTCAGACACGGCAAAGCAGGGTAAAAAACAAATCTACTGGTTTTAGAGAAAGGCCTCCTGAGAGAAAACACACTTCCAGCAAAAGCGCTAGCTCTAAAGAAATTCATGATTTGATCCCCGCGAAGAAAAAAAACGTACAGCGTTTTGAGTATGAAGACGATAAAATATTCTGGTGCGAAAAATGTAACTTGCCACTTATAGGAGAAGAATGTGGAATATGCGGTGGCAAAGGGGAAGTCCTTCAGCTCTCTCAACCTGCTGACGTCCGTTTTTGTTCTCCTTACGAGCGAGAAGTCATAGACAGGCAGCTTCACTCAGCTTTTGGTTGCAATCCCCTTGGAGATAAGCTAATTCTTCTAAACAAAATTCCTGGTGAGGACAAAACTGATGAGGTGCTCGTAGATGGCTTTATTTTTGGAATTCTCCGGTTTGAGCTTTCAAAAATGGATTATAGTTTTGAACCTTCCATCCAGGGCGCAAAAATTCTCCTGAAACATGCTAAAGGCAGGAAAGTCGAGCTTAAGAAAACAAAACGGCACCTTAACGGAAAAAGTGTCGCAGCAGAATCTGTTGAAGCCTTCGACAGCAATATAAAAGCAGGAAACTTTGTCCTTATTACTGCAGGCAGCCTGACAGGCTATGGGGTTTCTTATATTGACGGTGCGGACTTTTCGGACCTGAAAAACCTGCCTGAGCCCGAGAACCGGACTGAATTGGAGTCTTCAACCGGAGCCGAAACAAAAGTTCTCAGGATCAGGAAGATTGATAGCAGTGAAGCGTCACTTCGTCCTGAGACTCCGGATCTTGCGGCATGCATAGAGGCAAACAAAAAACACCTCCAGGTGCTTGGGAAGAACGCAATCAATACTATTCGCGGGATTATTTCCAGGAAAGAATACAAAAACCTGCCTGTCTATGTCTCCTTCAGCGGCGGAAAAGACAGTCTTGTGGTGCTTGACCTGGCGCGGTCTTCCCTTAAGCAAAGGGAGCTCAAAGCTTTCTTCCTGAACACCGGGATTGAGTTTCCGGAAACCGTCGAGTTTGTACGAAACTTTTGCCGGGAAAGGGAAATTTCACTCATCGAGGCAAATGCAGGTTCCACTTTCTGGGAGCAGGTAGGAAAATTCGGGCCTCCTGCAAAGGATTTCCGCTGGTGCTGTAAGGTCTGCAAGCTGGCATCAGCAGGGGACTTCGATACACAGAAAGAAGCCTCATCTCGAAAAGGAAACATTGATGTGGCTTATAACAGTGATGTGGCTTATCTCACAATTGACGGTAAACGTAAGCACGAATCGTTCTCAAGGGCAAGGATTGCAGCAAGTGAGACAAATCCTTTTGTCCCTGCCCAGCTCAACATCTTTCCTATAAGGGATTGGAAGGCAATTGAGGTGTGGCTTTACATACACTGGAGACAGCTTTCCTACAATCCTCTCTATGAACTTGGCTTTGAAAGGGTAGGTTGCTGGCTTTGCCCGTCTGCCCTCGCTGCCGAGTACGCCAGGGTAAAAGACCTGCACCCTGAAATGTATGCGAAGTGGAACGCTTTTCTGCTGGAATGGGCAAAGTCCAGAGGGCTTTCCGAAAAATTCGTAGAGCATGGGTTCTGGCGCTGGAAAGAACTGCCTCCCAAAATGCTAAAACTGGCCGAGGAGTTAGGGATTTCCGTGCTTGCCAGAGAAAAAACTGAAGACTTTGAAATTGCAGTCGTGTCAGGAATTTCTCCCTGCCGGGCAGGCGGCTATTCAATAGAAGCAGCTGTGAAAGGCATCACGGAAAAAGAAGCTGCAGGTTTCATCAATGTTCTCGGAAACACGATTTATGCGGAAGACCTGGGGATGTTGCTGGTTAAAACCGGGACCGGAACTGTAAAGTTTTTTTCGAACGGAAATCTGCTTGCAAGTTCGGAAACAAAGGAAAAAGCAGTTTCACTTTTTAAGGAGGCTGTAAAGCAGTTTACAAGGCTTTCTCGCTGTACTGGCTGCGGGATCTGTGTAAAAGCCTGTCCTGTCGGGGCAGCTTCTCTCGAAGGAAAAATACCGCATGTAAGCGAAGCCTGTATCAGGTGCGGAAAATGTACAGAGTCCTGTGTGGTAACCCGATACTTTGATAAGCTCGTACCGGACCTGAATCAAAAGTTAAAGGTGTGATCCACCAGAAATCCGAATTTCATACCTCTGTGATATTTTTAAATAGTTTCTAAATATATTTAGATATTGCACTTTCTAATAAAGTTTAGATCTTGCAATTCACCATTTTCTTCCATAAATTGATTTAAACCTGTGTATAATTCATCTATTCAAACGGAAACTAAAAAATGAGATTGAGCCAAAACCCTGACGGAGTAAGTCAGATCATAGCTAGCCGATGGAAAATTGGAGCAGCTCTGGCGGTAGCGTTGCTTCTTTACTTTGCGTTTCTAATTCTGCTGCCCCTCGCAGATGGAATCGTACTTGGCATAGTCTTTGCTTACATTGCCAGGCCTATTCGGGTAAAATTCAAAAAGCACAGAAAAATAGGAGCACTCGTTGCCAGTCTGTGCATATTCGTCCCTATAGTGTTTATTGTCGGGGCAGGTATTGTTGAGATCCTTAACCAGGTCTCCTGGGTTATTGGACATAAGACGGCAGTTGCGGCAGCAATTCTAAATTTCATAAACTCTCTGAACATTCCGGATAGAATCATAGAAAGTATTAATTCTGCCATCTGGGACCTCTTTACCTCGTTACTCCCTGCAGTAGGCAGTATAGGGCTCCTTTCATACGCCCAGAGTATCAGTCTATTTTTCATTAATTTTGTAATCTCGATCATTTTCTGCTATTTTATACTTGCTGATGGGGATCGACTTTACTGCGCATTTCTTGGCGTGATCCCAAAAGAGTACAAAGAAGTTGTAAACCGTTACGCGCATCATCTTGATATAATCCTTAAAGGAATTTTCATAGGCAATGCCTACTCTGCTCTAATAGTAAGCGTAACCTCAGTTGTTGTTTTCTACGCTTTTGGATATACTCATGTGCTTGCCCTCGCAACCCTTATCTTCATAGCTTCGATAATTCCTCTTTTTGCCGGTTACATGGTGCTGTTGCCTCTGGCTTTAATGCGGTACTTTGAATTAGGGTTTAAAAGCGCAGCTACTTTCTTTATAGTATCCTCCATCATTATCTACGGCCCCCCAGAACTGATTCTCAGACCCTATCTGACCAGCTTGCAATCCAAGATTCACCCGATGCTGCTTATGCTTGCATTCCTGGGAGGGGCTTTTGTAGGAGGGATTGCAGGATTTTTTGCAGCCCCAATTCTTCTAGGGGCTCTGGTTGCGGCTTACAGGGTTTATCAGGATCACACCCATCCCGAAATTGCCGAGACCTGCGCAGATCTCAAGAAAATGGGACATCCCAATAAAGCTGGCTCGGAAAAGTAATTTTGGAGTTAAGCTCAGAAAATGTACCGAAAAACATAGGAGATCCTGAAGTTTTCCAGGATATGCCCAAAAATATCAATCGAAAGGGATTATTTTATATCGTTGAAGGATATTAGGACTGTCATATATTCTTCTTTACCCCCTTTAATCAAGATCTACTGACGGTACAGACCTCAGTCAGTCTTATATGAATCAATTGTTTGATTCAACCGAAACTACTTAGGGAAAGAATTCCAAACCGAAAAGAATTCGGGAGAAATTACAGACCGAAAAGAATTCGGAACAAAATTCATAAAGAAGCACTACAGAATTCCTCATAGGAGCACTAGGTGATAGAATGCAATTATTGCTCATTCACTCTGATTATATTGAATACGAAACCAAAAAACAAACTCCAGTTGCTGAAAAAATTGAAGAATCCTTAAAGTCCGGCAGGCTTGAGGAAGCACTTACCGCTTTTATGGCTGTTGAAAGTGTAGATGAGGCAAATCCTGAGGTAACTATAGAAAAGACGGTTTCCGAAATTGAAAAGGTAGCTACTCAGGTCAAAACCAACCGTATAATGCTCTATCCTTACGCTCACTTAAGTTCTGATCTTTCTTCTCCGAAAGTTGCAGTAAAGGTGCTCAAAGGCATAGAGACTGCACTCTCAGATAAATACGAGGTCAAACGCGCTCCTTTCGGGTGGTATAAGGCTTTTAGCATCAGTTGTAAAGGGCACCCACTTTCCGAACTCTCCAGGAGTATACGCCCTGAGGGAACTCAAAAAGCAGCAGGCAAAGTCGAGGCAGGTGGGGAAAAAGAAGAGGTTGTTTCCGAAGCCCTCAAAGCCGAAGGTACGGCAAAGTCTTACTGGCGCATCCTTACCCCTGATGGAGAACTTCACGAAATAGAGAATTTCGACCTTACGCCTTACCCCAAACTCCAGAAGTTTGTAGACTACGAAATTTCCAAGAGCAGGGCTGTTGAGCGTGCTCCTCCTCATGTGGAGCTTATGCGGAGGCTTGAGCTTGCGGACTATGAACCAGGTTCAGATTCCGGAAACATGCGGTATTATCCTAAAGGGAGGCTTATAAAATCCCTTCTTGAAAATTATGTGCTTGATGTCGCAACCGACTTCGGGGCAATGGAAGTTGAAACTCCTATCATGTATGACATGAACCATCCGACTCTTAAGAAATATCTGGACAGGTTCCCTGCAAGGCAGTACTCCATTGAATCCGACAAGCGGCAGATGTTCCTGCGTTTTGCAGCCTGTTTCGGGCAGTTCCTTATGAACCACGACATGACGATTTCCTACAGGAACCTGCCTCTTCGGATGATCGAAATGACCCGCTACAGTTTCAGAAAGGAACAGCGGGGAGAACTTGTAGGCTTAAGAAGGCTCAGGGCTTTTACCATGCCTGATATGCACAGCCTTTGCGAGGACATGAGCCAGGCTGTAGACCAGTTCAAAAAGCAATATGACCTCTGCATTGATGTGCTTGAAAATATAGGAATCCATATTAAGGATTATGAGGTAGCCATCCGCTTTACCAGGGACTTTTACGAGTCGAATAAAGAGCTTGTAGTCAATATGGCAAGAACCGTCGACAAACCTGTGCTTGTCGAGATGTGGGACACCCGTTTCTTCTATTTCGTGCTCAAGTTCGAGTTTAACTTCGTAGACGCTCTTGCGAAGGCAAGTGCACTTTCCACGGTCCAGATTGATGTCGAAAATGCGGAAAGGTATGATATTTCTTATGTAAATGCTGACGGCAAACTGGAAAGGCCTACCGTACTTCACTGCTCTCCAAGCGGGGCAATCGAACGCTGCATTTATGCCCTTCTCGAAAAAGCTGCAATGGAAACCGAAGAAGGAAAGGTTCCTATGTTGCCAGTGTGGCTTTCTCCTACTCAGGTCAGGATTGTGCCAATCTCAGAAAAACACGTCGCTTTTGCCGAAGAGGTTTCACAGAAGCTGGACTGCAGGGTTGATATTGACGATCGTGACCTGTCAATAGGAAAGAAAGTGAGGGAAGCAGGCAGGGAATGGGTCCCTTACGTGGTTGTCATTGGAGATAAAGAAATCGAGGACGGCACCATTAATGTAACCATTCGAGCCGAATCCGAGCAGAACAAGCCTAAAAAAGTTCAAATCACTCCGGAAGAGCTTAATGACAGGATTAAAGGCGAAATTGCAGGAAAACCGTACAGGAAACTGCCCCTATCAAAATACCTTTCTGGAAGACCAAAGTTCGTTTAAATATATTAATATTTTATGAACTTAATATTTTACGAACTCTTCCAAAAAAATAAACATATTAAAATTTTCTGAACACTTCCCAAAAAACAAGTTTTCGGAAACTGCCAGAGGAAACAAAAATTCTCTGTTTGCCTGTTTCTTCTGGCTTTTTAGCATAACATATATATTGACGTAATTCTTATTATTGAAAGAGGATTCCTTTTAAATAAAAGTAGTTCTAGGTTTGTTCTTCTCCGTTTCTGGACGAAAAGATCCCGATCCAAGCATTTTGGAATGAAATTTTTACTAAATGAAATTTTTACTAATTATTTGTAAGTTATGGGGAGTTACTTCTTATTGAGTTTATAATTACATGCAGAATTTCCTTTTATAGGCTATACCAGTTTCCCAGAAACCTTTTGTAAGGCACTTTCTGGTTTTGATATCAAATTTTTACATTGACAAGTGTAAGGACAGCGTAACTGATGACAATTTCAAATGAGACCGCAGTCGGTATGGAAACCGTCGAGCTTGAGCCCTTGAGGGAAGATAAAAAGAAAATTTTTGAGGATATTCTAAAATATCTTGAAACCAATCAGAGAGGCTATATCAAGGTTCCTACAGGCTGGGGTAAAACCTTTCTTTCGAAACATATAATGAAGAAGTACTACGACGAAGGGAAAGTCGTGCTTTTCCTTGTCTCGAAAAATAATCCTCTTCTTAGCCAGACCTATTATGACATAAAGAAAAAACGGCCCCTTTTTCCCAACAGCGCACTTCTCTCATCAGAGCATAAGGTGGACCGAAAAGAACTTGCTGAAACTTTGAGGGTTTTTGGGCAGGAAAAGGATAAAGGTTTTGTTCTTTTTGCCTCGCTTCAGACCGTACTTGGAAAACAGAGCTCTGAGATCAAGAACCTGATTCTTGAACTTGCCGACCTTGCAATAGTGGATGAGATCCACAATTTCATTAACAATCGAGGAAACGATTTTCTCAATGAATTGGGGGAAAGGACAAAAATCCTGGGAATGACTGCAACCCCATTCCAGGGGGTTGTCGGGAATGTCAAGTTCGTGGATGAAATTGCAGGGGATATGAGAGAAGTCTACGCAAAAACCCTTCCTGAATGCATTCTGGACAACGAACTTGCCCCCCTTAAGTACACGATTGCCGAGAGTTCGGAGGATATCTTTGAGATCTTTGATTTTGAAAGAGGGCTTGATGAACTTGATAAGCAGGACCTTTTCCTTGACTGCAGCACTCCTGACAGGTTGAAAAAGGTAATTCGAAGAACCCAGCTTGCAAAAGATGTGTACGATTCTATGATAAAACACAAGCATGCAAAAACGCTTGTCTTTTGCGCCCCTGTACGGAAACGTGTCTATGGCGTAGGGGCTGACGATAAGGAAATTAACGCATTCCATGCAAAGCTTACCTCTTCGGTCTTCAATGGGGAAATTTCAGTTCCTGAATCCGAAAAGGATCCTGAGCCTATCCTGCCTGTAAATTTTGAGAATTATACCCCTGAAGGCGAGTTCCGGGATACGGTATTTATAAGCTCGGAGCTACCTAAAAATGAACAAAATTCCATTCTTGCAGCTTTTAGAGAAATGGGAAAGCCCCCTTATGTGCTATGCACCGTAGGTATGCTGATCGAAGGGTTTGATTTTCCAGGACTTGAAGCCCTTTTTTTGCTGCGCCCTACTCTGAGTATGCGGCTCTTTGAACAGCAGGTCGGAAGGGTGACAAGGCTTTCTCCAGTCTCAGGAAAGCAACAGGGCAATATATTCGAGATTTCGGATAGTATTGACTCTCTCTACCAGCGTTTTGGGGAAGGTGTTTTTTCCGGGGAAAAGGTTGACCAGGTGCAGATGCTCCAGCCTGAGATCCGCCTTGAAGAACTCTTTTCAGAAGGCGATGCAGCCAGGGCAATAGAGGAAGGAAAGATAGAGATTAAGAAGGTGGAACTTGGACCTCAAAGAAAAGGGAAGGGAAATAGAAAAAGGGCTCAGGTTCGTGAAATCCCTGTAAGGCTTCCTCCGACATCCATCAGGGCAAAATATTTTTCGCGCCTGCTCGCACTGACAGAGGAGAAGGACATAGGAGCTTTTGAGCGGGAAAAGCGTGAACTCATGCGGGCTACCCTGAGGTTCCGGGTCAGGGAACTCAGAGACGCAGAAGAACTTGCAGAGCTTGCAAGCAATATAAATAAGCTCAAGCGGGAAGCTTATGAAGACCATAGACTAGGGGATGTTTCAAGGCAGCATAAACCCAAGGTTTTCGGGGAAGTCGAATGGCTGCTGAAACTTCAGGCCCTGAATTCCCTCAAGTATAACGGTGGACACCTCTCGATGCCTGAGAAAAACCGGATCTTAAAAACTCTGAATTTCGAGCCCGATTTCCGAAAGATAGACAGCCTCAGGCTTAAATGCCTGAAACTCGGTTCGGCCCAGAAGACTATCCCTGAACTTGTAAAGGTGCTGGGGTTCGTAAGCCGCCTCTCGTCTTCGGAAACCTACCAGTTCCTCGACAAGAAGAAAAAGGATCACTGGAAACGGGAGTTCCTGCCTGCGGTTTACTGGGGTTTCTGCTTCACCGATGATTCTCCTGAACTGAAGGAACTTTTCGAGTCTACGGAATGGGACAGGCGGGTCAAAAACATTATCCGGCAAAAATAAGTTTCATCGTATCCTCTTCGAATTGTATGAATAAAAGTAAATTTCATGTATTTACCGAAAATTTAAAAATTTAATTAAGTTTGAGAAACAACTCAAGCGATGCATTCAACTTTATAACTCTATGATCAAATTGTTGTGCATTTTTCGAGTTGGAAAATTCTCCATTGAATTTGAAGAAGATACCTTTTTTTCTTTTCGAGCCTATCCCAAAAGTAATATTATGTTGAAATTATAAATTTACCTTTATGTCATTTCGTGAAATCGATGATGTTCTATGGAACTCCATAGAACCTTATCTTCCTCCACAGAAACCGCATACAGGAAGGCCACGCGCAAATATGAGGAAGTTAATGAACGGTATTTTTTACGTTGTTATGACCGGTTGTACGTGGAAAGACGTTCCCAGGAAATATGGATCTAAGTCAACAGTGCATAGATTCCATCTATATCTTTGTGAACATGGCATCTATCAGAATATTTTCAATGAGCTTTTAAACAAAGGTTACGACTTGAAGAAAATAGATCTTTCTCATTGCTTTACTGATACAAAGGATATTCCGGCTAAAAAAGTGGGAATATCGGCTACGATGGACACAAAAAAATAAAAGGAATAAAAATAAGTGTTTTAGTAGACTTACAGGGTCTATCTCTCTCGATTATTATTGTTCTTGCAAATAAGAATGATTCAACACTTTATATATCTGCACTTAAAAATTTCAATATAAAGAGACCTATAGGAAGGCCTGTTAACAGGCCGTCCAAAGTGACAGCTGACGCAATGTATGATACAGCTAAAATTAGAAAATATAACAGAGAAGAGGAATAAAGTCCAATATACCAGTAAATAAAAGAAATCGGAAGAAAAAGAAGAGAGGAAGACCAATAAAGGTAGATCAGGAAGAATACAAAAAGAAAAGCATAGTAGAAAGGTTCTTTAGCTGGATAGAGTCAGCAAGAAAGTATTCCCAAGATATGAAATTAAAGAGACATCATATTTAGGAGTTGTAATGTAGCAGTAATAATTAGATTAAATGAACTTTTGGGATAGGCTCAACTAATAATATGGAGGCAGATTTATATTACCCGAAACAGTATTCCCGGAATAAGATTACTCTTTTTACTGTTGCTAACGGTACTTATTTTGCCCGTTGCTCAGGCAGCTTCTGAGTTTAATTATCCAAGAATTTTAGATCATCCCTGGGATCATTCCCCTATCACCGTATATATAGATAACAAAAGTGTTCCTCCACATTATAGTCCTACCTATTACACCCAGGTACAAAAAGCTCTGAATTACTGGGCAGAAGGTGGAAATGGAAAACTGGAGTACACACCTGTTTTTAAAATTGTGGATTCAGAAAAAGCTGATATCAGAATAAGATGGGTCGAAGATATGCAGAAAGAACAGGGTGTTCCTCCTAGAGTTGCAGGTAATACCATTCCATATATTGTCAATGGGCGATTTATACGCGTAGATATAACGCTTGGAGTTGGATTTTTTCAATGGGGAGAGTGGATCCCATATAGTGATACTGCAATGCTTGCCATTGCAAAACATGAATTGGGGCATGCGCTGGGGTTGGATCACAGCAATGACAAGCAGGACATTATGTATCCAACAAATGAGCAGATAAATAATACAAATCCTATCCTGAGCAAGTACGGTTCACTTTTGCTTTTTGCCATTTACGCTATTCTTGCTATTGCCGTCTTCCTCTCTGTAAGCTACATATTAGGACGCGTTGCTAAATAAGAGCTTATCTGAAAATGGTTACATGCTGTAACTTTCCAATAGAGGGGAGTTAATTAAATGAATACTGCTGACAAAACCATTTCTAGCCTAAAAATAAAAACTCTGCTCAGCTTTGTAGAGTTTATTGCCATCATCGTTTTGTTCCTTTTCGCTCCTGCAGGTTCATTTAATTTTTGGCAAGCATGGGTTTATTCAATTATATTTGTTGCATCATCAGCGACAATTACTTTTTACTTATGGAAAACAAACCCTGAACTTCTGGCTCGTAGGGTTAATGCAGGGCCAGGCGCTGAAAAAGAAAAGACTCAGAAGATTACACATTTTTTTGTTATCTTATTATTTATTGCCTTTCTCGTTATTTCCGCATTTGACCATCGTTTTGGTTGGTCGCATGTCTCTTTCTACATTGTCGTTCTGGGCGACGTTCTTGTAGTGTCAGGATTTTTTCTACTCTTTCTTGTCTTCAGAGAAAACGCTTTTGCATCTTCAATCGTTGAAGTAACCACTAATCAAAAAGTGATAACAACTGGACCTTACAGCATAGTCCGCCATCCCTTGTATGTGAGTGGTCTCTTTATGATGTTAGGCACCCCTTTAGCACTTGGATCGTGGTGGAGCTTACCTGTATTTATTCCCTTTACTTTGGTAATAATCTGGAGACTTCTTGATGAAGAAAAGTTTCTATCCAAAAATCTACAAGGCTATAAAGAATACTGTCAAATAGTTCGTTATAGATTAATCCCATTTTTGTGGTAAGTTAATTCTATTATATATTGTCATCAATAATTAACTCAGCAATTAATCAGGGCTTACTCACCTTGATGGCAAATTCAGGAAAACATTGCAGGACTGAAAGAGACATTCAACCAGGAGTCAACAGCTCCATTCATCTTCAATGAATTTTTATTTCAGCCTGATATCAAGCTGCTTGCAGAGATGTAAGCCAGCATAAATTTGATTATCGCATGAATTAGCTGATATGTATCTAAAAGGGGGTTAGGTACCATGGCAAATGTTAGTGTTAAGCGAGTTTCAAAAGAGAAGTTATAGCAGGAAGTTGAAGACCATATCATTTCTGGTTGAAAACTTAAACGCAGAATGAAAATGTAGCCATTTTAGCCAACCTGATGGGTGGTGTTCTGGGGCTGGGCACTGGTCTGGGGATAGTCATATACTGGTATTCTTGTTAACTTCCTGCCTGGTTGACTATTATTTTTACTGGTAATTTTATTACTACGGGAGCGCAGAGGGTCACTAATACCCCATTCTTTAGAGGCTGTCCGACAATTATTGGTAGTAATAAAAAACGCTAAAAAGAAAGCAAATAAGGCCTTTAAATCAAAAAAGAAGGAATTGTTTTATTACCGAAGGTAATTGTCGGACAGCCTCTTTAGATTGGGGATGAAGTGAACCCTCGCCTCTTTTTGGTTTCGTTTAAACCTCTGTACCGTTGCTTCTTTGTAAAGTAGGTTTCTTAGTTTCATGGTTACATAAGTTGGTAATGAAACTCTGCATC
>Ga0268263_1002118_pt1 | contig 13859 bp, 14 predicted proteins | sample Biomet5_FD_190358 | JGI IMG/M metagenome (GOLD analysis project Ga0268263, IMG submission 190358) | Microbial communities from bioreactor (seeded with sewage sludge) at LBNL, California, USA - Biofuel metagenome 5 (SPAdes) (version 4) | ecosystem: Engineered > Bioreactor > Anaerobic >... | reverse complement strand
CCCCATCGGCCGCACGCCCCGCAGCAACCCGGCCACCTATACCGGCGTGTTCGACGACATCCGCGGCCTGATGGCCATGACCCCGGAGGCCAAGGTCCGCGGCTACGACAAGGGCCGTTTCTCATTCAACGTGCCGGGCGGCCGGTGCGAGGCCTGCCAGGGCGACGGTGTCAAGCGCATCTCCATGAACTTTCTGCCGGACGTCTACGTGCCGTGCGAGGAGTGCGGCGGCACCCGCTACAACGAGGAGACCCTGCAGGTCCATTACAAGGGCAAGAACATCTACGACATCCTGGAGATGACCATGGAGGAGGCCGCCGCGTTCTTCGCCCCCATCCATCGCATCAAGAGCAAGCTGGATACCCTGATCGAGGTCGGGCTGGGCTACATCAAGCTGGGGCAGAGCGCCACGACGCTGTCGGGCGGCGAGGCCCAGCGCGTCAAGCTGGCCAGCGAGCTGCAGAAACGCCCCACCGGCAAGACCGTCTTCATCCTGGACGAGCCGACCACCGGGCTGCACAGCTACGACGTCCAGCGGCTGCTGACGGTGCTGCAGAAGATCGTCGACCACGGCGACACGGTCATCGTCATCGAGCACAACCTGGACGTGGTCAAGAGCGCCGACTGCCTGATCGACCTGGGTCCGGAAGGCGGCGACGGCGGCGGCACGGTGGTGGCCTACGGCACCCCCGAGCATGTCGCCGGCGTGGCACAGAGCTATACCGGCCAGTATCTGGCCCGGATGCTGAAGGGGGGCGTCAGCCATGGATGACAAGCAGGTCAAGGTCCGTACCCTGCTGGACTACTTCCACTACCGCCAGCTGTGCGGCGACCAGCAGTCGCTGGAGAGGATCATCGGCGAGCCGGCCATCAACCGTCCCGGCTTCGAGCTGTCAGGCTTCTTCGTGGGTGAGCCGTCCTCACGCATCAACATCATCGGCGAGAAGGAGAACCGCTTCATCGCCACCATGGCGCCCGAGGCCCAGCGCAAGGCGTTCGATTACCTGACCAACGAGCCGGTGCCGATGATCCTGATATCGCGCGACCTGCCGCTGCCGCCGATATTGAAGCAGTATGCCGACGCCAAGAACTTCCCGGTCTTCTCATCGTTCGCCCCGACTTCGTCGCTGGTGGTCGAGATCATCACCTTTTTGGAGGAGTACTTCGCGCCGGTCGAATCGCTGCATGGCGAGCTGCTGCAGGTCAACGGCATGGGGGTGCTTCTGGAAGGCGAGAGCGGCGTGGGCAAGAGCGAGATCGCCCTGGAGCTGCTCAAGCGCGGCCACATCCTCATCGCCGACGACCGCGTCGACGTCTTCCGCGCCCACAACCACATCACGGGCATGGCCCCGGAGATCCTGCGCAGCATGCTGGAGATCCGCGGGGTGGGCGTCATCGACGTCACGCGCATGTTCGGCATCGCCTCGGCGGCCGAGAAGACACAGATCGACTGCGTCATCTCGCTGCAGCGCTGGCGGGACGACACCGACTTCGACCGGCTGGGCCTGGACAACGCCCAGACCGAGACGATCTTCGGCATCGACATCCCCAAGATCACCATCCCGGTGCGCGAGGGACGCTCGATCGCCGTGATCATCGAGTCGGCGGTCACCAACTTCATCATGAAGGCCCGCGGCATCGATTCCTCCAAGGAGTTCGACGACCGTGTCATCGGCTACATCCGTGAACAAGAAAGGAAAGAGGGACAAAAATGAAGTTCTTCCCTGACAGATTCATATTCCTGCAGCTGGGCCAGGTCGAGATCAGATGGTACGCCGTCTGCATCCTGACCGGGGCCTTGATCGCCTATTTCTTCCTCAACCGCAACATGCACAAGATCGGCTATCCCGACGGGACGGCCGACGACCTGTTCATCGGCTCCGTCCTGTGCGGCCTGCTGGGGGCGCGTCTGTGGTACGTCGTCTTCTACGACCTCAAGGCCTATCTGGCCGACCCCATCACCATCCTGCAGATCTGGAAGGGCGGCGGAGCCATCCAGGGCGGACTGCTGGGCGGCACCATCTTTCTGATCATCTACGCCCATCGCCGCAAGCTGAACGTCTGGCGCATCATGGACAACCTGGCGCCCTATGTCCTGCTGGCCCAGGCCCTGGGCCGCTGGGGCAACTTCGCCAACCAGGAATGCTACGGATTCACCGTCGATGAGAGCTATTACGACGGCATCCTGCACTTCATCAAGGACTCGATGTTCATCGACGGCGCCTACCGCGAGCCGATGTTCCTGTACGAGAGCGTGCTGTGCGTGGTCGGCTTCGTGCTGATCATGATCTACAAGCACCACGGCGAGCACCGCCGCGGCGACATGACCTTCTGCTACTTCCTGTGGTATGGGGCGATACGCTTCTGGATCGAGTCCCACCGCACCGACAGCCTGATGATCGGCAGCCTCAAGATGGCCCAGGTCACCTCCGTCATATACATCATCCTGGCGCTGTGCGGCCTGTTCGGCCTGTTCCGCAAGTGGATCAGCGGCACGGACAAGCCGGTGGTCATCTTCGACCTGGACGGCACCCTGCTGGACACCACGGCACTGATCGTCGCCAGCTTCCAGCATGTGCTCGACAAGTTCGCCCCGGGCCGCACGCTGACCGACAGCGAGAAGTCGGACGTGCTGGGCCCGACGCTGGAACAGTCCTTCACCAAGATGCTGCCGGGCCAGGACGTCAAGGCGCTGGTGGCGGAATACCGCGACTTCAACGTCAAAAACCATAAACGCTACGTCAAGCCCGTCGCCGGCGTGCCGGAGCTGCTGGCCCAGCTGCAGACGGAGGGCTACACCATGGCCGTGGCATCCAACAAGACCCGCTCGATATGCGAGCTGGGTCTCAAGGAATGCGGCCTGCAGCAGTACTTCAAGACCGTGGTGGGCTGCGATGAGATCGCCAACCCCAAGCCTGACAAGGAGACGCTGTACAAGACTTTCAAGGCCCTGGGCGTCGGCAGCGACAAGGCCGTCTACGTCGGTGACAACGCCAGTGACGTGTTATGCGGACGCAACATGGGCGTGTTCACCATCGCCTATGACTGGAACAAGGACAAGACGGCCGAGCTGGCCGCCAGCCGGCCCAACCGCACCGTGACGGACATGGGCCAGATCGCAACCATCCTGAAGGAGGACCACGAATGGACGGCCGAACTGATGTGATCATAATCGGCGGGGGCCCGGCCGGGCTGACCGCCGCCATCTACGCCTCGCGAGCCAATCTGTCGACGCTGGTCGTCGAGGAAGCCATCCCCGGCGGCAAGCTGGCCAAGACCTGGCAGATCGAGAACTATCCCGGCGTCGAGAAGATCAACGGCGCCGACCTTGGCATGCAGATGTTCCAGCACAGCACGCAGTTCGGGGCCGAGTTCACCTATGGCCAGGTGACGGCCGTGGCCCCCGAAGACGGCGGCTTCAGACTGACCATGGCCGACGGCTCCGCGCTGCACGGCCGCACGGTCATCGTCGCCACCGGCACCGCCGAGCGCCGGCTCGACCTGCCCCAGGCGGAGCAGCTGACCGGCCATGGCATCTCGTATTGCGCCGTGTGTGACGGCAACTTCTACAAGGGGCTGCCGGTGGCCGTCATCGGCGGCGGCAACTCCGCCTTGGAGGAGTCGCTGTACCTGGCCAAACTGGCCTCCACGGTGACCATCGTCATCCGTCGTGACGTCTTCCGGGCCGACCCGATCGTCCAGTCGCAGATCCAGGCCGCCCCCAACATCAAGGTCGTGACAGGCCACGTACCCCATGGCCTGGTCGTCACCGACGGCCGTCTGACCGGCCTGCAGGTGGCCGCCGTGGCCGATGGGGCCGTGACGACCATCCCTGCCAACGGCGTCTTCCCCTACATCGGCGCCGATCCCGCCACCGGCTTTCTGGCCGGCCTGGGCGTGACCGACGAAAAGGGCTACATCAAGGCCGGGCCGGACATGGCCACCGCCATCGACGGTCTGTACGCCGCCGGCGACGTCATCGTCAAGGACCTGCGCCAGGTGGTGACAGCCGTCAACGACGGCGCCATCGCCGCCACCAGCGCCGCCCGCTACATCCGCAGTCAAGCCGCCCGCTGAAGGCGGCTTTTCTTAGGTCAATCATGGTATAATCGTCGTAGGCATTGCGAGATCATGAAAGGGGGCTCTGACGAGGCGATGACATACACTTTCATACGCCTGGACCGGAACCTGCCGGTGCCGCTTCATTTCCAGCTGGCCGAATGCCTGCGCAACGCCATCGACTCCGGCATGCTGGAGCCGTGCGAGCAACTGCCCGCCGTCGGCCAGGTCGTCCAGGGCTTCGGCGTCTCCCAGGCCGTGGTGCGGCAGGCCTATGCCGAGCTGGCCAAGGATGGCCTGATCGAGACGATACCCGGCAAGGGGACCTTCGTCTGCGAACCGCGCACCATGAACAACGCCATGGTCAACCTGGTGGACTTCTTCACCAACATGAAGGCCCGCGGCATCGCCCCTGGCTCACAGGTGCTGGAACAGCAGATCGTCACCGTCGACGAGGCGCTGGCCCTGCGCTCGGGACTGGAGCCGGGTCAGGAGTGCCTGTACCTGAAGCGGCTGCGGCTGGGTGACGGCCAGCCGGTCTTCCTGATGCACAACTACACGCCGTTGTCGCTGTATCCCGGCATCGCCAACCACGACTTCACATGCGAGTCGCTCTACCAGCTGATGAAAAACGAGTACGGCCGGCCGGTGGTCCACATGAAGCGGCGCATCAAGACGCGGCTGCCCAGCCAGGAGGAGCAGCAGCTGCTGCAGCTGACGGCCATGACGCCCTGTTTCGTGACTTACAGCATAGGCCGTGATGCGAGCGACCACATCATCGAGTATTCGAAGTATGTCAGCCGCGGCGACCGTGACGCCTTCGAGATCGACCTGGACGTCGGGACCACGGAGAAGAAACATATCGACATGTGAGGCCTCAGAGCCTGAAGGGGCGAGGAAATGTACAACCTTGATTATACGGTCACGGAAGACGACTACCTGACCTTCAACCGCTGCCATCTGAAGACGACGAAGGCGGGCCGGCGCGCCATACTCACCTACAGGCTGCTGGTGCCGGCCCTTTTGGTGTGCATAATGCTGCTGAGCACCATCGGCGGCGGCGATGTCGTGCCCCTGCTGACCATCGAGGCCGTGGTATTCGGGCTGACGTCGCTGCTCTGGGCGCTGCTGGCTCCGCGGATCTACTTTCGGTCGCTGCGCCGCGGCATCAACAGGATGAAGAAGGACGGCCGGCTGCCATTCAACCCGCAGGGGACGTTCGTATTTTCGGAGGACGGCTTCGAGGACCATGGCCCGCTGTCGACGGTCACCACCAGCTATCAGGCCATCGAGAAGGTCGTGGAGGCGCCGGCGGCCGATTACCTGTACGTCAGCGCGGCCCAGGCCTTCATCGTCAAGACGGACCTGTTCGCCGACGCCGCCGCGCATCAGCAGTTCATCGACTTCATCACCGCCCGCCTCAAGCCCGGCACGCCGGTCGTCAAGGCATAGGCGCCTTGTCATGACGTCAGCACGCCGCGGGCCCGTCCGCGGCTTTTCTTCGCGCCGGGCCGCCAAATGAAAACCAGCCCGTATGATAGGGCTGGTCGGATGATCATGGGCGTCTGTTCAGTCGGTCAGGTCCTTGACCAGGTCGATGCCGTGGGAGGTTCCGATGCGTTCAGCCCCGGCCTCGATCATCTTCAAGGCGTCGTCCAAGGTGCGGATGCCGCCGGCGGCCTTGACCTTGACGGCATCACCGACGACCGACTTCATCAGACGGACGTCCTCGACGGTGGCCCCGGAGGTCCCGAAGCCGGTCGAGGTCTTGACGAAGTCAGGCCTGACCTGCCGGGCGATCTCGGCGACTTTGGTGATCTCCTGTTTGGTGAGGTAGCAGTTCTCGAAGATGACCTTGGAGATGGCGCCGTACTTGTGGCACAGGGCCACGATGGTCTCCATCTCATGGCGCACGTAGCCGTAGTCACCATCCTTGACGGCAGTCTGATTGATGACGTAGTCAATCTCGTCGGCCCCGTTCTTCAGCGCATCCTCGGTCTCGAAGGCCTTGGCGGCGATGATCTGCTGGCCCAGGGGGAAGCCGATGGCGGCCCCGACGTGGACCGGGGTCTCGGCCAGCAGCCTGTGGCACAGGGCCGTCTGGCAGGAATTGATGGCGACCATCTTGAAGCCGTATTCGCGGGCTTCGGCGCACAGCTTCTCCATGTCCTTGGCACTGGCGCAGGCCTTCAGGTTGGTGTGGTCGATCATGGCGGCTAATTCCTTACGTTTGATCATATGTATGTGTTCTCCTTTTTTATAGCAATCCATAATGATGAAGGGCCTGGGCGACACCGTCGTGGACGACGTCGGCGGTGACGTACTCGGCCGCCTGGCGGACGTCCGGATGGCCGTTGCCCATGGCCACGGGGTGGCCGACGGCACGCAGCATGCCCAGGTCGTTGAGGCTGTCGCCGATGGCCATGATGCAGGCCATGTCCAGACCCAGGCGGCTGGCTACGGCGCGGATGGCGACGTCCTTGCCGCTGTCACGCGCGATGATGTCGCACGAATGGGGATGCCAGATCGTGCGCGTGCAGTGCGCGGTGACGGCCAGCATGGCGTCCATGGCCGTCTGTGGGCCGAAGGGGTTGAACATGTACAGCGGCCGGTCCAGCTGGGCCTGCAGGTCGACGATCCCAGGGATGGGGGCGCGGATGTATTCGTAGCATTCGCGCAGGTTGGCGTCGATGCAGTTGAGCATCAGCCGCTCCGCGCTGGCCACGACGCAGGGCAGGCTGTGGTCCACGGCGTAGCGGGCCATGGCCCGGGCGTCGCCGGGATCGATGGGATGGTCGTCTATGACCTGGCCGTGATAGTAGCTGACGGCCCCGTCGAGCATCAGCAGCCCGTCGCATACCGCCAGACATCCCAGGCCCAGCTGGCCCAGCTCGCAGCGGTGGCGGCCGGTGGCCAAAAACACGGGGACGCCGGCCTGCTGCAGCCGGGCGATGGCCGCCAGCGTCCGGGCCGTCGGCACGGGGACGGCCGGGGATATCAGCGTCTCGTCGATGTCCAGAAACAGGGCTTGCAGCTCCATGGTCCCTCCTAAAGGTCTTCGATCGCCGATGACAGGGCGGCCCTCAGGCCGCCCTGTCATGTCGGATCCGGTCTTCAGTCGACGTCGTTGGTCTTGTAGCTGGCGGTCTTGGACTTGGCGATGGCCTTGACCTCGGCCATGAGCGGATGCTTGCGCCAGCGGTGGATGTCCTCGGTGACCTTGTATGAGATAAGCTCATAGAAGGGCAGGTAGGCCAGCGGGGCGACCAGCGGGTCGAGACGCGTCTTGACGACCAGCGCATTGGGATCCTTGGTGGCCCGGTCGGTGATGATGAAAGCCCGATCGGTAATCTGGCGGACGCCTTTATAGATCTCGCGGACACGGGCGGAGGCGCGGTCGGCGCTGTCGACGAAGAAAACCGTGTAGTTGGGGGTCATCTGCAGGTTCGGGCCATGGATGAACTCCTCGGCGTCATAGGCGAACGACGGCACGCCGATGGTCTCGCCGATCTTCAGCGCGCCTTCCAGGGCCACGCCGTAGTTGGATCCGCCGGCGCAGGAATAGACGACGCTCATGGCGGTCAGCGCCTTGTAATGGCGCTCGATGAATTTCCAGGTGTCGGCCTGGACCTGGACATGGGCCTTGGCAGCGGCCAGGATCTCATCCTTATAGGACTGCACCTTGGCAGCGGTCAGCGTGCCGAGCCGGCGGCCGGCCTCCAGGGCGAAGAGCATCAGGAACTCGGCCAGGGTGACGACGCCCTTGGTGACGTAGCCGACCTTCTCGATGCCGACGCCATAGTCGACCAACAGGTCGGCATGGTCCCTGAAGTCGCTGTCGAGGTTGCCGGTCAGGCCGATGGCCCGGCGGCCCATCTTGCGCAGATGATCCAAGGCCATGATGGAATTGGTGCTGCATCCCGACTGGGAGATGACGAAAACGAAGTCGTCTGCCTTAAGGTCGTCCTCGTAATAATTGAAGAAGAACGGCGTGACGACCTTGACTTCCATGCCCAGCACCTTGCGCATGAGGGGACGGGCGCAGTATGAGGCGTTGTAGCTGGAGCCGCAGGCGATGATCCATATATCCTTATATCCACCTTTGACGAACTCATCCACCAGCGGCGCGGTGAGTTTGGCGCTGCGGGCCACGTTCTTAGCGACGACGGCGGGCGTCTCCTCGACGTAATTCTGCATCGTTTTCTTGCTTTCTTCCATGTTCCCTCCTTATCGGGATGCTATCGACTACATTACAATATCATCATTGGCCGGTTGTTTCAACGCTTGGCCGGCATTTAGCGCCCCGGTCGGACTGATAGAGCGGCGCGCTGTTGGCCGCGGTTACGCGGCAGCGGCAATCAAGCGTGAAATTATCTATATAATTGCGGCATTTATGCGTTTGGCGGTTACGCGGGGCAAGTAAAAGCAGACTGTTTCTTTCAGAAAAGGCAAACAACATCTGATAGCGGTTTCGTAAAATAATTATGTGAGCTTTATAATAGTGCATAATAACTTGACAATATCGTTTTTTCTGTGATAATCAATGGTAACGACTCATGGAAGAGCATGAAAAGAGGAAAAGATAATCATGGCAGAAGCTAACATCCTACTGACGAGAATAGACAATCGCCTGGTTCATGGCCAGGTCGGTGTGCAATGGGTCGGCAAGGTCCGTCCGGCCCTGATAGTGATGGCCGACGACGATGCCGCCCAGGACAAGATCCAGCAGCAGGTCATGAAGATCACGGCTGACATGGGCCATGTAGGCATACGGTTCTTCTCGCTGCAGCAATGCGTAGACACCATCAACAAAGCCCGCGCCGACCAGACGATATTCCTTATCTGCCGCAACCCGCACGGCGTCCGCGTGCTGGTCGAGGGCGGCGTGCCGATCAAGGAGCTGTGCGTCGGCAACATGCACGTGGCCCCAGGCAAGAAGGTATATAAGGATGCCCACGTCTACTGCGACGATGCCGATCTGGCCGACTTCGAAGCCATCAAGAGCCATGGCGTGAAGGTATACATCGAGATCGCCCCGGGCGACCATAAGATCGAGCTGTAACAGTCTTTAGTCTTTCTTTCAGGGCAGTTATTTACCGGCCTCGGGGAAGAGCCGGATAAATAAACGTAACATCAAAAAAAGGAGGAAGAAAATGACGATTACGTTGCTTCAGGGCATTCTGCTGGCCTTGGTCGGATTCCTGCTCGGGATCGACCAGTGCACAGAAGCCTTCTCCTGGTTCCGTCCGCTGGTCGTATCGTTCTTCGCGGGCGCCGTGCTGGGGAATGTTCAGGTCGGCCTGCAGTCCGGGGCCGTCGCTGAGTTAGCTTATCTGGGATTGCTGACGGTCGGCGGAACGGTTCCGCCCGACAGCCTGATGGCCGGTATGATGACCACCGTGCTGGCTTATTCCAATGCCAGCCTGACGCCGGAGGCGGCGCTGGGCCTGTCTCTGCCGTTTGCCATGCTGGCACAGTGGTGGGGCGTCATCTGCAACACCATGTTCGCCATGTTCAATGCCCCGGCCGACAAGTGCTGCGCCAATGCGGACTACAAGGGCCTGACCAAGCTGATGGCCCTGGCCACCTTCATCCGCTGCTTCGGCATCGCGCTGATCGTATTCCTGTCCGCCTATGCCATTCAGGGCCCCATCCAGACCCTGGTCAACCAGTTCCCCGCTTGGCTGATTCACGGCTTCACGGTCGCCGGCAACCTGCTCCCCGGTGTTGGTCTGGCGCTGCTGATGCGTGTCATGCTCCGTAAGGAGAACATCGTCTTCCTGTTCATCGGTTTCCTGATGAAGTCTTACATCTCGATGGGCAACGTCCTGCCGGTCGCCGCGCTGGCGGCCTGCATCGCTGTCATCAGCTATAGCCTCGACAAGCGCATGGAAAGCGCCAACGCCGCGGCCGGAAACGGAGGAAACGACAATGGCGGTATCTAGGAACAAACTGACCCGTAAAGACATCGACAAGATGAGCATGCGGTCCCTGACCGAGCAGTTGGCGTTCAGCTTCGAACGCATGCAGGCCATCGGTTTCTGCGAGAACATGGGTCCCGCCCTGAAGAAGATCTACGGTGACAACAAGGAAGAGCTCGCCAAGGCGATGCAGAACAACATCGACTTCATCAACACCGAGCCCCATATGGCCACCATGCTGCAGGGCCTGGTGCTGTCCATGGAGGAGAAGGGCGCCAATCGCAGCCTCATCCTCAACATCAAGAACGCGCTGTTCGGCCCGCTGGCCGGCCTGGGCGATGCCATCTTCTGGTTCACCTGCCTGCCGATCAACGCCGCCATCAGCTGCTCGCTGGCCTCTCAGGGCAACGTCTTCGGACCGATCCTGTACATGATCGTCGGCGTCGTGCTGGCCCTCACCCGTATCTGGTTCGGCCGTCTGGGCTATAACCTGGGCGCCGGCGCCGTCGAGAAGATCCAGTCCAACGCCGTCGCCATCACCAAGGCGGCCGGCATCCTGGGCGTCATGGTCGTCGGTGCGCTGATTCCGTCGTACGTCTCGCTGGCGTTCCCCGAGGATCTCAAGCTGTTCAGCACCGTCTCCGTGCAGGGCATCTTCGATTCGATCATGCCCAACATCCTGCCGCTGGGCTTCGTGTTCCTGCTGTATTGGCTGCTCAACAAGAAGAACGCCAACGCGGTCACGCTGATCTTCGGCATCATCATCGTCTCGATACTGCTGAGCTTGCTTGGCATCCTGTAAGCCGTCATCCAAGAAAGCCCTGTCGGAACGTCTCCCGCAGGGCTTTCTCTTTACAGAAGACATCGGAGGCAACATCATGATCAACTTCGTCCGTCAGCAGCACGTCGATGCCGCCGCCCATCTGTATGGCATGCGCGGGCATCTCGAGGCCATCGCCGACCGCTATGCGGCCCAGGGCTGCGACCTGCTGTTCTTCACATCATCGGGCGGGTCGTTGGCGATGCTGCAGCCGTTCTGCGACTGGGTCACCCAGGATTCACCGCTGGCGGCGGCCAGCATGACGGCCGCCGACTACTGCTGCCTGGGGTGCGGCAGGGTCACGGGCCGCTCGCTCGCCATGGTCACCAGCAAGTCGGGTGACACCAAGGAGACTCTGGCGGCGGTCCGCCGCCTCAAGGCCCAGGGCGTGCGTGTCTTCGCCGCCGTCGGCAAGGACGGCAGCGAGATGCAGAAGCTGGCCGACGATGCCGTCGTCTACGGTCCTGGCCGGCCCCAGGAATTGATCTTCTACATCCTTGTCGGCAGGATGCTGTTCGACGCCGGGCGGTTTGCAGACTATCCGCTGCTGGCCGACCAGCTGGCATGGCTGGGCGAGGACCTGGCCGACGTGCGCGTCAAGGCCGATCCCGTGTGCAAGGACTATGCCGAGAAGTACGGCCATGAGCCGTACGGCATCTGGGTCGCCTCCGGCCGGCTGTGGCCGCAGGCCTACTCGTATGCCATGTGCGTGCTGCAGGAGTCGCAGTGGCTCCGCACCACCTCGGTCAGCTCGGCCGAGTTCTTCCATGGCACCTTGGAGCTGGTCGATAGGGACGTCTGCGTCACGCTATTGGCCGGCCAGGGTCCGACCAGGCCGCAGGACATGCGGGTGCGCGACTTCTGCCGCCGGTACACCGACCGGCTGACCGTCTTCGACACCCGTGACTATCCGCTGCCCCACATCGATAAGCGCTTCGGCGCATTGCTCGACCCGGTGGTCATGGCCGCCGTCCTGCAGCGTGTCAGCCGGAACCTCGAGGCCGTCACCGGCCATCCCATGGACCTCAGACGGTATTACAATACCGTGGAGTACTGACATGAAGCTGTGTGGATTAGGGGACAACGTCGTCGATCATTACGTCGACCAGGGGATGATGTATCCGGGCGGCAATGCGTTCAACGTCGCGGTCATGGCCGGCCGTCTGGGCTGCCAGGCCGCTTATCTGGGTGTGCTGGGCAGCGACCGTGCCGGCCGTCTGGTCGCCAGGACGCTCAAGGACGAGGGGATCGATACCTCGCACTGCCGCCAACCGGACCAGGCCACGACCAAGGTCTGCGACTACACGGCGCAAGCCGGCGGCCAGCGGGTGCTGTCAAGGGTCGTGACCGACGGAAAGTGGGTGCCGTGCCCGCGGCTGCAGGCCGATGACATCGCCTATCTCGAGGGCTTCGACGCCATCCATTCCAGCTGCAACGCCAGCCTGGCCGACCAGATCGCCCTGCTCAGGGACGTGCCGGGCATCGTATCCTTCGATTTCTCCGCCAAGGAGAAATACCGGACTTCCGCTTACCTGGACATGGTGGCACCCTACCTGACCCTGGCGCAGTTCTCCTGCACCGACGGGCAGGTCGACGGCCTGCTGGCGGACCTGCGGCATTACCTCATCCCGCTGATACTGATAACCCGCGGCGCCGGACGTCCGCTGATATGCCTCGACGGGGTGGTTCACGAGGGCTTCGTCTATCCGATCGAGGCCGTCGACGCCATGGGGGCCGGCGACTGCTACTGCGCCACGGTGCTGACCGACCTGATGCGGCTCGGCTACCGCCGCGGCAGCCATATTGACGGATGGGGTTTGGACATCATCATGTCCGATGCCGCCGCCAAGGCCCGCGACAACTGCCGGCAGCCAGGAGCCATCGGCGGCGGCCAGCACGATTGACTATCATTGAATGATGCTTGATCCTATGGAAAGGGGATGGTGCGGATGACCGACTTCTACATGAAGCTTAAATTGGACCGACGGTCTTCAGTGCCGATGTATTACCAGCTCAAGACGTTCATCATCGACAGCATCACCAATGGCGTCCTGACCGAGGGTGAGATGCTGCCGCCCGAGCAGAGCCTCAGCCGCTATTTCGGCGTCAGCCGCCCGACTATCCGCCAGGCGCTCAACGAGCTGACCCAGGAGGGCTACCTCATCCGCCGGCGCCCTGTCGGCACTTTCGTCAAGGAGCGGCAGATCGTCAGCGACCGGATCAACGAGATCGTCCCTTTCAAAAAGGAGATGGGCCGGCTGGGCATCGCCTATCAGACCAAGCTGCTGTTTTTAGCCCCGGTGACATGCGATGGCAACGTCCAGCGCGAACTGAAGCTGGCCGATCGGCAGACCGTGCTGCTGGAGAGGCTGCGGATGATCAAGAACACCTCGCTGCTCGTCGAGTACACCTACCTGCCATATGCCATCGGCCGGCCGCTGCTCAATGTCGACCTGGAGAAGGAATCGATGTATGAGAGCCTCAGGGAGAAGGCGGGCATCGTGCCCGGCCATGCCCGGCGCATCATCAGCTCCTTGGCCGCCGACGACCGCATCGCGACGGCGCTGGGGGTCGAGAAGGGGTTCCCGATACTGCGCGTGATCACGATAACCGCCTCGATGGAGGACGTCCCCTTCGAGTACTCCGATGCCTACATCCGGTCCGACCGCTACACGATGGAGCTGGAATCCTTCAGCTTTGAATACGAGAAGACCCACGCCGAACGTCGCTAGACCTCGGGATCACCGCCATGGCTGTGGTCCTTTTCTTTTTTTTGCGCGGTCATGCGGCCGGCCTTCTCAACGGCGCCCTGACAGTATAGAATGAAGACAGGGAATCATCATCCGGAGGAGACACATCATGGGAGAGTACAGCCGTCATATCCACCCGCAGCGCCGCTCCGTGGCCACCCCGCAGGCCTTGGTCGGTGAGGATGGCCAGGCCGTCTTCGGCACCTTCGACAAGGAGTTTCTTGACATGGACCTACTGCGGGCCGTGCATCCCACCCATGCCCCACAGGCCTTCAACAAGGCCAAGCTGACGCTGTGGCAGGCGGCCGA